>Ga0302238_1001479_pt1 | contig 18933 bp, 19 predicted proteins | sample AAG_UR_Asn_MG_FD_193527 | JGI IMG/M metagenome (GOLD analysis project Ga0302238, IMG submission 193527) | Enriched activated sludge microbial communities from anaerobic digester in WTTP, New Holstein, Wisconsin, United States - AAG_UR_Asn | ecosystem: Engineered > Bioreactor > Anaerobic >...
AGGAACGCCAGCGAGACACCCGCCGCAAGATTCTGGCCGGAGCCTATCTGCTCGAAAAGTACAAAGACAAACCAGAAGAGTTAAAGAACCTGCTGGACAAATTCCTATCCCGACCAGCCGACCGGGAACTTTTTCATCTGAACATTCAGACACCCAAAACAGCAGAGGAAAAAAGTCTTTAAGTGGCGAGCAAAGCGAGACATAACCGAACAAGTCTTTTTCAGTGAGGGCGCACTTATACATTGCAGGCAATGTGTGCGGTAAACAATGGCGAGTTATCATCTTTCAGCACAAATAATCACGCGGGGAACAGGCCGCAGCGCCGTTGCGGCGGCGGCTTACCGCTCCCGCTCGTCAATCGAAGACAAAAAGCAGGGATTGACGTTTGATTATACGAAGAAAAAAGACCTGGCTTTTTCGGCAGTCTGTTTGCCGCAAGGTGCGCCGGAGAAGTTCCGGGATCGCAACTACTTGTGGAACGAAGTAGAAAGAGTGGAAGTCCGCAAGGACGCCCAACTGGCCCGGGAAATCAACGTCGCCCTGCCCAAAGAACTAACCCTGGAACAACAAATAAACCTGGTGGAAGAATTCGTGGCCAGGGAATTTACCAGCCAGGGAATGATTGCCGATGTAAACATCCACTCCCCGGAAAACAACCCTCACGCCCATATCATGTTGACGATGCGGGAGATGCAAAATGACGGCTTCGGCAAGAAAGTACGGGCCTGGAACAACCGGGAAAATCTCCACACCTGGCGCAAGGAATGGGCGGAGATTCACAACCAAACGCTGAAGGAAGCAGGATTTGATGTAACGGTTGACCACCGCAGCTACAAAGAGAGAGGGATTGATTTAATCCCTCAGAAACATATTGGATACAACATCAAATTCCGGCCCAGGAATTATCTGGCACTGCTGGAAGTACAGAAAGATAATCTCGACAATTATATCCTGACGAGACACATCAACGGCGAGAGAATCATCGCCAGCCCCGAAACCGCATTGTCCTATCTCACCCACTACAACGTATCCTTCCAGGAAAAAGACATTGACCGCTTCCTGGAAGGCAACACCTTTGAAAAAGAGCAATTCGACCGGGCCAAGTTCAAAATGATGAACACGACGGAACTGGTCAGGATCGGACTGGACGAGAGAGGGGAACAGCTCTTTACGACCCAGACGATGATTGACCAAGAGGAAGAAATGATCCGGCAGGCCGGAAAGGTGAATAAGGATTCAAAGCATCTGATACGTGAGGATATTTTTAAACAAACCATTGCCAATTACACCCTCGATCCGGAACAGGAAATGGCCGTCAGGCGGATCGTAGGAGGGAGCGACATCAAGGTGCTCATGGGGGCAGCCGGGACCGGGAAAAGTTACACCCTTGCCGCCGTCCGGGAGGCATACGAAGCTGAGGGCTTCAGCGTCCAGGGGATGGCTTTATCCGGGATCGCCGCCGAAAATCTTGAGAAATCAAGCGGCATCCAGAGCGAGACAATCTATTCAAAGTTGAGCCGTTGGGAACAGGGAAAAGACCTTCCCACGGCAAAAGATATCCTGGTGGTAGATGAAGCGGGTTTTGTCGGAACACGGCAGATGCACCAGATCATGAACGAGGTATACCGGGCGGGAGGAAAGGTAATACTGAGCGGAGACATCGAGCAGCTGCCGGCCATTGAAGCAGGGGGAAGCGCCAGGGCCATCATGGATAAAGTCGGGTCAATCGAATTAACTCAGGTGCGGCGGCAAAAGAATGAATGGCAGGCTAAAGCGACCCAGTATATGGCATTTCCTCAAAGTGATATGGGCAAAGTGATTGACCGGTATGCCAGTGAGGGAAGCATCCATGAACTCCAGACAAGGGAACAGGCCCAGGGGAGCCTTATTGAGAACTGGAATAAATACGTTATCAACAACCCGGAAAAATCGGCGGTGATCCTTACTTACACCAATAAGGACGTTGAACGGCTAAATCAGCTGGCCCGAACACAGATCCGGGAAATGGGGCTTCTCGGGAAGCGGGAAGTAACCGTTCAAACGGAGAAGGGAATCAGGGCTTTTGCGGAAGGGGAGAGGATCATCTTCCTGGAGAACAACAGGGGAATGGGCGTTAAAAACGGCTCCCTGGGAACGATTGAGAATATCGGGCCTGATCGGTCTTTCCTGGTCAGGCTGGACAAGGGAAAGACGGTTTCTTTCGATCCGCAACAGTACAAAAATATAGATCATGGCTATGCCATGACCGTGCACAAGGCCCAGGGAACCACTGTGGACCGCTCCTTTGTCCTGGCAACGAAGCGTTTTGACAAGCACGTTGCCTATGTGTCCCTTTCCCGGCATCGGGACGATGTAACTCTGTATTATGGCCGGGATGACTTTAAGGATCAAACAGCCCTGAAAGAGGCGGTTCAGATGAGAAATGTAAAGTCGCTGGTCAAAGACTTTGCCGATCAGAGGGGATACGAATCTAATTTCTATATGCCCGGCTTCCCCAAGGCAAACCACGAAAGCAAGGAATGGTTTGTTGTTCCCCAGGGGAAACTTGATGAGCCGATCCACGGCATATCTCACGGAAATACACAATTTCAGGGGCGGACATGCCTACGGATCAAAAACGATTACGGAGAAAGATTCCTGGTTACCTCCACGCCGCAATTCATTCAAAACGAGATGCTCTTCAAGCGGGTCGATTTTGACGGCCAGGACCTGGTTAAATCCGCGATAGTGACCAGATCGCCAATCAAAGACAAAGTGAAAGAAATGGGTATGGAGCTGGGGCGGTTCCTCGGCTTATAAGCTGAATTTTCGTCCGTGTGGAATGTGCAAGCGCTTCCTGTAATTTTTAGAATACATTTATAAAGAATAGAGAAAATAAGCCGATCTTGTAAAAAGATAGTTGGGTCAATGTTCGTGCTATCTGCTTCTTTGAATGTATCCGGCACTTCTATCCGTAAAATAATGCTGTAAAAAATTTTAAAGAGGGTCAAACGAGGGACATAGATGTTTACCCGGCGAGATGTCAATAATGGCACAAGGAATTATAAATATTATGTAAATAACAAAGAAGAAGCTAATCGTTAAAAATCAAAATCGGAGAAAAACCAGCAGGCATCAAAATAAAAAGCATATGTAAAAATTAATTTCCCGACGAAGGAGAATGCATACGAAATGTTCTTCAAAAGACAACTCCGTTTAATTGCAGTCATCATCTTTGCATTGTTTTTATCATTGACGTTCAACAGCAATGCAGATGCGCTGACCATCAATGGTTCCAATCAGATGTCCACCGGTGGGACGCAAACATTTACAGCCTCCGGAGGTGCGGGACCATATACATGGTCAAAAGCTGCCGGTGGAGGCAGCATTAACCCTTCAACAGGTGAATACACAGCTCCTAATTCAAATCCGTACTGTGCTGATAATCCGACCATATGTGTGACAGATTCCACCGGCGAGAAAGAATGTATGCAGGTTGCAGCGAATGGGTATACTACGCAGAACTCCGCGTACTGGATATATCGCACTTCTTGTGATGTCGCAGTGCCAAAAGGCAGTGCATATTGTAATAGTTTTACCGCAAGTTATCCTTATGTATGGGCATGCTGTGCAATTGGTTACTCATGTAATGGCACAACATATCAAGATGGCTATAACGCTTTCTGTCAGTCCAATGATCCAGGAAGCTGTTGGGGGCAAAGCTGGTGCAATCAATTCTGTGCTGGTGGGCCAAGTGCACCACAAGATTCCAGAAGTGAACAGTGGACAGCCGGCGGCTGTTGCCCGGCTCAATTGCTTGTCTACGCCGAACCCAACAGCAAAGGCGATCCCGGTGATTCTGACGATCCCTGTAAAAAAAATTCACCCGCCTCGCCAAACGTTGAGGCGGGTTCATTCGCCAACCTCAGGAGCGGCAACCTTTACCATGAGCAGGAAGTTGGAAAGCTCATATTATCTTACAACAGCATCGATATCTATTATGGTCCGCTGGGGAAGAAATGGACGCACAACTACGACCTGAAACTGACCGCCCTGAGCAATAATGCCACCTTGAAACTTAAAACCGAAGACGGCAACGTCATCTACTTCCACCTTTCCGGCGACGTCTACTATCCTGATGCGATCAGCGGCGACACATCTCAAATCGTCAGGAACGCCAACAATACCTACACCCGTACCCTGAAGAACGGCACAACCCAGACATACAATACAACGGGATTGCTTTCCGGCATAACCGACAGAAACAGCAATACCACCACTTTGACTTACAGCGGCGGCAACCTGGCTTCAATCACCGACCAGAACAACAGAACAACAACCATAACCACCACCAGCGGGAAAATCACCGCCATTACCGATCCCTTAAGCAGAACCCACAGTCTGACTTATACCGGTGGTCTGCTCACCGCCATTACCGATCCGTTGAGCAACGCCTGGCACTATACCTACGACACCGCCGGCAGAATGCTCACCAAGGTTGATCCATTAAGTAATACAATAACCTATGCCTATGATGCTTCAGGCCGGCTGTTAACCTCCACCGACCCGGAAAGCAAAACAAGAACCATGAATTACACGGCGTCCGGCACAACGACTTTTACCGAAAAAGACGGCGGCGTCTGGACATACACCTACGACCCGACATTTACCGTCAAGACATCCCAGACCGATCCTTTGGGCAATATCACCTATTATACCTACGACCTGAAGCGCAACCTGACATCGGTAATACACCCGGACAATACAACCACAATTTATACCTACGACGCCAACGGCAACATGACCTCCGAGGCCGATCAGTTAAACAATACAACGACTTATACTTACAACAGCCTCAACCTGGTGACCTCCAGGACCGATCCCAGAGGGAACACCACTAACTATACTTACAGCACCACGGGCAATCTGCTGACCTTAACCGATCCTGCCGGAGGCACAACCTCCTTTCAATACAACACAAAGGGAAAACCTACATCCATTACGAACGCCCGGGGAAAGACCACCACCCTGGCCTATGATACCCAAAACAACCTCATCAGCGTGACCAACCCTCTGGGGCAGGTAACCTCCTTTACCTATGATGCGGCAGGAAATGTCCTTTCCGTCACCGATCCCCTGAACCATGCCACCGCCTATACCTATAACAGCCTCAATCAAATGACGCATATGACTGATCCCCGGGGCAACGTCACCCAGTACCAGAACGACTACAAAGGCGACATTACCAGGATAACCGACGCCCTCGGCAACCAGACGAACTACGCCTACAACTACCGCGGACAGGCGATACAGATCACCGATGCCCTGAACAACATTACCCAGATGACCTACGGCCCGTCCGGCTGCAGCGGCTGCGGCGGAGCGGAGAAACTTACGGCACTGACCGACGCCCTCAGCCAGAGCACCACTTACACCTACGATACCGCGGGAAGGATGGTCACCGAGACCGATCCCCTGTCCCGAAGTACCGCCTTTGCTTATAACTCCAGGGGCAAGCTTACATCCAGGACCAACCCGGACAACAGTACCATTACCTACGTATACGATGCCGCCGGGAGAATACTGGAGAAACATTACCCCGACAACACCACGGCAACCTACAGCTATGATCAAAACGGCAACATGATTACCGCCGCCAACCAGAACATCAGCTACGCCTTTACCTACGACGGGAACAATCGCCTGACCGGGGTGACGGACTCCTTCTACCGTACGGCAACCTATCAATACGATGCGGCGGGCAACAGAACCTCCATGACCTCCCCGGAAGGATTGACAACAACCTACACGTATAACGATGCCGGCAGACTTACCGGCACCGGCAACTTCGCCGGCAATTTCAGCCTGACGTACGACGCTGCGGGCAGACGGACACAACTGGCCTACCCCAACGGGACGACCGCGGCCTACACCTACGACGCCAACGGCAACCTGACCCTGATCAGTCACGCCAATTCCGGAGGTATCACACTTTCCGCAACCAGCTACACCTATAACAGCATCAACAACAGAACAACAAGGAACACAAGCGGTTACACTTACGATGCCGTCAGCCGGTTGACATACAGCACCGCAGGGGAAAGCTACACCTATGACGGAGTGGGGAACCGTCTCACCGGCCCGCTGTCAACGGATACAATGAGCTACAATGCCGGCAATGAACAGCAGAACATCAATGCCACCCAGTTTACCTATGACGCCAACGGCAACCGGACCCAGAAGACCGAAGGGGGCGTAACAACCGTCTACACCTTTGATGACGAAAACCGGCTTGTCCAGGTAGTACGAGGCGGCGACACTATTATCTATGCCTATGATCCGTTGGGGAGGAGAATAGCAAAGTCGGTCAACAACGTTGTTACCTGGTATGTCTATGACGGGAATGCAATACTTGCCGCTTATGATTTATCGGGAACGGTCACAGCCCGGTATGCCCACGGCCTCAACATCGACGAACCTTTAGCCGTACAGCAGGGAAGCGTAACATCATTCTATCATGCCGACGGACTGGGCAGCATCGTCGCCCTGACGAATGCGGCCGGTTCCGTAGTGCAGACCTACAGCTACGATTCTTTCGGAAACATCACCCAAAGCGGCGGCATCAACCAGCCTTACACCTATACGGCCAGAGAATACGATTCTGAAACCGGGCTTTACTTCTATAGGGCGAGGTATTATGATCCCAAAGCGGGACGGTTTATCACTAAAGATCCGATCTCCTTCGCCGGAGGGGATGTAAATCTGTATGCGTATGTGGGGAATAATTCCATTAATTGGATTGACCCATATGGATTAAATGCGCTGACAGATGTTATGCCATTCGTAGTTACTCTGCCAGCTCTTGACGGCCCACTTCCTGTTGGCGATATTATTGCTGGCACAGCTTTAGTTGGCGCTGGTTTATACGATCTGTGGCAACTTTATAGAGAAAAATATCAAAAACCAGAAAACCCTAATAAACGTAAGGGTGCTGATGACCGTAAAAAATGTGGGGAACGAGAACGTAATGTTGGTCACCCGGATAGTGAAGAACATAGCAGGGTTCCCAAAGGCCCAAAGGGCCCTTACAGGCGGTAAGTAAGCAGAAATTTGGCAATTATGAAGATTATTTTTGACACTGTATCTAGTGAATATTTATATCCATTATCCAAATGCGATGTGGCCAGAATAAAAGAAGTTGTCAATTCTGAAGAGCTCAACAAATTAAGAAAAATTGAATTCGGGTGCAATACAAAAACAACTCAAGAAGGCCGAACAGTTCAACGCGGCAAGTATTATGATATACGTATTAATTTTTGTTTGAAGAATTTGAGCAGTCTGATTTTATCCGAAGATAAGAAATATATAGACCAAATCAAAAGGTTTGCTAGTAATGTGGATATTAAGAGCAGATTAATAACTTGGGAACTCGCTGAGGCAAAACGTTATGCTCTGTTTTTACTCTTCCACGAAATTGGACATGTCATTTACTCAGAGCACCATTTACAAAATAAATTAAATGGGCCATCTTCGAAAGCTGAAGAACAATGGTGTGATAGTTATTCAATGCAAAAAATTAGCGAACTAGGACTAATGAAGGAACACTGTTAGCTTTTAACTGGTGCCTTGCCATGACGGCAAATCCCTACCATTGCTGTATTCTTGGCGGTTGAAGTTTTTTCTTCAACCGCCTTTTTTTTGTTTTTTGTCTCTTTCAGGGGGAAGCTGACGAGAACCGGCTTGCCCAGGTAGTCCGAGGCGCTGATACCATCATCTATGCCTATGATCCATTGGGGAGGAGAATAGCAAAGTCGGTCAACAACGTTGTTACCTGGTATGTCTATGACGGGAATGCGATACTTGTCGCTTATGATTTATCGGGAACGGTCACAGCCCGGTATGCCCACGGCCTCAACATCGACGAACCTTTAGCCGTGCAGCAGGGGAGCATAACATCGTTCTACCATGCCGACGGATTGGGCAGCATCGTCGCCCTGACGAATGCGGCCGGTTCCGTCGTGCAGACATACAGCTACGATTCCTTCGGGAACGTAACCCTAAGCGGCGGCATTACCCAGCCTTACACCTATACGGCCAGAGAATACGACTATGAAACTGGTCTTTACTTCTATCGGGCTAGGTATTATGATCCCAAAGCGGGACGGTTTATCACTAAAGATCCGATCTCCTTCGCCGGCGGCGATGTGAATCTGTATGGTTATGTGGAAAATAATCCGGTAAATTGGATTGACCCATTTGGGCTTGAAGCCGGGATAACTATTTGGCAGCCTGTAGGTTGGGGTTCTTCCTCGTTTGGCCATGTTTCAACCAATATAAACGGGACGACCTACTCTTACGGACCAAATGGAATGACGACGCTGCCGACTAAAGACTATCTCGATAAAAATAATTTCAGGGATGGCATGGAAGTAAGACTCGAACTAAAGCCTCAACAAGAAGCTGCCCTCCAGCAGTGTTTATCGAAGTCACAAGGTGATTACAACTCAACAAGTAACAATTGCGGTAGCCCAGTACAACGATGCCTAAAGGAGCTTGGTGTTGATACGGGCAATCAGAGATTACCTGTTTCACTAGGAAATAAATTACTAGATATGCCCGTTGCCAACGGCGTGAATGATTATCCAGCAACTAAGCCGGCTAATGGAGTAAATGCACCATGGGCAAGATAAAGCCATTAATTATCATTATTGCGGCTGCCGTTTGTTTGTTGGTTACCTACTTTGCATTTCGTGCAATTAGTAGCTTAAAACAAGGCTATTCATGGCAAGAAATGGATTGGCAACATCGAGGTAAAACATCCCTCAGTGATTTTTTTGCTGCAAGTGATATTGGAAAGCGTGAAGTCATTCAAGAGAACAAAAAATGCATCGAGTATTATGCATACAAAGACGGGCTTCCTGTTAAAACGGTATGTCCTAATGGGGTAACCATTCACCGTAAAATCTGGTGAGAGTACTACATAGAAAAACCTCGACATCTTAGGCGGCGGTTGGAGATTTTTCTTAAACCGCCTTTTTTGTTTTTTCAGGGTAAGGCGGAGGGGGGGATGCCCGGGGAGCCGCAATTGCATATTATTTCTACTGCACTTTGCTGGAGCGATATTGATGAAATCCGTATCTTCCATAATGCGCCAGACCATGATTCTATCTTTGAATAAGGACGATTGAAGATAATGTAGTGCCTTTATATCATAATCCTTTCGACCTCATCGAGGGAAACCTGATCGTTGCGGCGGTCATAGAGGCCGGTTGTACGGGCCGATTCATGATTAGCCATCTGCTGGGCTATCTCCAGTTTTCCACCATTCCTCAAATATTCGGTAATTCCCGTAGCCCGGAAACTGTGACATCCTATCTTAGTCTGAATGCCGGCATCGAGAGCCCGCCGGTTGATCATCCTATAGACATCGGCCTGAGTCATCGGGTTTTCCGTCAGCTTTCCGGTTTTTCCATATGCCGACCGGAAAAGAAAACCTTTTTTGTCCGCGCCGATTCCCGCCGCCTCCATATAGGCATGCAGATATTCCTCTAATTTATGATGACAGGGCATTTCGTGGAGCTTGCCGCCCTTTTCGTGCAACCTTACCCAGGTTCTCCGGCCCTGAATATAAGTATCCTCGACCAGCATTTTGATCGCGGCCCCGACCCTGGCAAAAGTATACACCATTAAACCCATGAGAGCTCGGTCTCTTAACCCCACGACGGAGACATCATCCAATACCTTAAGGATGTCCTGGGCCTCTTCCACGGCCAGTATGGGCGTTTTTCCTTTTTTAACCGAGTATTTCGGTCCCCGGACGGCACTGGCTGGATTAGTCGGCACAATTTGACCCACGACCAGCCAGTCGTAAAGCATGCGGACGGCGGCCAGGTGTTGTTTTACCGAGGGAGCGGCCAATTTCTTCTGCAGATCCTCGACATAAGCCGCTACATGGACGGGACGCACGTCCGGCAAGGCGGTAAGGCCTTCATTGATGCACCAACTTGCAAAGTAACCGGCAGCCTTAACATAGGCTCTGCGGGTGTGGGCATTGCGGATATTGACTGTAAAAAATTCCAGCACCTTTTCGGCAGTTCTTTGATCCGGGGCAAAAAGCGCCGGTAGCCCTCCCTTATTTCCTTTTCCTACGGCAATAATTTCACCAGTCATAGGGCCCTCTTTTCATACTTGGTTAGTGATTGATAACGTCCTTTATCATACACTAAAGGGAGGGGGTGTGCAATGGGTAGGCCGGGGTGAAAACAAGAAACAGGCTATGACTAAAAATTAGGTGTGTATTCCCGTTGAGTCAAATCTTAGGTGGTCTTTTCCTTCGCAACACTGCCACGATATCCTTTGCCGAGAGCTTTTCTGCTGGTCAGGCAAGATACATCCAAATCGCGCATCGTCTTTGCGTCTATCAGACCAAGGCGATGCAGGCCGGTCGCCGTTTCGTGTGCCGCCCTTAACGCTTCGCTCTTATATCGTTTCGTCACAGTTCCTACACCACTTTCAAATTAAATTAATCTAATCCATTAAAAAGGAAAATCTATGTCGGTAATTGTCTAAGAATAAGAGTCGGAGAGATGCTACCTCAGCTCAAGACAGAGTTCACGTCCAATAAGCGCCGCAGCACGCTGGAGCGTCTCAATTGTCACATTTCCTTTTGCCTTGAGAATTCGGTCGACCTGCGCTCTGCTGGTGTGCATTTGTTCGGCCATTTGCGTTTTGGTCATTCCTCGCTTTTTCATTTCTTCGGCGATTTGCCAAGAAATTACACGTGTTACGGCTTCCACTTTTGCGGCTTCGTAAATGCCCTCTTCGTGCAAAAAGTCGTCGAGCGTTGATCCCCAATGTCGGTTTTTTCCGCTCATGATATCATCTCCTTCATTCTTTTCCGCGCCAGTTCAATTTCATCGGGCGGTGTTTTCATTGTTTTTTTGATAAAACCATTCACAATGCCGATCCGCCCTTCATGCACGAAAAATAATATTCGCGCGATGCGGCGGCTCGGCAAACTGCTGCGCACTTCCCATATTCCATCACCAAGAGAACGGCACAGCGGCATACCTACAGGCCAACCTACTTGTACGGTGGCAAGGTCAAATCCAATCTCGCGCCTGTCATCGTCCGGCAAGCCCCGCAACCAATCCCTCACCGGCTCAACGCCGGTCGCAGTTTGGTAAAAGACAATAGGTATTTCACTCAGATGCTTGCTGACCATGAACAATCCTTATTAAGGGTATGTATCATATATGGTACGTTTATGCAAGAATATTTCTTCTCTTCATAATGGCATATGCCTTAATCGGAAAACTGCACGGCATCAAGAGTATGCCCTTCGCTCCAGTGTGGCGGTTCAGGCCCGCGCTCGCAACGCTACGTGCATACACTTGATGCCGCTTTCCAAGCGGTGTTCAGTATTCGGCATCTTCAATGCCAAACACTTCCTTCTTTTTCCTATAGCCAAAAAAAACTTTAAAGGGGCGCTGCTCCTCGCACAATCAAGGGTGAAGGCTAAAGCCCGAGAAGAGGGGTTTCCCCGGCCTTCCGCGCCTTCGGCTTGTGCAGGCCGGGTGAACCGAGCCTTCATAGGTGAGCAGGTTGGGAATGATTGCCGAGACGCCTTTGCCGGAACGGGTAAGGGGCGCTGCCCCTCATGTAGTCAAAGGTAGTTCATCAGAAAATGTCAAAAACCAAGCTGGCTATGTGAACCGAGGCGCACTAGATCAAGATGTTCATCGTCAGGCTTGCGATAAATCAGTATTAGATCAGGTTTGATATGGCAGTCACGATGATCCGACCATTCACCAATAAGCGGATGGTCAACATTGCTTTGGGGCAAAGGCAAGTCGGCGGCGAGTAAGTTCACGACTTCCATCAAGGCGGCATCAATGATTTTGCTGTGCCGCCCTGATTTTTCCCTCTTATAGTCACGCTTAAAGCGGGCCGTGTACCTAATCTCCCGCATTGAGTTTCTCAAGCAGGCGGTCAGGGGTTCCTGCCGTAGTAAGCTCACCGCGACGAGCGGCCTTCATGGCCTCAATGGTTTCATCATTGGGAATAAGAGGCTCAAAAGGTAAAGCCTTCTCCTTTGCAATGCGAATCATCATCATGCGGAAAGCATCCGAAACGGTAAGTCCAATAGAAGCAAGCACCGCTTCGGCTTGAGATTTAACGTGTTCATCAATCCGCGCACGGACAACCGAGTTTGTAGTCATATTTAATACCTCCTTGTGAGCTACAATGTAGCACACAAGGAGGATAAAGTCAAGTGCTTATTAAATAGTTGTTTATTCTCAATCGGTTGTCTAGTGATCATCAAAACCATTTTCCCCCCAATGCCTCCCCCTATATCGCAGCTTAGCGGCAAAAACTGCACGGCACCAAGAGTATGCCCTTCGCTCCAGCGTGGCGGTTCAGGCCCGCGCTCGCAACGCTACGAGCATACACTTGATGCCGCTTTCCAAGCGGTGTTCAGTATTCGGCATCTTCAATGCCAAACACTTCCTTCTTTTTCCTATTGCCAAAAAAACTTTAAAGGGGCGCTGCTCCTCACGCAATCAAGGGTGAAGGCTAAAGCCCGAGAAGCGGGGTTTTCCCGATCTTCCGCGCCTTCGGCTTGTGCCGGCCGAGTGATCCCCCTCCCCTCTTCTCGCCCTTGACAGCGCTACCCCCGGTCTATCCGGCGAGCAACGGTTGCATATGCAACCGCAAACTCAAGGGAGATCGAGACTATGACAAAAACTATCGACAAGGAAATCCTTCGGCATTTTCACGGAACAGAGAATTGGTATCGTCGCGGCATAGCCCGGAATGTTCTATATACAGACGGGGCAAAATACGTTCCAGAGACAGCCGAGGCTTATTGGTTGCTGGACGAAATCGCCTTTTCTCAAATGGTCAAGCGTGTTGCCGCTGAAGAATTCCAGCTCTGGAAGTTAAAGGTCAACTTGAAGGAGCAAACAGCAAAGCTTGTTTGTGAGGACGGAAACGGTCACACCGTTTTCAGGAAGAGGATTCCTTACACGGATTTTCCGCTTGAGGAGATCAGCTTCTATTTCACGAATAACGTCATTCATTTGCCGAGTGAATATTGACCAGGCTCCAGCGCCCAGACTTCGACTTGGGCGCTCTTTCTTTAAATATTTTAATTCCTTTTTATAGAATCATGTGGTAATGAAATCATAAAATAATAAAATCATAATATCATGACATCATGACAATATGAGGCTAAGACATGAAAACCATCGCCATCGTAAGTCAGAAAGGCGGAAGCGGTAAAACGACCGTCGCCGTTCACTTGGCCGTTTGTGCCGAACGATCCGGGAAAACCTCAGCAATCATTGACCTTGATCCCCAGGCTTCGGCACTTGAATGGCGCAGCCGCCGCGAGGCTGAAACCCCGGAGGTTATCACAGCAACGCCGGAGCAGTTGCCTGTCCTTCTCAAAAGCGCCAAGGCGAACGGTGCGGACTTGGCTATTATCGACACAGCCCCCCATTCCGACCGGGCCGCCGTCGCAGCGGCCAACCTTGCCGACCTTATTTTAATACCTTGCCGTCCCTCTGCCTTTGACGTGGCAGCTATCGGCACGACTTTTAATCTCCTGAAAGTAACCAAGGCTCTCAAAAAAACTGTTGTCCTGCTTAATGCAGCGCCGTCGAGGGGCCTTTTAACCGACACGGCGGCGGCGGGTCTGGCCGAGATTGTCCCTGTCGTGCCCGTCCGCCTGCATCAGCGAGCGGCCTATTCCCATGCCATTAATAGCGGCCACAGTGTCGAGGAATACGATCCTCAAGGCAAGGCCGCCGATGAAATACGCGCCCTTTACAAATGGATTATGAAATCATAATACAATGAAATCATGAAATCATAAGGATATAACATTATGGCAAAACTCAAACCGGGTTCCCTTTTTAAAACCAAGGAAGAAAAGGAAGAACCGCTTGAACCACGACCGGCAACGGATCAGAAAAAGCCCAAACGCGGCAAACATCTTATAAGTGGATTGTTCGAGGAGCCTGCTTATCGGCAGTTTACGACGCTTGCGGCAGAGTTAGGTTTGCAGCGGCAGGGCCTCTTACGGGAAGCCTTAAATGATATTTTTGTAAAGCATGGAAAGCCGCCCATAGCATAGGGCAGGGGGCTTTAGGTATTTTTCTTCGCTTTTTGGCGGCAGAATCCTATAAACGCCTGATCGGGGTTTTTCGGTCTTTCGCCCTTTTGGGCGATCCATTCGCGCCATTGCTGTTCCAGGTCATAGACATCCAGGCGAAGCGGACTAAAGGCTTCCTTAGCTTTGTTATAGGTTTCCGTCTTGAGCAGGATTGGCCTATCATCGGGTTCTTCTTCGTGGAACAAATCATTGGCCATTTTCTCAATTACACCCGAGCTTGCTGGTCTTCTTCTGCTTCCAGGAAGCAGGGGAACGGGTTTTTTAGCAACATGCGGGGGGCTCGGCTTTAGTAGCAATCCCTTTTCCAAGGGGTCAACCTTGGCGGTTTCATAGACTTCCAGAACCCTTTTTAACCGCAAAAGCAGTTTCTTTTTGAAGTTTCTCAAACCCTGTTCATCTTGCGCATAGTCGGCCCCGAATTGCAGTTGTAGCAGGGGCCATGGGATCATGGCATCCTTTTTCAGGTAAGACATGCGGTAGGTAAGCCAGCAGTAAAGATCAAGCTCCAGCGGCGACCGCTTGAGCGCCTTTAGAGCGTTCATATCGACCGGCACCGGCCTGTCCGTTATTTCCTTAAAAAAGTCCGTGCTGAGCGTAACCGTCGATTGCCAGAGAGGTACTTGATCCGGTGACTTCGGAGTCCACCACAAGTTGTACTCTTTTGCGATCCTGAAGCCTGAACCCTGCTCTGTAACTTCGTTTCTGTACTGGCAGGATACGGTTGAGCTAAACAGGCGCACAATCTGGTTGCGTAGGCGTGTAATATCGCCCCGCTTGCCGCCTTGCCTTGCAAGGCCAAGCTCAGCCAGAAAAGCCGATAGGGTAGGACCAAGTTCCAGCACCGGCGAGCGCGTATAAAAGGCTTCCGTCGTCATCCATGACAGCAGCAGGCGTGGAATTGAGCCGTAGGGCAGCCCGATCTTGCTAGGGGCAAGTATGGTAAGCGAATAAAATCCGTTCTCTCGCGTAAATTCGCTCCCTGGCGTCGCTTTGTGAGGGATTGTGGCATGGACAAACGCCCTTGCCATATAACCAACCACCCCGGCTTTTTTGGCTTCCTCGGCCTCGGCTCTCAATGCCTCACCAAGTACCTTGTCTCTCTCGATGATTTCCCGATCCATAAGCCCCCTTGAGGGTTGTTTTTCTTGAATCTATTCTTTGCTTTTTAGCACAAATCCCTTCAGATCACCTTATTTTTCTGCCTGTTGATAACTCTCTAAGCTTGCGCTGAAACGGTACCGCGCCAAGGCAGTTTTTGCGCTGAAACGGTACCGGATTTGCGCTGAAACGGTACCGGATTTGCGCTGAAACGGTACCGCAAAACACGGTCAACACCTTAGTTTTTATAGCGTTTTATTCTCTCCCTATATTACCCTATACTCTTACCTATATTTAAAAACACCTATAAGGAAAACGAGAACCCCCTAATCACCTTTTCATGTGACATCGAGTACCCCCTAAATCCATATAGTATTTACATATAGAAAATCATATAGCCAAAAACCTAAAGCCTGTTGATAAGGAATTCGCCTTCGGCTCAACCATCCTTTTGGCAATAGGAAAGAAAATTGCAAAAAATATACCGACGTTTCTTTTTCCTATTGCCCCGCTTACGTCAGTCCCAAGCGATACTTGAGCATCTCATTCCAGTCCTTACCCGTTCCAACATCAGGCACCACTCGCTTGGTTTTACGTTCTTGGAATACTATCGCCCGGACTTCTTCCGCTATCTTTTCGCCGCCTTCATCATGATCAAACGCTATGAGGATTAGGGCGTCTTCGGACATTTTCCCGACAGCATCCCGGATTAACCCCGGCTGCCGAGGATTGAGTTTCCCGCCGGTCGAAGCATACCGCGTCCGGTCGATTCCGTGCAGAATATGATAAGAAAAGGCGTCAATGGCGCTTTCCACCAGGATAAGCTGATTATCATTTTCCCTGATCCGGCTTGACCAAAGCCCTTTCATGCCGCCCGGCGCAAATCCGGTAAACCCCTTGTTTTTTATCTCATAGCCGCAGAGCCCTTCATTATCGTAATGGGGGAAAAGGGCGTTATTGCACTGATCCACACGAACACACCCGGCGAAACGATCAAGGGCAAGAACATCCGGCCCGATACCCCGGCTCGTCAGATAGGGCAAGGAAAGGCAGTCTTTGGCCTTTTCCCACGCCTTTAGGACAATGCTCCGGTCGCGGGACAGGGGTAAAAGCTCCTGAATGAAAAGATTGGACTGAAGAGACGGCCTGGCCGTGCCCAGCCATTCTCGTAGCCTCTTGCGCACCTGGCCGAGGTTGAGAGCGCTCCGGTTTTGCAGAAAGTCGATAATCGTGCCGTTGTCGCGGTCGTCCCGGACGGAAAAATAAATCCAGTCTCCGCTTCCCTCACTGCGGGCGACAATAATCTTGTCGCCATTCGCATGGCGCATCACAGCGGAATTCCGGGAGCTTGCTCGCTTGTCCAGGGCGTACCCCAGAGAAGCGGAAAACTCCGAAAGGTTTATTTCCGTTTTAAAACGTTGCAGCTCATTATCGTACATGGTCATATCATACGTTATTGCAGTCTTTTCCCAAGCGCATTTAAGCGGGTGTCATGGTACCAGATCACTTTTTTCCCTGGTATCGGGTTAAAATTCTCGATCAGGACAAGCTGTTTATTTTCCCTCAGAACCATCAATTCATCGGGATAAGCCAGGCTTCTTTGAGCAATGTCGAGCGTCGTGCTGCTACTGCTGTTTCCTCCGCCTTGGCCGGTTGAAGAGGTGAAGGCGTTTGCAATGGCGTTTGTGATGGATTTTTTCACAATTGTTGTCACGCCGCAGAGATTGGAAAAATATTCGGCGGTTTTATGGTCACGGCTGCCAAAATACTGAAGCACCCCGGAATTGCCGATGAAGGTTTGCCAGCCAGCCCCATAAATCTTTTCAAGCTGGGAAAGGTCTTGCACGATCCCCAAAGCTGCATCCCAAAACCGGCCATGAGACCGTAGGCCTGCTCAACCATGGTCAGGCGGTTGAGCGCCGCCATTTCATCCAGGAGAAGGGGTAATTGTAACATAGCTGCGTTTTAACGCAATATAACTTCCTTTTTTTACAATTAGTTCTGGAATATTTTTCATTGAATCGGAAAATCCTTCATCGAATTCCAGTATTCTTGTTCTATATGGGGTTACCACAGAAAACGGAAAAAATCGTACGCTAAGAATTACGATAGCTGGTCCATCAGGTCGAAGTTTCCCATCAGGCGTCACGTGACGGTAGAGGGTCTGCCTGGTTATCCCCAGCTCTTTGCAAAGGTCGGCGACTTTTGTTTCGCGTTGCCCCATTGCTGCCATAGCAAGTCGAAGTTTGGCAACAGTCATTTTGTAGGGGGCACCACCAGATCTCCCTCGGGCCCGTGCTGCCGCTAAGCCGGCCATTGTCCGCTCACGTATCACTTTGCACAGTAAGGATTTGTAGATGTTGGCGCTTACCGAAAACTTCCTTCTTACACTGCTCACTGCCGCACACTTACCAGCAGTATTCGCGACAAAATAACCACAAATCTCACTTCCCATAGTTCAAAATTCGCCATAAAAATGCCTCATATTTTATTCTTTTTCCTATCGCCCAATTTGTATTTTTCTTTTCATATTTTATCTAATTTGATATATATCTTCTAAAGCTTTTAGGGAGGTCATACATGGCAGGTTCCGACAAAGATAAACTTCAAAAACTGATCGACCAACGCAATCAGCTGGAAGAAAGAATCAAAAGGCAAAAAATGAAACTCGACAGCCAGGAACGCCAGCGAGACACCCGCCGCAAGATTCTGGCCGGAGCCTATCTGCTCGAAAAGTACAAAGACAAACCAGAAGAGTTAAAGAACCTGCTGGACAAATTCCTATCCCGACCGGCCGACCGGGAACTTTTCAACCTGAACATTACTACACCCAAAACAGCAGAGGAAAAAAGTCTTTAAGTGGCGAGCAAAGCGAGACATAACCGAACAAGTCTTTTTCAATGAGGGCGCACTTATACATTGCCAGCAATGTGTGCGATAAACAATGGCGAGTTATCATCTTTCAGCACAGGTAATCACGCGGGGAACAGGCCGCAGCGCCGTAGCGGCGGCGGCTTACCGCTCCCGCTCGTCCATCGCCGATAAAAAGCAGGGATTGACGTTTGATTACACGAAGAAAAAAGACCTGGCTTTTTCGGAAGTCTGCTTGCCGCAAGGTGCGCCGGAAAAATTCCGGGACCGCAACTACTTGTGGAACGAAGTAGAGAGAGTGGAAGTCCGCAAGGACGCCCAACTGGCCCGCGAAATCAACGTCGCCCTGCCTAAAGAACTGAACCTGGAACAGCAGATAAACCTGGTGGAAGAATTCGTGGCCAGGGAATTCACCAGCCAGGGAATGATTGCCGATGTAAACATCCACTCCCTGGAAAACAATCCTCACGCCCATATCATGTTGACAATGCGGGAGATGCAAAATGACGGCTTCGGCAAGAAGGTCAGGGAATGGAACAACCGGGAAAATCTCACCACCTGGCGCAAGGACTGGGCGGAAATTCACAACCAAAAGCTGAAGGAAGCAGGATTTGATGTAACGGTTGACCACCGCAGCTACAAAGAGAGAGGGATTGATTTAATTCCTCAAAAACATATCGGCTACAACATCAAATTCCGGCCCAGGAATTATCTGGCACTGCTGGAAGTACAGAAAGATAATCTCGACAATTATATCCTGACGAGACACATCAACGGCGAGAGAATCATCGCCAGCCCCGAAACCG
>Ga0302238_1001483_pt1 | contig 18911 bp, 14 predicted proteins | sample AAG_UR_Asn_MG_FD_193527 | JGI IMG/M metagenome (GOLD analysis project Ga0302238, IMG submission 193527) | Enriched activated sludge microbial communities from anaerobic digester in WTTP, New Holstein, Wisconsin, United States - AAG_UR_Asn | ecosystem: Engineered > Bioreactor > Anaerobic >...
CACGGCGCGCGAGCCGTACATCCAGAACAGCACGTATTTGCTGCGGTAACGGGCCACGCAGGCGCCGGCGAAGAGACTGCCGAAAATGTTGGCCAGGCCGATGATGGCCAGCGACCAGCTGGCCACTGAGGGCGGCAGGCCGCAAAGGCTGACTTCGCCGGGCAGGTGCGTGACGAGAAAGGCGATGTGGAAACCGCAGGTGAAGAAACCGGCATGCAGCAGCAGGTAGCTGCGATCCTTCATCGCTTCCTTGACGCTTTGCCACAGCCCCTGCTCATTGATGTGTTCGGTCTTGTGACCATGGTCATGCGGCTTTGCCACGTTGCGCACCAGGGGCAACGCCGCGAGGACGACGACGGCGAGCGACCACATGGCGCCCATCCAGCCGATCGCCTGGATCAGTTTTTGCAGGATCGGGGCGAAGATGAACTGGCCGAACGAACCCCCGGCGTTAATGACTCCAGAGGCCGCGCCGCGCGCTTCCAGCGGCAGGCGGTTGGTGGCGGCGCCGAAAAGAACGGAGAAACTGCCGGCGCCGGAGCCGATGGCGGAAAGCAGTCCGAGGGAGATGATCAGTCCCCAGGTGCTGTTCATGAGCGGCGTCAGCGCGCTGCCCAGGGCCAGCAGGACAAGGCCGCCGAGCAGCACCCGCCCCGGGCCGAAACGGTCGGCCAGCGCTCCGGCGAGCGGTTGCGCGGCCCCCCAGATGAACTGGCCGATGGCCATGGCCAGACTGATCGAGGCGACTCCCAGGCCGGTGCTGGTGTTGAGCGGGGCAAGAAAGAGGCCGAGCGACTGACGAGCTCCCATGGTGACCATGAGAATGCCGGCGGCCGACAGCGTCACAATCCAGAGGTGCGGCGTGTTCAGGGCGCGAAACATGGCGGGGCTATCCTGCGAAAAGGTTGTTTGAGGGGCCGGCAAGCGCCGGGTTCAGAATTGTTCGTTGAATCCGCGAATCTGCCGCCGTGCCTTCTTGGTCGGTCGGCCACGCAGGTCGCTGCCGGGAACGGGGGCCAGACGGAGATTTTCCTTGACGGTTTCGCGCCGGGACTTGCTCTCGGCGCTTTCTTCAAAGAGTAGCTGGGCTTCGCTCGCCGGCCGTCGCTGCTCGTTGATCCCTCGCACTTCGACAGTCCAGCGCACGCTGCCGATGGTGATCTCGAGCGTATCGCCCGGACGCACGTCGCGGGCCGGCTTGACGGCACTGCCGTTGAGGCGGATGTGTCCGGCATGGATGGCTTCCGTGGCCAACCCGCGGGTCTTGAAGAAACGCGCGGCCCACAGCCATTTGTCGATGCGCTGGCGGAGCGGGAGTTCGTTGTCGGCGGCGGACATGCGATCGCGGCGCGGTCAGGTCGACTCGGTGGCGACGTGCGCGGCCTGTTCCTGCTGGGTCAGCCGGTCGAGGTAGAGATAGACGACCGGCGTCAGGTATAGCGTCAGGAACTGCGACACGATCAGTCCGCCGACGACGGCGACCCCCAGCGGCTGCCTGACCTCGGCGCCGGCGCCGATGCCCAGCGCGATGGGGAGGGTGCCGACGAGCGCCGCCATGGTGGTCATCATGATCGGGCGGAAACGGATCAGGCAGGCCTTGAAGATGGCGTCAAAAGCCGGGACCTTTTCGTTGCGCTGCCGGTCGAGGGCGAAGTCGATCATCATGATCGCATTCTTCTTGACGATGCCGATCAGCATGATTACCCCGACGAAGGCGTAGAGATTGAGGTCGATGCCGAAGAGCATCAACGTGATCAGTGCGCCGAGCGCCGCCGACGGCAGGCCGGAGAGAATGGTCAGCGGATGTATGAAGCTCTCGTAGAGGATGCCGAGCACGATATAGACGACCACGATGGCGATCAGCAGCAGGATGCCGAGTCCCTGCAGCGAGGACTGGAAGGCCTGCGCGGTGCCCTGCAGGCTGGTGTTGAGCGATGCCGGCAGGCGCATCTCCTGTTCGAGCGATTTGATGCTGTTAACCGCGTCGCCCAGGGAAACGCCAGGCAACAGGTTGAACGACAGGGTGACCGAGGGCAGTTGCCCCTGGTGGTTGATGGTCAGCGCCTGAGTCTTGCGCGTGACCTGCGCCACCGTGTCGAGCGGCACCAGCTTGCCGCTGGAGGCCCTCACGTAGAGTCGGGAGAGTTTGGACGGGTCGAGCCGGTATTCGGGAGCAACTTCGAGAATCACTTGGTACTGGCTGGTAGAGCCGTAGATGGTGGAGATCTGGCGGGAACTGAATGCGCTCTGCAGCGCGTCTTCGACCTGCCCAAAAGTGAGGCCGAGCGCGGCGATCTTGTCGCGATCGACATCCAGGGTTACGACCGGACTGCGGTTGTTGAGGTTGCTGGTGACATCGATGAAACCAGGGAGCTGCCGGATGCGGCCGAGCAGGGTGTCGGTCCACTGGTAGAGTTCGTCGAGGTCGGTGCTCTGCAGGGTGTACTGGTATTGCGCCGCCGTCACCTGGCCGCCGATGCGGATGGCCGGAGGATTCTGCATGTAGACCCGGATCCCGGGGACTGCTGCAAGTTTCGGCCGCAGTTGCTGGATGATTTCGTCGGCCGACAACTCACGTTCATGGCGTGGCTTGAGAATCAGGTTGAGCGAACCCGTATTCAGGGTCGGGCGGGAGTTGGTGGCGCCGACCGACGACATGAAGGAACGGATGTTCGGATCCTGCGCGACGATGGCGGCCACGGCGCGCTGTTTTTCCACCATGCCGGCGAAGGAAATGTCCTGTGCTCCTTCTGTGGTGGCCGTGATCTGGCCGCTGTCGCCGCTGGGCAGGAACCCCTTCGGGATTTGTGTGAAGAGCAGGCCGCTGAAGACCACGGAAAGCACGAACCCGAAGAGGACGACGCGCGGGTGGGACATGGCCAGGCGCAGGCTTTTTTCGTATCCGGCCAGGAGCAATTCGAAGAAGCGCTCGAACGCGCGGAAAACACGACCGTGTTCCTGGCTCTCGGTGTGCTTCAGGTAGCGGCTGCACAGCATCGGAGTCAGGGTCAGCGAGACGATGCCCGAGACGAGGATCGATGCACAGATGGTGACGGCGAACTCGTGCAGCAATCGTCCGACGATGCCTCTCATGAACATCACCGGGATGAACACGGCGATGAGCGAGACAGTCATCGAGACGATGGTGAAGCCGATTTCCCGCGATCCCTTGATCGCTGCCTGTAGCGGCGTTTCCCCCAGTTCTATGTGCCGGACGATGTTTTCCAGCATGACGATGGCGTCGTCGACGACGAAGCCGACGGCGAGCGTCAGGGCCAGCAGCGACAGGTTGTCGAGGCTGTAGCCGAGGATATGCATGACGGCGAAAGTGCCGATGACCGAGATCGGCAGGGCCAGCGCCGGAATGACCGTGGCCGAGAGGTTGCGCAGGAACAGCAGGATGACCAGAACGACCAGGAATCCGGCGAGCAGCAGCGTAAACTGGACATCGGCGATCGACTCGCTGATCGAAATGCTGCGATCGTACAGCGTGGTCATGTTGATCGACGCTGGCAGGCTGGCCTGGAAGCTCGGCAACATGCGTTTGACCGAGTCCACGGTTTCAATGGTGTTGGCGCCCGGCTGGCGCTGGATGGCCAGGACGATGGAGCGCTTGTCGACGTTCCAGGCGGCGATACGCGCGTTCTCGACGCTGTCGATCGGCGTGGCGATCTCCTCGAGCCGTACCGGGGCTCCGTTGCGCCATGCCACGATCAGCGGTCGGTAGGCCGCAGCGGTGGTGAGCTGGCCATTGTCCTTGATGGCGAACGCCTGCTGGCTACCGTCGAACTGACCGAGCGGCTGATTGACATTGGCTTGTGAAATCGCCTGCCGCAGTTCGTCGATACCCATTCCCCGCGCCGCCAGCTGATCGGGGTTGGCCTGGATGCGAACGGCGTACTTCTGCGATCCGAAGACCAGTACCTGGGCTACGCCGGTGACAGTCGACAGACGCTGTGCCAGCTGGGTCTCGGCGTATTCGTTAACCACGGGTAACGGCAGCGTCGGGGAGGTCAGGGCGATGAAGAAGATGGGCGAATCAGCCGGATTGACCTTGCGGAAGGATGGCGGCGTCGGCATGTTCGGCGGCAGCTTGCGCTGCGCCGTGGCGATGGCCGACTGCACATCCTGTGCCGCCGCGTCGATATTTCGGTCGAGGGAGAACTGCAGCGTGATCGAGGTGGACCCCTGGGCGCTGGTCGAACTCAGCGATTCCAGGCCGGCGATGGTCGAGAACTGTCCTTCGAGCGGGGTGGCCACGGCGGCAGCCATCGTTTCCGGCGAGGCGCCGGGCAGGCTCGCGGTGACGGAAATGGTCGGAAAGTCGACGTTCGGCAGTTCCGACACCGGCAGGGCGCGGTAGGCGATGAGGCCGAAGATGATGAACGCCGCCATCAGCAGCGTGGTCATCACCGGGCGGCGGATGCAGAGTTCGGGCAGATGCATGGCGTGGCTGACTAAGCGGCGGGGACGCCGCGACCGGGCTCTTGCCTCTTGTCGGCAGAGGGCGGTTTGCCGACGGGAGTCTCTTCCTTGATTCTGACCTTGGCACCCGGCGTCAGGCGCAGATGTCCGTCCGTGACGATCGTCTCGCCGACCTGCACCGCTCCACGAACCGCCGTAAATCCTTCCTCCGAGGCGAGCGTGTCGATGCGCCGCATTTCAACGCTGGCGTCGTCCTTGACCGCGTACACATAGTTGCCGTCGGCGCCTTGCTGGACGGCGTTGTCCGGGACGGCCACGGCTTGCCGGAGAGTGTCGAGCAGCAGCGAGACATTGAGGAACTGCCCGGGGGTCAGTTTTTCGTCATGGTTGGGCAGTTCGGCTTTCAGCAGGATGGTCCCCGTGCCGGCGTCGACAGCGTTATCGATGAACCGGACCGTGCCTTCAAAATGCTGTGACGTGTCGCCGGGCTGGGTAATGTCCACCTTCAGCGTGCCGGCCTGACGTGCCGCTCGCAGTTGCGGCAGGTGCTTTTCGGGCACGGCGAAGCTGACCAGTAGCGGACGGACACGATTGACGATGGCGACGGTGACGTCATTGGCTTTGACCGCCGAGCCCGGAAAAACCAGCCGTGCACCGACGATTCCGGTGATCGGCGCGCGAATCGTGGCGTAGGAGAGTTGCAAGCGGGCGACCTCTGCGGCCGCCTTGCTGGCGCGCAGGTTGGCTGTCGCTGCTGCCTCGTTGGTACGGATGTCGTTGACCTTTTCCTCCGAGACGAAGTTACGTTCCTTGAGCGCGGTATATCGCGCCGTGTCGGCGCGCATCTTGGCAATCAGAGCTTCATCACGGGCGGCTGTAGCCTCGGCCTGCTGCAAGCGGGCGGCGAAGTCGGTGGGGTCGAGGCGGATCAGTACATCGCCCTGATTCACGTGCTGTCCCTCGGTGAACAGGACGGCCGCAACCTGGCCATCAACGCGGGATTTCATGGCGACACTCTCGAAAGCCTCGGCTCGGCCGACGACCTCCAAGCGGACCGAAACGTCACGCGCGACTGCCTTGGCCGCAGTGACGGGGACCGGCGGCGGTTCGGTCTTCTTCTTGGCGCCGTTTTCAGAGCACCCGGCCACTGCCAGGCCGATAGCCAGGGCGAGCGCAATTGGCTTCACGGTAACAGGCTTTCCAGCGCGTAAAGCTCTTCAACCTTTTCGCGGCGGCGGACCAGGAAGGCCTGATCTCCGTCGACCATGACCTCGGCGGCGCGCGGGCGCGTGTTGTAATTGGAACTCATGGCCATCCCGTAAGCACCGGCAGACATGATCGCCAGCAGGTCGCCTGGCTGGACGGCAAGCGGCCGGCTGTGGCCGAGGAAATCTCCGGATTCGCAGATGGGGCCAACGACTTCCCAGTTGCGCCGTTCGGCATCGCGCGGGCATACCGGGACGATATCGTGCCAGGCGTCGTACAGCGCCGGGCGGGCCAGATCGTTCATGGCGGCGTCAACGATGGCGAAGTTCTTGATCTCGCCAGGCTTGAGGTATTCGACACGCGTGAGCAACAGTCCCGTGTTGCCGACCAGGCGGCGACCGGGTTCGAACAGGATTTTCAGCGGCCGTCCCTTGAGCTTCTGCAGCAGCGGCTGCAGATAGCTCTTGACCGTGGGAGCTTCGTCGTTCTGATAGCGGATACCCAACCCCCCGCCCAGATCGATATGGTGCAGGGAGATCCCGCTGGCGGCGAGTTGGTCTACGAGCAGCAGGAGCTTATCGAGTGCTTCGGCGAAGGGCGCGGGGTCGAGCAGTTGCGAGCCGATGTGGCAGTCGATGCCGGTGACCTCAATATGCGGCAGGGCGGCGGCACGCTGGTAGATCGTCAATGCATCTTCGTAGGCGACGCCGAACTTGTTTTCCTTGAGTCCGGTGGAAATGTAGGGGTGGGTCTTTGCATCGACGTTGGGGTTGACCCGCAGGCTGATGGGAGCGCGGAGGCCGAGCAAACCGGCCACGTCATTCAGACGTTCGAGTTCGGGCGCCGATTCGACGTTGAAGCAGAGGATGCCGGTCTTGAGGGCGAAGGCCATTTCCTCGCGTGATTTTCCGACACCGGAAAAGACGATTTTTCGCGGGTCAGCCCCCGCGGCCAAGGCGCGCTTGAGTTCGCCGGCGGAGACGATATCGAACCCGGCGCCGCAGCGTGCGAAGACGTTAAGCACCGCCAGGTTGGAATTGGCTTTGACCGCATAGCAAACTTGAGCGTCGACGCCATGCAGCTCGGATAGGAATTCATTCAGAGCCGCTTCAAGTGCTGCGCGTGAATAGATGTAGCACGGGGTGCCGAAACGCTCGGCAATCTCTGCCAAGGGAACCGATTCGGCGCAGAGTTGACCGTTGTTTACGCTGAAATGCGACGTAATGGAGTTCATGGTTTGGGTGTCTTGACCGTGCTAAGATCAGGTTGGGTCGGGGAACTGGTCGCCGGGGGTGGTGTCGTTTTCTGCGGAGGCAGATAAAGAGACCCGCGTGTCCCGCAGGCGTTCAACGCCATCATAATCAGCAGCAGCGAGAGCGTAATGTATCTGCGCATGGTGTAAGGAAATCAAAGGCAAAAATGGTAGCACAGTATGAACGATAGCGAATTTATTGCACTTGCGGATCAGGCGCTGAAAAAGATCGAATTAGCGCTCGAAACGAGCGATACCGACCTCGATTGCTCAATGACGAGCAGCGGAGTCCTAGAGATCGAATTTGACGATGGTGGAAAGATCATCGTCAACCGCCATGCCGTGGCCAAGGAAATGTGGGTGGCCGCCCGTTCGGGCGGCTTTCATTTCCGCTGGGACGGACAATCTTGGCGAGACACGCGAAGTGGACGCGAATTGATGACCGTCCTGTCGGAACTGGTTTCTGCGCAGGTCGGAATGAGTGTCGACCTGCGCGAGGGTTAATTCACTGGTATTGCGTTCTGATCCTGTGGCGGCTCAAGCTCTTCGGTCGCCGGTACGTTTTCCTTGTAGAAAAACTCCTTGGCGGGGCCCTTGCCTGATCCAACTATTTCAAGCGAAACCAGTCCATCCGGTTGCGGCATCAATGACTCGGGAACATCCTTGAGCACCTTGCTCATGTAGCCGATCCAAGCCGGCAGCGCGGCCGACCCGCCGGTTTCGCCGTTGCCGAGGTTCTTCGGTTGGTCAAACCCGATCCAGGAGCATCCGACCACCGTCCTCTGGTAACCACAAAACCAGGCATCGACGTGCTCATTTGTGGTGCCGGTCTTGCCCGCGAGGTCACGACGTTTGAGCGTCGCCGAGGCTCGCGCCGCCGTGCCGTAGAGCGTGACATCGCGAAGCATGCTGTCCATCAGGTAAGCATTTCGTGGATCGATGGCGCGCAGGCTCTCGTCGCCGGCAACAACGGGTTGTGCTTCGGCGATCACCTGATCCTTGTCGTCGCGAATCTGGCTGACGATGTAGGGCTGGATCTTGTAGCCGCCGTTGGCAAATACGGAGTACGCCGTGACCATTTGCCAGGGCGTCACTGAACCCGCGCCAAGGGCCATGGTCAAGTAGGGCGGGTGTTTCTCCGCTTCGAAGCCGAAACGTGTTGCATAGTCCTGGATAAAATGCACTCCGCTGGCTTCGAGCAAGCGAATCGAAACCATATTTTTCGATTTTGCCAGTGCCGTGCGCATGCGCATCGGGCCTTCGTATTTACCGTCGTAGTTCTTCGGCTCCCATGCCTGGCTGCCGGTGACGGAGGCGGGAAAACTGATGGGATCGTCGTGGATGATGGAGGCGGGTGTAAACCCTTTTTCCAGTGCCCCGGAATAGATGAACGGCTTGAAACTGGAACCGGGCTGACGCCACGCCTGCGTCACATGGTTGAACTTGTTGCGGCCAAAATCGAATCCGCCGACCAGCGCGCGAATTGCGCCCGTTTGTGGTTCGGCGGATAGGAATGCCGCTTCAACTTCCGGCATCTGCATGATGCGCCAGTTGTTTTTGTCATCCTGTTGTACGCGGACGATGGCGCCACGGCGCAGGCGCTTGTTTGGCGGCGCTTTTTCGTCGAGCATGCGTGCCGCAAACTTTAGTCCTTCCCCAGTGATCGTGACAATCTCTCCGCCACGACGGTATGCGCGGACCTGCTTCTTTTCGGCCTGCAAAACCACCGCCGGGTGCAGATCTTCATTGTTGTGGTAATCCTGCAACAGCACATCCAGTGCTTCATCTTGTTCTGACTTGATCTCGGATAAGTCAGCATAGGCTTCCGCGCCTCGGTAGCCGTGGCGGCGGTCGTAGTCAAAAACATTGCGCCGCAGACTGGTGTAGGCAGCATCCTGATCCGCCTTGGTTATTGTTGTTATGACCCGCAGACCCCTCGAATAAACATCGTCGGGAAATCGATCGGCCGCCATCTGTCGGGCCATTTCGGCAACGTATTCCGCGTGAACGGCATAGTCGTTTGTTTCGCGCTTGACGACCAGCGGTTGTTTCAGTGCGGCCTCATGCTGTTTCGGGTCAATGAAGTCCAGTTCTCTCATGCGGCGCAGCACGTATTGCTGCCGCAGGCTAGCCCGCTTGGGATTGACGACAGGATTGAATGCGGAGGGGGCTTTGGGGAGGCCCGCCAGCATCGCCGCTTCCGCAACGTTGATCTCCTTCAATGGCTTGCCGAAATATATCTGTGATGCCGCACCGAAACCATAGGCACGTTGGCCCAGGTAGATTTGGTTGATATACAACTCGAAAATCTGGTCCTTGGTAAGGTTGTGCTCGATCTTGAAAGCCAGCAGCGCCTCGTAAAGCTTGCGCGAGTAGGTTTTTTCAGACGAGAGGAAGAAATTCTTTGCCACCTGTTGTGTGATTGTTGAAGCCCCCTGCCGCTTGCCGCCGCCAAGGATATTGCTTATGGCTGCCCGGACGATGCCCAGCGCATCGACGCCTCCGTGCTGGTAGAAACGTTCGTCCTCCGCTGCCAGAATGGCCTGCTTCATAATTGCCGGCACATCGTCGAAGCGAACAACGGCACGGCGCTCTTCGCCGAACTCCCCTATCATGTGACCGTCCGCGGTATAGACCCTCAGGGGGATTTTGGGCCGATAGTCCGTGAGAATCTCTAGCGATGGAAGGTTCGGGTATGCTAGGACCACTACGACGGCAATCATGGCGAGAGCCATCACCATGGTGCCCAAGACGACGATTATGGGATAGAGAACCCAGCGGGAAACAGTAGGCAAGGGAGTGTCCGCCAAAAAAGCAATTTTCAATTATAAACATACGCTCGGCACTCCCATAGCGACAGAAATGAACACGGGTCGCTTGAAAAAGTCTCCTGAAACAATGACGTAAAAATAGCTTTACTTGCCGAATACTTGTTGCTAGCATCTAAAGTAGATTATCTATAAGTTCGCTAACTACTAATTATTCAAGGGTTTTTTGTAAGGGGTGGCGATTTGCAATTCGATTTTTCGATCTTCAATCCCAAGGCACGCTCCCTGATTGGACTCGACATCAGTTCATCGGCGGTCAAGATGGTTGAGTTGGCGAATGACGGAAAGGGTGGGTGTCGGGTCGAGCGCTATTCGGTTGAAATCTTGCCAAGGGATGTGGTCGCCGATGGCAATATTGTCAATCTGGAAGTGGCGGCAGAGACAGTCAGGCGCGCTTGGAAAAAGCTGGCGACCTCGACGAAGCTTGTCGCCGCAGCACTCCCGGCGTCCCATGTGATCACCAAGAAAATCATTGTTGCTGCGGGCCAGAGAGAGGAAGAACTGGAACTTCTGGTTGAGTCGGAGGCTAACCAGTACATTCCTTTTGCGCTTGATGAGGTCAATCTGGATTTTCAGGTGGTTGGTCCGGCACCGTCCTCACCCGAGGAAATCGAGGTTCTGATCGCCGCCTCGCGAAAAGAGAAGGTTGAGGATCGTGTGGCGGTGGTGGAATCCGCTGGATTGAAGCCTGTGGTCATGGATGTTGAGTCCTACGCTGTATTGTCTTCGCTTGAATTGATTCAGAAGCAATTGCCGGATCAAGGCAAAGGGCAGATTCTTGCTCTGGTTGATGTTGGTGCCAACGTCATGAATTTGACCGTGTTGCGCGACGGTCAGCAGCTTTATGCGCGAGAGCAAGCGTTTGGCGGGAACCAATTGACGCAGGATATTGCGCGCTTATACGGAATGACTTTCGAGGAAGCCGAAGCCGAGAAGCGCCGGAATGGTCTGCCGGACAATTATGAGGTGGAACTTCTGCAACCGTTCGTAGAAAGCATGGCGCTCGAAGTGTCGCGGGCGCTCCAGTTTTTCTTCACCTCGACGCAGTTCAACAAGGTCGATCACGTCGTCCTGTCTGGTGGATGTGCTGTTCTTCCGGGGGTCGATGAGGTGGTTGCTTCGCGAACGCAGATCAATACCATCGTGGCCAATCCATTTGCCGATATGGTTCTTTCGGACCGGGTTCGGGCGAAAAGCTTGCTGGCGGATTCGTCGTCGCTGATGGTTGCATGCGGTCTCGCCCTGCGGAGGTTTGACGAATGATGCGAATCAATCTTCTCCCTCACCGGGAAGAGAAACGCAAAGCCAAGCGGCAGCAGTTTTATGGCCTGTTCGGTCTGGTTTCGGTGCTTGCATTTCTGATCGTATTCCTGGTTATTACTGTCATCGATGGGTATATATCGGCTCAGGAAGCCAAGAACGATTTCCTGAAAAAGGAAATCGTCGTACTGGATAAGCAAATCGATCAGATCAAGCGGCTTAAGGAGCAAACCCAGGCATTACTGGCGCGCAAACAGGTTATCGAGTCTTTGCAGCGCGATCGTGCTGAAGCTGTACGCTTGTTAAGCGAAATGGTGAAGCAGATGCCCGAGGGCGTCTATATCCGATCGATGAAACAGACCGGCGATAAAATTGTTTTGGTTGGATATGCGCAGTCGAATGCCCGTGTGTCGACCCTGATGAGGAATATTGAGGCATCTCCATGGCTGGAAAAGCCGCAACTTGTCGAAATCAAGGCCGTTACAGTGGAGAAGCGACGCCTTAGTGAGTTTAATCTGAACGCAGCTGTGAAGCGGAGCGCAAATCAGGAGGCCGGTAAAAAATGAAATCGACCTCTGTTTCCAAGATGGATATAAATGCATTTCTGGACGATTTCCGGAACCTAAATCCCAAGGACGTGGGGGTTTGGCCGCTTGCTCCTCGTGTCGCCTTATTGATGGGGTTGTTTGCGCTGATACTTCTCGCAGGATGGTGGTTCTGGTGGAGCGAACAACTCGAAACGCTGGCGCAGCGGCAACAGAATGAGGTGAAGCTGAAGGAGGAGTTTGTCGCTAAGAAGACACAGGCTGTCAATCTTGATTTATATGTCCAGCAACTGAACGAGATTGATCGCTCTTTCGGCGCACTGTTGAAGCAATTGCCCAACAAATCCGAAGTGGAATCACTGCTGGTCGAGGTCAATCAGTCGGGGATGGGGCGTGGCCTTCAGTTTGAGCTTTTCAAGCCTGGGCCCGAAGTCGTCAAGGATTTCTACGCAGAATTGCCGATTAATGTTCGCTTGACCGGCAGCTATCACGATTTCGGGGCGTTCGCCGGAGATATCGGCAGGCTATCCAGAATCGTGACATTGAACAATATTTCGATCACGCCGAATCCTCAGGCGAAAGACGGCACCTTGGTTATGGATGCTGTGACGAAAACGTTCCGATATCTGGATGACGAAGAACTGGCCGCCAAGAGAAAAGCGGCACAGGCTGCCAAGGGTGGGAAGAAATGAGACGATTTCTTATCTTGGCCTGCATCATGCTGGCGTCCTGTTCCGACGGAGGCGATCATGAGGATCTGCGCCTATGGATGAACGAAGCGGCCAAGGACGTTAAGGGGAAAATCCCGCCGCTTCCTCAGGTAAAACCGTACGAGCCTGTTGCCTACGATGCCGGGAATCTCATAGATCCTTTTAAACCGGCCAAAATAGCGCCGGAAAAAAAGAACAGTGGCGGTGGGGCTCAGCCGGATTTCGATCGGCCGAGAGAACCACTGGAAGCCTATCCGCTTGAGTCACTGAAGTATGTCGGGGTAATGACAAGAAAAGGCGCGTCCTATGCCATCGTCCACGTCGATGGATCTTTGTATCAGGTTAGAGCCGGCAATTATCTCGGGCAGAATTTCGGAGTGATTACCAAGATTACCGAATCAGAAGTTGTCCTGAAGGAGCTGGTTCAGGATGCCGCAGGTGACTGGATTGAAAGAGTGAGTTCCCTGATTTTGCAGGGACAGGAGGGAACGAAGTGAAACGGATCGCAAACTACATACTGGGCATCACTGCGTTGATCATGTTGCCATGGGCTGCCGCAGAAGCGCAGGACGCCAAGCCGAACACGATTGACTCGATGAAAGTTGCCCAGCAGGGCGGCATTATCAACCTTAAATTATCGTTCCGGGAACCGCTCACTGCGCCTCCGTCAGGTTTCAGCGTGGCCAGTCCTGCACGGATTGCTCTTGATTTTGCGAATACGACGAACGGGCTGGGTAAGAGCAGCCAATCGTTCAACGAGGGGGACCTTCGCAGCGCCAACATCGTTCAGTCAGACGACCGCACGCGGATTGTGCTCAATCTCAACAGGGCGATGACCTACGAGACGACAATCGATGGTAATTCATTGCTACTGGCACTTACGCCCAGTACGGGCAAGACCTGGCAAGAGGGTGGAGTTGACCGGCCTGTCGAACACTTTTCTCAGGCGTATTCGACTCAGGCGGCCAATAGCATTCAGGACATCGCGTTCCGCAGAGGCAAAGATGGGGAAGCCCGTATTTCGGTTGATATGAGCGATCCCAGTGCCGGGATCGACATTCGCCAGCAAGGACAATCACTAGTTGTCGACTTCATCAAGGTGAGTGTTCCTGAAGCGCTACGCAAGAAACTGGACGTTACGGATTTTGCGACCCCGGTTGTCTCGGTGAGTACCGTTCAGCAAGGAGCAAATGCCCGGATGACCATCACGCCGAAGGGTCTCTGGGAGCACAACGCCTATCAGACGGATAATCAGTTCGTTATTGAAGTCAAGCCGATTATCGAAAACCCGAACAAACTGGTACAGGGAACACGAGGAGGTTATCAGGGCGAGAAGTTGTCGCTGAATTTCCAGAATGTCGAAGTCCGACGATTGCTTCAGGTGATCGGCGAATTTACCGGAATGAACATTGTTGTCAGTGACTCGGTTGGCGGATCGATAACCCTGATTCTGAAGGATGTCCCGTGGGACCAGGCGCTGGATATCATCCTGCAGCAAAAGGGGCTTGATATGCGGAAGAACGGCAACGTCATTCTGATTGCGCCGCGTGAAGAAATTGCGACCAAAGAAAAGCTGGAGTTCGAGTCGAAGGTCCAGATTGGCGACCTCGAGCCCTTGCGTACCGAGAGTTTTCAGATGAATTACATCAAGGGGTCCGATGTGAAAAAACTCCTTTCGGATTCCAAGCAGACTCTCTTGTCCAAGCGTGGCAGTGCCCTGCTTGATGACCGCTCAAACATTCTTTTTGTCCAGGACACCCCGAGTCGCCTAGAAGATGTGCGGGCGATGATTGCCAAGGTGGATGTTCCGGTAAGGCAAGTGATGATCGAGGCGCGGATTGTCGAGGCCGGCGACAGTTTTGCCAAGAATCTCGGCATCAGGCTCGGCTACCGGAATACGGCCCCTACTGGTTATGCTACTGCCGGAGGAAGTTTGGCTTCGACTGGGTACTACACCGGGCAATCCAGCACGGTGCCCACTTGGCCAACGGATTCGAGTTCGGTCAACCTTCCGGCGACACCTCGCGCGGGGACTGCCGGGGTGTTTTCCATGATCCTCTACAATTCCGCAAATACCAAATTTCTGAACGCGGAAATAACCGCGCTAGAAGCAGACGGAAAGGGGAAAGTAATTTCCAGTCCGCGTGTGATGACGGCAAACCAGATCGAAGCGCTTATCGAGCAGGGGGTTGAAATCCCCTACCAGCAGGCAACCAGTTCGGGGGCGACAAGCGTGTCCTTCCGCAAGGCCAATCTCTCGTTGAAGGTTAAGCCGCAGATTACGCCTGATGGAAAAATCACGATGACTTTGGATGTCAACAAGGATACCCCGAACACTTCGCTCTCTACCGGTTCCGGTGTGGCGATCGATACTAAGCATGTCAAGACGGAAGTGCTGGTTGAAAATGGAGGCACTGTCGTGATCGGGGGGATTTATACGCAGAAGACAACGGAAAACACTTACCGGATACCGTTCTTCGGTGACTTGCCTTATATCGGTTGGTTGTTCAAGAACCGTGAATGGATCGACGACAAAACCGAATTGCTCGTGTTCATAACCCCGAAGATTGTCAACGAGGGGCTTGCGTTGAGGTGAGGTTTCTATGTTCACAAAAAAACCGGCGCGCAGCCGGTTTTTTTGTGCCTCAGTATTCGGCAACCCGCTGAAGTAAAATAGCGAAGTGAAAAATATAGCTGAAAACATATACCTGGTTGGCCTGATGGGGGCTGGCAAGACAACGATTGGTCGTTCTCTGGCTAAACGTCTGGGACTGGGCTTTGTAGATACTGACAAGGAAATCGAAGCGCGTACCGGGGTCAGTATCCCCACGATATTCGAAATTGAAGGAGAAGATGGTTTCCGCAAGCGCGAATCGCAGGTAATTGCAGAGATGGCTGCGAAGAGCGGTCTGGTTGTTGCAACAGGAGGAGGGGGCGTGCTTCGCCCGGAAAATCGGCAAAACATGCGGGCCAGCGGACTCGTCGTGTATCTTAATGTGCCGCCGCAAACGCTATGGGAAAGAACGCGGCATGACCGGAATCGGCCGTTGTTGCAGGTCGCAGATCCCTTGCTCAAACTCAACCAACTGTTCGCCATTCGTGATCCGCTGTATCGTGAAGTGGCGAACCTTATTGTTGATGGCAGCCGGACGAACGCGCAAGGTGTTCTTCAATTCTTGCTAAAGGAAATCTCCGAAAGATGGAAACTCTGAATGTCGCGCTAGGCGATCGTTCCTATCCGATTCATATTGGTTGTGGGGTCGTCGGCCGAGTTGAGTTGTTGTTGCCGCATCTCGCCCAGCCGAAGGTAGCTGTAATCACGAACAACGTAGTGGCTCCCATTCTGCTCCAAGGATTTGCGCAACGTTTGCGCGATGCTGACGTCAAGGTTATCGAGATTGTCCTCCCCGATGGAGAAAAGCACAAAGAATGGAGTACCTTGAACACGATTTTCGACGCACTCATCGCGAATTCCTGTGAACGTGCTACAACTCTCATCGCTTTGGGCGGTGGTGTGGTAGGGGATATGACCGGTTTTGCCGCTGCTTGCTATCAGCGTGGTTCCCCTTTTATTCAGGTTCCGACAACGCTTCTTGCGCAAGTGGATTCTTCTGTTGGCGGGAAAACGGCGATCAATCATCCCCTTGGCAAGAACATGATTGGTGCCTTTTATCAACCGAAATTGGTCCTTGCGGACCCGGACGTGCTTTCGTCGTTACCGGATCGTGAACTGCGATCCGGGTTGGCCGAAGTGATCAAATACGGGCTGATTCGCGATCCGTCATTTCTGGAATGGCTGGAGAACCATATTGAGGAATTGCTGAGTAAAGACTTGAGTGCTCTCGAAGAAGCCATATTCCAAGCGTGCAGAAACAAGGCGGAAGTTGTGGCTTCTGACGAACGCGAGCATGGCGAAAGGGCTTTTCTTAATCTGGGCCACACCTTCGGGCATGCAATTGAAGCGGGTCTGGGCTACGGGCGATGGCTGCATGGCGAAGCAATATCTGCCGGGACAATGATGGCGATCGAACTGTCCCGCTTGCTCGGATGGCTCTCGGTGAGCGACGTGGATCGCGCAAGAGCTTTGTTCAGGCGCGCTGGCTTGCCTGTAGTTGGCCCTGTCATGCCTGCTCAGCGATATATGGAATTGATGCAACACGACAAAAAAGTGCAAAACGGGAAACTCCGACTTGTCTTGCTCAAGAAGATCGGACAGGCAGTGGTAAGCGATAGTGCCACTCTCAAGGATATCCGGTGCGCTATAGAGACGTGCACCAGGCATGAATGAGCTGATGATGCCCTACGCCGTGTCTGCCGCGAATTCACGTGGGCGACGCTTTGCCGATGATCTTCCGGCTTACCGCGGAGAATTTCAGCGGGATCGTGACCGAATCGTCCATTCGACGGCGTTTCGGCGGCTGGAGTACAAAACACAGGTATTTGTGAATCACGAAGGGGATCTCTTTCGCACTCGCCTGACCCATAGCCTTGAGGTTGCCCAGATTGCGCGCGGCGTCGCCCGCGCGCTGCAGCTGAATGAAGATCTGGCCGAAGCCATAGCGTTGGCGCATGATCTCGGCCACACTCCGTTCGGTCATGCTGGGCAGGATGCCCTGAACGAATGCATGCGTGAACACGGGGGGTTTGAGCATAACCTGCAGAGCCTGAGAATTGTCGACAAGCTTGAGCAACGTTATGCCGGCTTCGATGGCTTGAACCTCTGTTTCGAAACGCGTGAAGGGATCCTAAAACATTGCTCGCGAGACGAGGCCCTCAAATTGGGAGAGCTTGGTGCAAGGTTCTTGAACCGGACTCAGCCTTCGCTAGAAGCACAAATCTGTAACCTGGCAGATGAGATTGCCTATAACAATCATGATATTGACGATGGTTTGAGGTCGGGGCTGATTTCAATCGAGCAGTTGGGGGAAGTCTCTTTGTTCAGGGAAAATCTGAACCGCGTAAAAGAAGCGCACAAAAACCTATCGGGCCGCCGTTTGATCCATGAAACAGTACGACACATGATCAATGCGTTGGTCTGCGATCTGATTGAAACCACGAGCGACAATATTGCCCGTTGCAAACCGGAAACGCTCGAAGATGCGAGGAATGCAGGTGTTCTGGTGAGCTTCTCGGAGCACATGCACGAGACACAGCAGGAAATGAAGCGTTTTCTGAGAAAAAACCTCTACCAGCACTATCAAGTGCTACGGATGACTCGTAAAGCCGAGCGAATCATAAGTGACCTGTTTTCGGCGTTCTTGAATGATTCGCGGTTGTTGCCCGAATCGTATCGAGTCGATGATGACCAGGCGCGGCGCGTAGCAGACTATGTCGCAGGAATGACGGATCGCTATGCCGTGAAGGAGCATGGCAGGCTGTTTGCCGTGGGTGATGTCTGAGTCACCATCGTCAAAAAAGACGGGGGCGTCAATGCCCCCGTATCGTTGAAGCCCTAAAAAACGCGATACCGTTCTATTTCTACAAAAAGACCTTAACTTAATGGCATTGCCCTTGTGGTGGTGGGTTTGTCAGCGGTCGGAGGCCCGCGCAAGCGGGCGCTTTAACGTTGATTAGCCAGTTTGACTACGTTGCATTCATCAGCGAGACGAGGACTTCGTCAAGCATCTTCTTGGCATCACCAAAGAGCATACGGTTGTTTTCCTTGTAAAACAGCGGGTTGTCGACGCCTGCATAACCCGAAGCCATGCTCCGTTTCATAACGATCGACGTTTTCGCTTTCCAGACTTCCAGTACAGGCATTCCGGCGATAGGACTGGTTGGATCTTCCTGGGCAGCAGGGTTGACGATGTCGTTGGCGCCGATCACCATTGCCACATCGGTGTCTGGGAAGTCTTCGTTAAGTTCGTCCATTTCGAACACGATGTCGTAGGGAACTTTTGCCTCGGCGAGCAGGACGTTCATGTGCCCGGGCATGCGGCCCGCTACCGGGTGAATGCCGAAGCGTACGTTGATGCCTTTTTCTCTAAGGATCGAGGTGATCTCGCAGACGGCGTGCTGCGCCTGTGCTACCGCCATGCCATAGCCGGGAACGATGATGACGTTCTTCGCCTCGCGCAACAGTTCAGCGGTCTCCTGTGCCGACACCGCAGTAACCTCTCCTGCGGGTTCGCCGCCACCGCCGCCCGCGGGTTTCGCCGGAGCGCCGCCGTCGGAACCGAAGCCGCCGGCGATCACGCTGATGAAGTTGCGGTTCATGGCGGCGCACATGATGTAGGACAGAATCGCGCCGCTGGAGCCAACCAGTGCGCCAGTCACAATCAATAGGTCGTTGGACAGCATGAACCCGGTGGCCGCCGCCGCCCATCCGGAGTAGCTGTTGAGCATCGAGACCACGACCGGCATGTCGGCACCTCCAATGGCCATGACCATGTGGATGCCGAACAGCAGCGAGATCACAGTCATCACGATCAGTGGCGTCATTCCCTGAGCAAGAGTTTCTGCGTGCAGAAATTCACGACCAAAGTAGATGACAACCAGCAGACCAGCCAGATTGATGAAGTGCCGGCCCGGCAGCAAGAGGGGTTTGCCGCCGATCTTACCCGAGAGCTTGCCGAACGCGATCACAGATCCCGAGAAGGTCACCGCGCCGATCAGGATGCCGACGTAGATCTCGACTTCATGGATGATCTTTTCGGCGCCAGTGAGGGGGACGGAGGTGTCGATG
>Ga0302238_1001487_pt1 | contig 18884 bp, 12 predicted proteins | sample AAG_UR_Asn_MG_FD_193527 | JGI IMG/M metagenome (GOLD analysis project Ga0302238, IMG submission 193527) | Enriched activated sludge microbial communities from anaerobic digester in WTTP, New Holstein, Wisconsin, United States - AAG_UR_Asn | ecosystem: Engineered > Bioreactor > Anaerobic >...
ATCCTACCATCACTGATCGGAAGGAGATGGTCCAGTATCTGCACTGCTATAATCCATTCGGTTCCCCCGACTGTAGCGGACAGTATTGGGCTAAGACCTGGATCCCTCCCGAGGCAGTTGAAATCGGAGACAATCCTTACAAGATGAACGTCTACTCTGCTGAAACTCCGAACCATGAGATCGTCGATAATGCCGTCAGGTGCTGGGTGCGCAGTCTGGACGGTGAAATGGTGCAGGGTCATTTCAGCTACGGATATCTGAGGACCAAGTTCAAGTGGTCGAATCCAATGATTACAGGGCAGGATATTTATGCCGAGGTCAGGTTCCGGATGGTGCCGAATCCAAATCATCCTGACGACATGCGCTTCTTCTGGCTTGCATTCTGGAGCAACGATGTTCCGTATACCGGTGAGATGGACTGGTTGGAGGCGTTCGGATATGACAATGGTCCCGGAAACAACAACTTCAAAGCCGCAGGCAATGCTGTTTTCCATTCAGACTGGGCGCATGGGAATGGTAAGATAAGTTCCGGGGCGGTTGGAAAGATAAGTTCAAAGACTTGGTCGACACAGACTCCTTTGGGCTCTGATCTGAAGCAATGGACAACCATCGGTGGATTGCTCTGCCGTGATGGATATTGGTCTTCATATGCCAGCTCTCCTGCAAGTCCCGGTATCCAGTTTGTTCCGAACTATGGCACATACAGGAAGGAGACCTTCAAGGACAACTGGCAGTATTATCTCGAGGGAACGCATGGCAACCAGAAGGTCTGGAACTGCATGCCTCCCGGTGGCAGCAAGGAGTCGAACATTGATGCCTCGTGGTTTCCGTATTCCTACGAATGGGAATACCTGAGGATATATATGAGGGATAAGAAGGCGGTGCCTGCAAGCGTGCAGAAACTGCCCGATGATAAGAAAAAAGAAGAAAAGATCCAAAAAACTGAAGAAGGGGAATGAAAATGGGACTTCGTTGTAAAACTGTTGCGGTCCTGTCCGCAGTCGCGCTCTTTGGATTACTATATGCCGGCAATGCAAGAGCTGAGACCATCAGCCTCGGCAGCGGCGGGATAGTCATAGACAAGGGGCCGGACGGGAAGTTCGAAATGACATATCCTCTTCTTGTAGATGGCGCCAACAAGAACATCAAGATCATGGACAAGTCGATAAAGGGGAACAAGGCGGTCCTGAAATACGAGGGAGGCGGACAGCTTGATCTGGAACTGAAGGGTGGAGAGGCGTCCCTGACATTTTCAGATGTTCCCGGCAATATAGCCAAGTTCTACAGTTCCATGCTCATCAGCAATGACTATGCCCGGGGCGGGAAATGGATCATCGGTGGTTCAGAAGAAAAGGAATTTCCAAAGGCAAAACCAGAAAAACCGTTCCTGTTCCAGGGAAACCAGAGCACTCTCACGCTGATAAGCCCTTCCGGAACGAAGACAGGATTTACATTGCCGGATTATACTTATCAGCAGCTCCAGGACAACAGGGAATGGGGATGGAACATCTACCAGTTGCAGTTCTGGACCCCATACAACAAGGACAATCCCAACTATGTGATAAAGATTGGCAGAGCTGCAGCGCCGGTCTCAGCGGATGGAAAACCTGCCTTTACAGTGGACAAGTTTGGACAATCCGTGAAGGACAAGATCATAAACCGCGTTGCCAGTGAAGACGAACTGAAGAAGGATGTAGAGGACGAAAAGGCATATTATGAAAGCCTGAAGCCTCCGACATTTGACCGCTTTGGCGGACTTCCCGGCAGCTGCGAAAAGATGGGGCTTAAAAAGACCGGATTCTTCCATGTCGAGAAGAAAGGTGACAAATGGGTGCTTGTCGATCCCGACGGAAACGCGTTCTTCCATCTCGGAGTTTGCTCATTCGGGCCTAGCAGTTTCACTTATGTCGAGGGCAGGGAATCCACTTTCGAATGGATCCCCCCTCATGACGCAACCTATGGATCCACCTGGCATCAGGACAAATGGTGGAATTCAAAGGCCACTTCATACCAGCTTGCCAATATGATCAGGAAATATGGCGAACCGATAACAATGGCCAATTTCCAGGACAGGATGATAGATCGCGTCAGGAAATGGGGCTTCAATTCTGTCGGCGCGTTTTCAGGCGTCGATAAGGAAACTGTGACAAAGAAGAATTTCCCCTATGTTTCGCATCTGCCTTCCGCTTCCGGGTGGAACGGAATACAGTCGCTTCCCGAAATACGCGAGACATTTGATCCCTTCGACGAAAAGACCATCGCTGAATTTGACAAGCAGTGCAGCAGGCTGGCAGATCGCGCAGATGATCCGCTGCTGATCGGGTATTTCCTCACTAATGAGCCAACTCATGAGGCGGTCCCTCGGGTGGTACCGACCTTGAAGAATGTTCCAGTCAAGAAACGACTTGTCCAGTTCCTCGAGGAGAAGTACAAGACCGTCGATGCCTGCAACAAGGCCTGGAAGATGAACCATCCTGATTTCAAGGCGATGGAAGGAGTAGGACTCCCGGTGATCACCAAGGAGGCTTCCGAGGACATGCAGGTGTTCACGGCCCTTTTCTTCGAGACTTTGTTCAAGCTTACATATGACACTTTCAAGAAATATGACAAGAACCATATGCTCATAGGAAGCCGCTGGCAGCCAAGCACCGCCAACAACGAACAGCTCTGCAGGATAGCAAGCAAATATACGGACATAGTTTCAGTGAACTATTACACTTATGGAGTAGACAAGGATTATCTCGACCGCATCTACAAGTGGTGCGGCGAAAAGCCGATGTTCCTGAGCGAGTTCTACTGGAGCTCATCATCGGATTCAGGAGTTGGTCCGTTCAAGGATGTCAGTTCCCAGCAGGAACGAGGACTCGCATATCGTAATTATCTCGAGAACACCGCCTCGCTCGGATATGTCGTCGGTATCGAATGGTTCACTCTTGTTGATGCGCCATGCACCGGTGTCTTCTATGCGAAGTATGACGGTGAGCGTCCGAACTGCGGGCTTATTTCCGTGACGGACCGTCCATGGAAACCGATGCTTGAGGAGATGGTGAAATCCAACTACGAGGTCTACAAGCTGGAATTCGAGGGAAAGAAACCGTTTGTATTCGATGATCCCAGGTTCAGCAGCAAGGCCGGTGGAAAGCAGAAGGTTACTATAGCTAAAGCCGCATCGCCTATAAAGATTGATGGCGAACGCGGGGAATGGCCGGGACTTCCTCCGGAAATGATCTCGAGCAAGAGGCTTGTCGAAGGGGCAAAGGCCGACGAGTCTGAAGCCAATTTCAGACTTGCCTACGACGACAGCAACCTCTATATCCACGTCGAGGTCACTGATTCAACGCCGATGCTCAACAAGCACAAGGACGGAATGCTTTGGAGCGGAGACGGCCTCGAGCTGTTCATCGGCTCGGAGAACATCGACCAGGGAGGCGCATTCAAGTTCACCGATCGCCAGATCCTTCTTGGCGCCGGAGCCCCTGATGGAAAAGGACAGGTCTGGTTTGTCAATGCACCGGAACAGACCGAGTGCAAGATGGCAGTTGTTCCACGCGTTGATGGAAAAGGATATGTGATCGAAGCGGCGATTCCTTTCAAGGGGCTTGGATTCTCCCCGAAGAAAGGTCAGGAGATACTCTTTGATCTCGCGGTTGACAACAGCACCGACGGCGGGGGTCGTAAATCGCAGATCATGTGGAACGGGATCTCCAGGAACTCAAGTGACCGCAGCGCATGGGGAAGGGCGGTATTTGGAGAGTAATCAGACGACTTATGGCAGATAACAAAAGACAGAATGTTTGTAGTAGGCGAATTTATTCGCCGTTAAATAATTCCTAGTAAGTAGAACGCGCAATAAATTGCGCTACTACGAACGGAAAATAAAAGAGGAAAAAAGAAAGAAAAAATGAAAAAGAGCGGAACGAAGAAACCGGTATTGAGCCCTTTCGTGGCACAGGCGGTGGAGTTCACGGAGACTTACAAGAAGCACATTGACGATCATGTCGCTATCAGGGAAGCGATGTGTCTGAAGACACAATATCCGGCGCTCCTAAGAGATTTGCGTCCTGAAGATACCCTTGCCGGACGCAGGCCGGAAGACATCATCGTTTATTTTGGAACAATATGGTGGCACTGGTATCCTGAATGGCGCAGGGGAATTGAGACTGCCGGCAAACAGGGTGGATACTGTGTCAATTTCTCAGCTGCCAAAACCTGTGCGAAGTCAGAAGAGGACAAAAAGGCACTCGACAAGCTTCTTGATTTCTGGGAAGACGAATGCAGCCCGGCGAAGATAAGGAAAATCTGGGATGATGATGTCAAGAACAGCTTTCTTGGAGTAGCCAGCGTTGGATTCTGCATGTCAATGGATTTCGACCGTCTGCTCAAGCGCGGAATTCCCGGTCTCATCGACGACATAAAGGCGAGAAAGAAGCAAATCAGGAAAAAGGGTGGAGATGAAAAATTCCTTGACGGATTACTTATCATGCTCGATGTCTTCAAGGACACCTGTCACCATTACCGGAAACAGGCTGAAGCCTTAGCAAAAAATGCGAAATCCGCAAAGGACAGGAAGAGACACGAGGAGACTGCAAAAATCCTTGAAGCTATTACCGTCCGGGCTCCGCAGTCATTCCGAGAAGCCGTCCAACTGCTTTGGCTCTACCTCATCATGGGGAGCGGAAAGCACATTGAACCTGGAAGACTCGACATATTCCTCGGAGACTTCTATGTGAATGACATCGACAACGGAGTGATCACCGAGGAAGAGGCTATGGAAACCATCCTTGCGCTTTGGAATGTAATCGATGAGAACGGTGAACCGGCTGTGAGCCGCGTGGTACTCGGAGGGAAAGGAAGAAGGAATGAGAAGAATGCCGACAGGTTCGCCATGGCCGGACTCGAGGCGACCAGGAGATTTAAAAAGGTTAGGCCCCAGCTCACCTTCAGGTTCTATGAGGGACAAGATCCGAAACTGTTCTCAAAGGCCCTGGATGTTGTTGGTGAGAACGGCGTCTTCCCAATGCTCTACAACGACGATACCAATGTTCCCGGTGCATCGAAAAGCCTCGGTGTTTCCTTGGAGGAAGCTGTACGCTACCATCCGCTTGGCTGCGGGGAATACATGCTTGCCTGGTGCAGTCCGAGTCTGCTCGACAGCGGATGGAGTGTTCCAAAATCGCTTCTCGCGGCGCTTCACGACGGATTCTATTGCAAGAACCATAATATAGGTCCGCGCACAGGAGCGATTGGGAAATTTGATTCTTTCGACAAGCTCTACGACGCCTACAAGAAACAGATTGATTATGCGATGGATATTTCCGCGCGCATCTACAAGGGAATATGCGATGGGCATCAGAAGCATAATGCATTCCTGTTTGCGAGTCTCCTGAGTGATGACTGCCTTGAACGTGGAAAGGCGATGTTTGACGGGGGTATCCGGTATCTCGGGGCCTGCGAGATGGGACATGGATACACCAATGCTGCAGATTCACTTACTGCCATCAAGAAGATTGTTTATGATGAAAAAAAGCTTGCTTTTTCTGAACTCGTAAAGATCCTTGATAATAATTTCGAAGGCAGGGAAGATGTCAGGAAAATGCTCCTTGAGGTGCCGAAGTTCGGTAATGATGACAAGGAAGCCGACGACATGATGACTGACATGTGGAAATACATACACAAGTCTGCGAAACTCGCAGGAAAGAAAGTCGGCCTGGACTTCCTGGTCGTGAGCAGCGTCAATCCTGGCGGGTATGGGATGGGAAAGGACTGCGGAGCCACCGCCGACGGACGCAAAAAAGGCGAACCTTTCGCGATAGGAATGGCTCCGACGGCCGGATTCGACAAGAGAGGGCTGACGGCAATGTTCAATTCCATAGCGAAAGTGGATCCGGCGCACGGCGGGGCGACAACGAATATCAAGCTGTCACGTGAATTCTTCACCAATGAACGCACCAAGATGGAGATGCTCTTCAAGGTTTATTTCAAGAAAGGCGGAATGCAGGCAAATGTCACTGTGGTCAATAAGGACGATCTCCAGGCCGCTCTGAAGGAACCCGAAAAATATTCGCACGTGATGGTGCGCCTCGGCGGCTGGTCCGCACGATTCATCGACCTAGAACCGATGATCCAGGAGGAGATCATCCGCAGGACGTTGTACTGAAGATTGGGTGATTGGATGGCTGGATGTTTGGATGAATGGGAAAGATGTTTGACTTCCTATTCTTATTTCTAACCCAACCATCCATTAATCCACTCATCCATTCATCCAAAAGGATTTTATGCCAAAGCAAGGATTGGTTTTCGCTATTGAGAGATGCTCCCTGCACGACGGGCCAGGGTTACGGACTACTGTCTTTTTGAAAGGATGTCCGCTCCACTGCCATTGGTGTCATAACCCCGAATCGCAGTCATCATATCCGGAACTTTATTTCCTCAGGGAGAAATGCACCCTCTGTGGTGCGTGCATCAAGGCATGTCCCAAAAAATGCCATTCATTGAGAGTGAACAGCCATGACATAAACCGTGTCCTCTGTTCAGCCTGCGGATGCTGCGTGTCGGCGTGTCCGAGCACCGCACTCGAGATAAAAGGAAGGATGATGGATGCAAAGGAAGTGATTGCCGAAGTGGAAAAGGACAAGGATTTCTATGTTGAATCTGGTGGAGGCATGACCATTTCTGGCGGAGAACCGATGATGCAGTATGAGTTTACCATTGAGCTTCTGAAGCTCTCCAGGAAGAAAGGTTTCAGCAACTGCATCGAGACAAGTGGATTTGCACCAAAGGAGAGATATTCAAAAATAAGGAAATATGTAGATATTTTCCTATATGATTTCAAGGAGAGCGATCCGGAAAGGCATCGCAAATATACCGGAATCGACAATAAGGAGATTTTGGAAAACCTATTCATACTGGACAAAGACGGATCAAAGACAATCCTGCGATGTCCGATAATTCCGGGACTTAACGACAGGGAATCCCATCTTGAGGAGATTGCGAAACTCGCAGGGAAACTAAAGAACATAATCGAGATCAACGTCATGCCCTATCACCCGATGGGAAAGGCAAAGAGCGCAAGGATCGGGAAGAAACAGCCTCATGACAGCGACAGTTTTACGGAGAATGAGAAAGTGGAGAAGTGGATGAAATTCATAGTTAAAAGGACTTCGGTCCCGGTAAAAAAAGGATGAAATACAACCACAGAGAACACAGAGATATTTTATTGTTAGGAGAGCAAGACTCTGAGTACTCTGGAACAAGATAAAATCTTTGTATTTAATATTTTTGAGAACTCGGAGAAAATAATATTCTCTGTGCTCTCTGTGGTAGAATTTAACAAGGGGAGATGATATGAAAACTGCGATTGTAGGATTATGCATGGCGGCTTCGATGTTTGCAGCTGCAGCCGATGCGCCAAAGCCTTTTGACCACGGTGACGATGCGGATGTAAACAAGCTTAAGCAGGCGGAGAAGAAAGATGTAGTCAACCCCATGCCCGACCGACCTTTGGCAAAAGGTGAGTTGAAGGACAAGATCTACCACGGTGTTTTACTATGGACTGATGAAAGGGAGGGATTCAGGCAGAGATATGACAATTATGTGAAGGTCGTTGGGAAAAAGCCGTCGATGATCGGGACTTTCGACTGCATCTGGTCGAATGGCGTGAAACAGCCTGACAACTCGTTTGAGAAAAGGCTCAAGATCATAGATGAGATTCCAAATGTGGTTCCATTCATGAAAGTTTATACCGGCGACTGGAAGCCGGGATGTCCGTTCCTCAGCGCGGATGAGATTCTCGCCGGAAAACACGACCAGTATTTCAAGAACATGGCGGGATACTGCAAGGCCTACGGGAAGCCAATGCTTGTCAGCTTCAACCATGAGATGAACGGGGACTGGTTCTTCTATTCGGAACTCTACAAGAAGGAGAAAACCGACTGGACCGCGGAGAAATACATCAAGATATGGCGCAAGATACATGGAATATTCAAGGACGAAGGAGTGACAAATGTCGCGTTCGTGTGGTGTCCGCAGATGACTGGCCGCCCGTACAAGAATCTTGATGCCCAGAACAGTTTCAAGGCGTATTATCCCGGAGATGAATATGTTGACTGGATAGGGCCAAGTTTCTATAATGACGTAAACCACATGTATATGGACAACATTGTGAAGACATATCCTAGTAAACCAATTATCCTTGCCGAGTGGGGTACGGAGCCAAACCGTGGCCAGTGGTACGTGCCAAAGCCCTATCCCGGCGATGCAAAACACATGGAGATGACATTAAACATGTTCCCGAAGAAATATCCGAACATAAAGGCAATGACATATTTCTACTGGGGTAAGGATGTAAACATCGAAAGACTGCCTGAACAGGTCGAGATCTATCAGAAGGGGATAGCGGGAGAGAAATTCCTGAGCAATGAGTAAAGATTTCTCGCACGAAGGCACAGAGGCACAAAGTTATTAAGGATACTATGTAATTAGTTTCTGTGTTTAATAAATAATTCAAAGGGAGATATATATGAAAAAAGTTATTGTTGCAATGCTGACGGCAGTTGCGCTGGTTTCAAATGCCCAGGAAAAGAAGGAGGCGAACATGGCAGACGCCGAGATACTCAAATGGAAGGACGGCAAGAAGGCAGTGTTCATGCTGGAATTCGACGACAGCTGCGTGACCCATGTCACCAACGCAATTCCTGAACTTAAGAAGAGGGGAATGGTCGGAACGTTCTACATCAATGCCGGGAACGGTCCGTTCAAGAACAAGCAGAACGACTGGGAGAAGGAAATTCCGAAGATGGGGATGGAATATGGAAACCATACCTTTACGCACAAGGGTGCGCCGACGCTTGAGGAAGTGGACAAGGACATTGCCCTTGCCAACGATGAGATTAACAAGTGTTTCCCGGACCGCAAGGTTCCACGCCTGATCTCCTTCGGGCAGCCCGGAGGTGTTCCATGGAAGATCACCAAGGAGGAATTTGAGCAGCTTCTGGCAAAATACAATCTCGTCAACAGACCTCCATTCTTTGGATACCCCTTCCATGCGAAGACGAAGGAGGACGTGCTTAAGCTGGTGGACAATGCGATTGCCAAGGGGGAAATGGGACACCACGATTTCCATGGGGTCGGCGGAGACTGGCTTACGACTCCGATGGATATTTTCACCGCCCTTCTCGATAAGCTGGAGGCCAACAAGGACCAGCTCTGGATCACAGATCCAGTATCGTACCACAAATATCTGATTGAACGCAAAGGAGCGGAATTGAAGATCGTGCAGAAGGACAATTCCCAGATCAAGCTCCAACTGACATGCAAGACCGACCCGGCTCTCTACGATCTGCCGCTCACCTTGCATACCAAAGTTCCTGCCGACTGGAAGGAATGTTCGGTGGAACAAGGGAAGAGAAAGACAACTGCCAAGGTGGAAGATGGTGCTATCCGTTATTCAGCGGAACCTGTCACCGGTGAGATAGTCATAAAGCCTGCAAAAAAATAAAGGAGGGCGGAAATTCTTGTCCACCAATTCGCGGGTTGGAAAACCCGCGCTCCATTGAAGAATAAGAGAGTTAGTATATCAAAACATAAAGGGATATCATGAAAATCAAGATTCCTGTTGCACTCAGTTGCTCAGTTGCTGCTACGGCTTTTTTTCTCTCCTCGGTAGCTGCCTCTGCCGCAGACGTTTCCCTGAACGACAACGGCATAGCCGTTACAGTCAAGGGAATGGGAGGTTTCAACCTGGGTTTCCCTGTCCTTCAGCCGGGAGATATGAAGCCGTTGCAAAAGAAGGTTTCTGGAAAACAGGCCGATGTCACATACGCCAAGGACATAAAAGTCCACCTTGAAGTAGCTGACGGCGGAAAAGTCAACATGAAGTTCAGCAACGCTTCGTCTGTAAAGAATTTCAAGCTCGGTATCATGTTCGGTGCGCAGTTCGGCGAAGGTGGCACCTGGACCATTGGCAAAGGACAGCCGCAGTCATTTCCAGCTGAGAAACCTGCGAAACCACACCTTTATCAGGGGAATGCTCCGGATTTCACTCTAATCGATGCGGCCGGACATGTCTTATCTATCTCAGGTTTTCCAGATTATGCCTACCAGGAACTGACAGATCTGCGCGAATGGGGCAACAAGGCATATGCCTGGAAAGTTTCCATTCCATATAATCCAGGCTGGGAAGTTCACAGCATAGTGATCAGTGAGAAGGCTCATGGAGCAGCCGCCGCTGCAGCTCCAACCACCGTGAAAGTCCAAGTCGACCGTTTTGGCCAGACTACGCGCAAGGATTTTCCGGGAAAAGTCAAGGACGAGGCCGACCTGAAGGCCGATGTTGCAAACGAGGCGGCCTACTGGGCCACATACAAGCCTTTGGCTGTAGACAAGTGGGGCGGTCTGCCAGGAAGCAAGGAGAAACTCGGACTGAATGCAACTGGATTCTTCCATGTGGAAAAGAAGAACGACCGCTGGCTGCTCGTAAATCCGGACGGAAACGTAACATTCCATCTCGGAATATGCGTCTTCGGATACAATCCTGGTGATGAGGCGACGTACATCAAGGATCGCCGTGACATCTACGAGTGGTTGCCTCCGTTGGACGGAGAGTTTGCCGACGCCTGGCATCCTGACAAATGGTGGCATGACCAGGTCTTCTCATTCTATGCCGCCAATGTCATCCGCAAATACGGTAAGGAGACTACCAAGGACCAGCAGATTGGACGTCTGATCGACCGTGTTCGCGCAGTGGGTTTCAATGCCATAGGTGCGTTCTCAGGTTCATGCCAGGCATTCGTCGACAAGCATATCCCTCGCATGTCTGGTGTAGGTTTCAATCCCGAGCTGCCCGGTATCCGCGGAGTAGCTGATCCATTCGATGAAGAGGTTCGCAGGAAGACTGAGGAGAACTGGTCGAAGAGCCTGCCCAAACAGGCGGATGATCCGCTGATCATCGGATTCTTCTTTGCAAACGAGCAGGGATTCGAAGATATTCCACGGGCCGTTCCGCAGTTGCCAGGGAAATATGCGGCAAAGAAAAAATTGGTCGAAATGCTGCAGAAGAAATATCCGACCATCGCCGAGTTCAACACCGCATGGAATCTCCAGGCTGCGGATTTCGCATCGCTGGCTGACAAGGGACTTCCAGTTTCAACAAAGGCGGCATTTGCGGACATGCAGGAATATACCGAGTTGTTCCTCGACACATATTTTAAATTCCTCACCGAGACATTCCGCAAGTATGACAAGAACCATCTGATGGTGTCCAACCGCTGGCAGCCCGGTACCGCCAACAACGAGGCCCTATGCCGCATTGCCGGAAAGTACATGGACGTAATCAGCATCAACTATTACACCTGGGGCATCGACAAGAACTTCGTCGAACGTCTCTATAAATGGTCCGGTGGCAAACCGCAGATGTGGAGTGAATTCTTCTATTCGAGCGGCGCTGAAAGCAATCCGGCTTCCTACAATCTTGACATGGCAACACAGAAGCTCCGAGGAGAGGCCTATCGCAACTATGTCGAGCAGGCGGCTTCACTTGGTTTCGTGGTCGGAATCGAGTGGTTCACACTGATCGATCAGGCGGTAACCGGACGATGGTTCTCCAAACTCGACGGGGAGCGAGCCAACAGCGGATTGTTCAACACCTGTGACCGTCCATACGACACCTGCCTGCGTGAAATGGCAAAATCACATGAGGTGATATACGACGTGCTTCTGAACGGGAAGAAACCTTTCACTCTTGAAGACCCTCGCTTTGCAGGTGGTGCTGGCAAGACCCGCAAGCATGTGCAGGCAGGCAGCGTGCCCGCTGGCAGCATCAAGATCGACGGATTGGCCGATGGATGGCCGGGTCGCCCGCCGGAACGTGTAACCAGTGACAGGCTGGTTGTAGGAAAGGATGGAAAGGGTCTGGAAGCATCCTTCAAGATTGCCTGGGATGCTGATAATCTATATCTGCTGATCAACGTCACTGATCCGACACCGCTTAACAATACCCTCCAGGGTGATAAGTTATGGAACGGCGATGGAGTTGAGTTGTTCATCGGAAGCGAAAAGTTGGATCAGCCCGGAACATTGCTGTTCAGCGATCATCAGGTGCTTCTTGCAGGACGGACTGATGTCAAATCTGGTAGCACGCACATTGTGAATGCCGCCAAACAACCTGAGATCCGCCTGATCAACGTGCCATCTGTGGACGGCACTGGCTACACCATGGAAGCCGCAATCCCATGGAGCGCACTCGACGTGAAGCCTGTCGAAGGAATGGATCTTATCTTTGATATGGCGATCGACGATGCACCACAGGGCGGCAGCCGCACACGCCAGATCATGTGGAACGGTGGCGAAAAGAACAGCAGCGACCGCTCCTACTGGGGCCGCCTGAAACTGGTGCGCTGAAGATATTACATCTACACTTAAGGAAGGATAAATGAAGAATAAAAGTATCAAAGAGGATTCCAGAGAGCTTCACAAGAAGACCCGGGATTATCTTACAAATATACTTTTACCTTTCTGGATGGAACGTTCACCGGATCTCGAATATGGAGGATTCCTCTCATATTTCGACAGGAACGGACATCCGACTGGAGAGACGACCAAGACTCTGCTGATGCAGATACGCTTCCTATACACGTTTTCCGCGGTGCACCGTGCCGGATACGGCAACGGTCGATGCGCGGAATTCGCGTGCAAAGCCGCGAAATTCATTGCAAAGCATTACTGGGACGAGAGGAATGGAGGGTGGTTCTGGATAGCAGACCGCTCGGGAAAACCCACATGCAAGGCGAAAATCGGATACGGCCAGTGTTTTTCCATGTACGCCTTCAGCGAATACTGCCTTGCAACAGGAGATCTCTTTGGCAGGAAGATGGCGGAAAAGACATATGAGGCGATATGCGCGAACATGGCCGATACACAGCATGGAGGCTACTATGAGATGATGAATGAGGACTGGCGGCCTGAAAAGCCCGGACGCTTCGGCGGGGACAGGAAAAGCCTCGATGTGCATATGCATATGATGGAAGCGCTGACCACATTCCATGAAATGACAGGCAATCCCTCGCACCGGAGGAGGCTTGAGGAAGTTATAGGAATCCTAACAGAAAAAATGATGCATCCTGTCAATGGACTTGGATATATGCAGTTCTCCCTGGACTTCCAGCCTCTTGCCCCCATACTTTTTGCAACCGACTGGGGACGCGATGCCGGAACTGGGGACGGAAGCAGGGGACCGGTCACACTGACCTCTCCCGGACACAACATCGAACTTGTCTGGCTTCTCCTTCACGCTGCTGACACCTTGGGAGTCGTTAGGGAGACCTATGCCGAAGTAGTCCGCAGGAACTGTGACCACTGCATTCAATTCGGAATAGACCAGGAATATGGAGGAGTTTATGCGGATGTTCCGATGGAGGAGCCGACAAGGCAGAAGGAAAAACAGTTCTGGCAACAGGCCGAATCCATGATCGGACTGCTTGACGCCTATTCAATGTTCAAGGATGAAAAGTATTGGCTGGCATTCAGGAACATTTACGACTTCGTCTTTTCGAAATTCGTGAACTATCCCGGCGGCGGGGAATGGTTCGAACGACTCGACCGCGAGGGAAATCCTCTCGATGATGCTCTCGGGCACAGCTGGAAAATCTGCTATCACACAGTCCGCTCCATGATTCAGGTGGTCAAGAGGCTGGAAAAGATAGCAGAAAAATCGAAAACTGGCACAGCGAAAGTGCGAACATAAGTCTGGAAAGGATATATAAAGATGATTAGGAAAAATGAAGTCATCCATGTTGTTTTTATGTTGCTCGTGACTCTCTCGTTGGTCTGTAGCAGTGAGGAATCAGCGACAACCACGGCATCAGTCATTAAGGACAGCCCCTATGTCCCGGCGGGCTACAAGAAAGTTTTTGGGGACGAATTCGAAGGGAAGACCCTGAACCTTTCCAACTGGTGGACCCGTTACATTTACAACAACGGCATGCTTGATACGCTCAACGACGAGAGACAGCTTTTCCGTGAGAACAACAACCATGTCATGACAGGTACGACTCTGCAGCTGACAGCACGCAAGGTGCCGACCTCGAATCCGCGATTCCAGTATGAATCAGGAATGCTCAGGTCAAAGATGACCTTCAAGTATGGTTATTACGAGGCGAGGCTCAAGATGCCGGGAGGACTTGGTGTCTGGCCCGCTTTCTGGCTGAACAGCGATTCGGATGCGAACGGTAAAACGTCTTGGCCGCCGGAAATAGACATCCTTGAGTTCGTCAACAACGGAAAGGATGACCGGGTCGACATGGTTCATATGACAGCGCAAGTGAAGGCCAAGAAGGGAGAGCCTAATCCATGGGGCGGTGAAGAACTGTTCCGGGACCCGGACTTCAAAAAGCGCAACTATTTTGCGCCTTTCAATTTTCCGGACGACTTCCATGTCTTCGGACTGCTTTGGGATACTGATGACACCGTGACCTGGTTTGTGGATGGAAAAAAACTTTTTACCGTATCCTACAAATGGGTATATGCCAACGGAAAGGATGCGCCAAATGCCCATGTCCTGCTCAACCTTTCGATAGGAGGGAAATGGGCGGGGCGGTACGGCATCGACGACAAAGCTTTTCCTCAGGCAATGGATGTCGATTATGTTCGTGTCTACCAGAAACCGGATCATATCATGACAGGCACCAGCACCATCGGCAAGGATCTGCTTGTACAGCAGGCAGAGAATGCAGAAAAGAAATGACCAGGAAAATATCTGGACTGGCATCTTGATAATTTCAGCTATTCCGATTAATTATCCTGCGTAAATAATGGAGGATATCATGAACAGCGATGCCGGAAGCAATACCGATCTGATTGAATATCTCAAGAGGGAAGGAATAGACATAGCTATCCAGTTCGGACCGAGACTGCTTGTAGCTATAGGTATCATCGTAGTTGGTTTTGTCGTGGGAAGATGGTTAGGACAGGGGTTGGACAAGGGGCTGAAGAAATTCGATATTGAACTTCCAGTACGCCAGTTGCTGGTTCGGATTGCACGAATAATTGTTTTGGCGCTGTTTGTCATCATGGCCCTGCAGAATCTCGGGATCCAGCTACTGCCCCTCCTGGCCGGTATCGGCGTGGCCGGTGCTGGTATCGCACTTGCAATGCAGGGCATCTTAGGGAACATGGTCGCCGGGCTGACCATCATCTTCACCAAGCCTTTTAAGATCGGAGAATATATATCGATTGCCGGAGTAGAGGGAGAAGTGATGAACATCAACCTTTCCAATACCATCCTTTCACATCCCGACATGTCGAAAGTCGTTGTACCAAACCGCAAGATCGTCGGGGAGATCCTGCATAACTACGGTAAGATCCGTCAGATTGAGCTCATCGTCGGGGTTGCCTACAGCACAGACCTGAACAATGCCCTGTCTGCAATTAATGAAGTGCTGAAGAGCAATTCGAAGGTCCTGAAGGAGCCTTCTCCTGTGATCGGAGTCAGCGTATTGGCTGATTCATCCATAAATATCGCGGTGAAACCCTGGACCAGCGTAGCTGACTTCGTACCTGTCACAGGGGAGATTAACAAGGCATTGGTCGAATCTTTCCGTGTTAAGAACATAAGTATTCCTTTCCCTCAGAGGGAAATCAGGATCATTGGTGGCGCAGGCTGAGTAAAGGTTCCCTTAATGGATAACAAATCCATAGCCGAACTTCATAGGAAATGGTGGAAACGGGAAAATGACAGGATTCTGGTATCGAACTATTTTCCTGTGATAATGCCTTATGGAGGACTTGAGATAGATATTCCTCCATCCCAGATGGTAACACGGAAGAAGGCTAATGACGAGGCAGTTGCTGAAGCAGGCGTTCCATCCGATACCCTCAACGTACAAGGAGTGAGCTTCGGTCCGGCTATCATGCCGGCGTTGGCAGGCGCAGGTTTCGAATACGACACACACACTTCCTGGTCGGTCCCGGCATATGATTCTGCGAAACTCGCAAAAGTTAACACCTTCGATCCAAGGCACCCGATATGGCAGAAGTATATCCAGCGACTTGAACCGCTTTTGGAAAACTGGAGCTGGGATACATATCTTCCATCTCTTGCCGATTATCTCGGACCAATGGACATTGTTGCAGGGCTAATTGGGTCGGAAAAGCTCGCGATGGAGCTCTATGACAATCCGGAAGATGTCAAACGGCTGGCTATGGATGCAGCAAAACTTCTTTCTGAAGCGATTGATTTCGAACTCAAACTGCATCGCAAGGCAGGGCTTACGGATGGCGTCACAGATGTATTCAGCGTGTTCCTCCCTGACAGGGGAGTACGTCTTTCCGAGGATTTTTCCACCTTGGTCGGACCTGATCAGTTCCAGGAGTTCTTCCATGAGCCTGATTCATATGTCTGTAAAAACTTCGATTCTGTCTTCATGCACATACATTCTGGAGCAATTCAGTGCCTACCGGGATTTCTTGAAGTGGGAGGAATGGGGGCGATAGAATTTGGAAACGATCCGAATGGACCTAGCGTCGACGAGAGGATAGAAGCCGGAAAGCTCGTGCAAAAGAAGGGACTTCCGCTCCAAATAACCAGTTGGAACATTAAGCTTGATAACGATGAAATACGCAGGATTATAAGTTCGCTGGATCCTAAAGGACTTCTTGTCAGGTTCCAGACTGATTCCATTGAAGAGGCAAACAGCCTGTATAAGCTTATAAAGGAGATATGAGAATGAATTTCAGGACAAAACTGGATCTTCAGCCGGCGACAGGACTATGGAAGATGCTGGATTCTATCGAACCGAAATATGCTTTCAAGGCGAAAAGCCTTGCATCTGCCCGGAACTGGCAGAAAACTACGAGGAAAGCTCTTGCTGAAAAGATTGGACTTGGAAGACTGAAAAAGGCTTCTCCGAACCCAAAGCTGCTGGAGAAAGTCGTCAAGAAGGATTATGTCCGTGAAAAGATACTTATCAGGACGGGACCAAATTGTGTAATGCCTGTCTATATTCTTCTGCCGAAAAATGTTCCACGTCCACTTCCTGTCGTAATTGCATACCATGGCCATGGGTATGGCGTCAAGGACATAGTAGGTCTCTGGGAGGATGGCAATGAGAGAAGCGCCCCTGATGGATATCATAAGGATTTTGCCGTGGAGATCTGCAGGAAAGGGTTTGCGGTTGCCGCGCCGGAAATTTCGTGTTTTGGGGAGAGACAGACGGATTTTTCATATCTGAACTCGAAGATTGGACAGCAGGCGGCCTCGACCTGTACGCATTCTGCGATGCTCGCATTCCATCTCGGGATCTCAGTCCTTGGGCTGCGTGTGCATGACGGGATGAGACTTGTTGATTATCTTGAAACAAGGAAAGATTTGGACACTTCACGGCTGGGGGCGATGGGGATTTCCGGAGGAGGGATGCATACGTTATTCTCAACTTGTCTGGATACTCGGATAAAGGAATGTGTTATCAGTGGCTACTATTCTTCGTTCAGAGGAAGCATACTTTCAATGCACCATTGTGCATGCAATTTTGTTCCTGGACTTGCGGAGTTCGGTGAGATGCATGATCTGGTCGGGCTTGTTGCGCCGCGGCCGATGCTGGTCGAAGCCGGTTCATATGATCCTATTTTCCCGATTACAGAGGTGCGTAAAGGAGTGGCAAAAGCGAAGGTTGTCTATGGGGTATTTGGCGTGGAAAATGGGATTGAAACGGATTATTTCGAGGGAAGGCACCGGATAAGCGGGATAAAGGCGTATGATTTCCTGAAGAGCAGGCTGTCCTGACTGCAAATGGGTATATACCTCAATTCCTAACAAAAATAAATAATTGTAACAATCAGCTATTGACATAACGCACCATCTGTTTATATTAATGTTACAATAATAATATGTAACATATAAACGGATGCCGACAGTATGAAGATAAAAGAGAACAGGATCAACATGAGGAGGATCGCAAAAGAGCTGGGGATCAGTCCTATGACCGTTTCCCGGGCCCTGAATGGTTCCCCGCTTGTCAAGGACGAGACTAGGAACAGGATTCTGTCACAGGTCAACAGTCTTGGATATGATTTCGAGAACCGTCTCCATAGGCTTCGCGAAGAAAAGAGGAAGAGCATCGCCATCCACTGCGGCGAGGAGAAGACCAGTGGTGTTTCCAAATTCGACTTCTATGTCCAGCTGCATTATTTCTGCCTCAGCAGGATAAGGAAGATGGGTTATATTGCAAATACCATAGATCTAAACTCCAACGATGCAGAAAATCTTCCAGTACTTTCAAGGTCCTGCGCATTGATCCTCCTTAGTCCGCTCGAACCGCAGGCCTGGGATATCATCAAGGATAAATTTCCATCACTGAAGATCATAAACATGTTCGGTGAAGTTGAAGGTGTCACTACAATCACTCCTGATGAGGTTGCCGGCGGGGAAATTGCAGGGAGGCATATAGCTTCCAAGGGTCATAGGCATGTCGGAGTCTTCGCTGATCTGGCTGAACGCAGTTTCCTTCTTAGATATGCGGGATTCATTGCGGGTGTAAAAAGCATAAGCCGGGATTCCAGGATTGACACGGCCATTTTTACAAATTCCGCCGACAAGGAGGAAGCCGACAAGCTGAAGGAAAAGATCCTTGACGAGTATTTTACATCCTGCGGTAAAGATCTTCCTACGGCCTTCTTCGTGCCAAACTGCTATGCCGCGGTCTATCTCTGCAACTACCTGAAAAAACATGGAATCAGGATTCCGGAAGATATTGGTGTCATTGGATATGACAACAATGATTATTACCGGCTGATCGACAGGCAGATCTCAAGAGTCTATTTTGATGTGAAGGAGCTTGCTGTACAGGCTGTCGATATGGCATGCGCTCTCATAAACAAAGATGAATATCCACTGT
>Ga0302238_1001492_pt1 | contig 18817 bp, 14 predicted proteins | sample AAG_UR_Asn_MG_FD_193527 | JGI IMG/M metagenome (GOLD analysis project Ga0302238, IMG submission 193527) | Enriched activated sludge microbial communities from anaerobic digester in WTTP, New Holstein, Wisconsin, United States - AAG_UR_Asn | ecosystem: Engineered > Bioreactor > Anaerobic >...
GCCTTCAGGGGCGCTCCGTCTGCAACGGTAGTCCAATCGTACGGCTCTGCATCCAAAGCTTCGTCGAAGAAGTACTGTGGTTGGTCGGAATCCGGCACAGAGAACTTGGCCGCACGGTGGGTCAGGCTAACGCGGGTTGGCATCGGCAGTTGGGCCGGCAGCGGTTTCTCCGGCGACACGGGCAGGCTGCACGGGTGCATGGGCCAAGCGCGGAATGAAGGGCACTCGAACAACGCGGCGGCGAGGGCCGAATTCTCGCGAGCGATGCGGTTCAGCACCATGCCTTGGACAGCGCTGGCGGTAATACTGAATCCCGTGGCAATTACGTTGGTCTTGTCCGGGATTTCGGGACAGCAGATGGGCGTTGAGGCTCGGAATACCAGCCGCAGAACGACGGCTTGCTTGGACACCGACGCGGGCTTCGACGGCAGTGCGCGTTCCGATAACGCCGCGGCCGGCGGCGTCCATTGTTCGACCAGCGGGGCCAACTGGCGAAGAAGCTCGCCGGGGCTGCGATGCTCGCCCTGCAACGCGACCAGACACAGGCCGCAGCCGCGATTTCGATTCCCCCCCACGGCAGGGATTGCCAACAGGGCGAGTCGCCAGGCAAGGTCTTCGACCGTTCCGGGGCTCGCGGCCGCTTGAATCCGGCCGACGAACTCCGTTCCGACAGGAACGGATTCGGTAGTGCGGAGCGTCTGGTCACTCGCCACCCCCGAGTCCTCGACCGCCGTGCGCGTGATCATGTTCGTCTTGACCGATTCCAGGACCACCGCGTCGGAAAGGCGGATTGCCGCCTCCAGGCCTGGCCGCGACTCGTCAGGGCTGCCGAAGACAGCGGCTTCAATCTGCGCGGGCCACCCCAGGCCGCTGACGATGTCCCGCAGCGCCGCCCGCATCAGCCCCTTGATATGCGAAGCCGGAAGCATCGGTTGCCGAGTATGGTCTCGCGGGACCAATTCGTTGACCACCTCCCCGCCCAACCCCGTTCCGGGTTCGGCGTCGCTGGTCAAACGGATGCGAAATGCAAAGTTCTCCATGGTTCAAGTTCCCTTCGTTCTCAGTCGTTATCCCGTGCCTGATTCAAGCGGTGTTCCTCGTCCAGCAACAGCAGAGCGTCCGGCAAGCCTGTGGCCTGTATCCCGTTGTCCGCCGCCTGATGCCACGCCGCACCCAAGTGCGGCGAATCCTCGCGCAGTTGCTCCCAGAGGAACTTTTGTCTCTTGGCCAGGGATGCGGTGTACGCTACGCGTTCGCTCCAGGGCTGCTGCAGTCCCGGCAGAATGGTTGCTCGCACACTGCGTGGAATCTCAGCCAGTTTCTCCGTGATGCTCTCCAGCGACTCCAGGTCGGGACCGCCCTTTCCTTTTTCCAGCAAGTAGGGACGACGCGTAAGGTGAATTTCACGACCCAACTCAGGATCGCGAAAACGGAGTTCCCGGTTCCGCCGTGCTGCCGGGGTGTCGACCAGCGTGTCGGTGATGGTGTCCCAGTCGACCGCCGGTGGCGTCGGAATGTTCTTCTTGGGATCGGCCCGGTATGTTCCTTTGGCACTCGCCAGCAGACTCTCGGCGTACTTGATCGCCGGCTGGAGCGGAAAGGTGACCTTCGCGTACAGCACGCCGGCACTGATGGTCAATTCATCATTGGTGGCGGGCCACAGCGGCCGGATCGGCGAGTTTTGGGCCGCGTCTTTGCTTCGCTTGCCGAATTCCTCAGCCATGCGTTTGACGAATGGCCTGGCAAAGGCCGTATGGCACAACAGAATGACATCGTCACCGCCAAGGATCAGCGGGCGAAACGGCAATATCAAAACGGGCCTGTCCTGCGAACGTGTCGAGTGGATGACACAGTCGTCGAGATCGTCATCCTCCGCGGCCCCTTGCGCCCACTGTGAGATCATCGATCCCAACGCAGTCAGGAAGGCTTGGTGGGTACATTTCTTCACGCCGGAACTCATTGCACTCAGCCATTGACCTGTCTTGTCGTCCGATCGGTCGGACTGTTTCTGCAATGCTTCGAAGGCCTGAAACTGGCGTCCCATGTCATTGCCGTCCATGGCCACGACGGCCCAACGATTTCGCCTGCCGAGCGCGATTTGCGCGGCCGTTGCCTCTTCCTCGGCTCCTGGCTCTTCTTCGTCCTGGTCTTGTTTCGGGTTCACGTTCTTGAAAAAGGCGAGCTGATACCTGGACAGATTCGCCGGGAGCAGACCGCCCTGCTCCAAGCCGTCCAAAACACGTCTTCCCAGCGGATCCTTCCGAGCGTTGGCGAAACGCAATCGCACCAGAGGATGCACCCGGCCTGGCGGGGCCGGCCAAATCCCCGAAACCGCGCAGGGCGTGCCTTCCATGTTTTCGGGACAGAACGGGTACAGGCGATCGGCATGGTGCGCGGCCTTGGGCAGCGATGCTTCGAGGCCGATGCGGATATCGACGCCGATTTCGTGCGCGGCTGCGACCAGTTGCCGCTCGAACCGCTCGGCCGTCACCGTGTCCGAACACGTGAACGCGCCGCGGCCGCCGCCCGAGAAAATCCACGCGACGCCAGCTCGCTGGGCTCGTGCCTTCGCGTCAAGATCGAATTGGTCGATCAGAGCGCTAGCGCCCACGACACATTTCAGTTTGGGCACGCTGAAAATGAAACGTTGGATCCCCTTGATGTCATAGCACAGGTACATCGTTTGGCCTCGCTGATTGGTTACGAAGGTGCTCTCTTAGCGCTGGCGGCCGATCATCTCTCAGCCAGCCATTGGTTCAGCAATGCAGTGACGGCGGCGCGTTGGCCGGGGGTTTCGGCGGTGGTTTCGACATGGAATTTGACACAATAGCGGCCGTCGGAAAAGATGCCTTCCAACTCGCCGCTGCGCAGACGAAATCGCGTCCGCTCGGCCAGATCTGGATTGTAGTACGTGGTCGCGCAAGATACGACTTGCGGGACGGCCTCCGTGACCTGTGTCAGGAAGCGGCGAACCTCCGGATGTTCGCCCGGCCAGCCCGATTGTTCCAGCCGCGGTGGACGTTTCTGCAGCGCGGGCGGCGGCAGGATCTGGTCGCGGCTGGAGCGGAACCGTTCCCGGAACGTCTCGTGGAAGATCTGACCGGTGGGCGAAAGCTCCAGGTACTCGCAGTCGTCGATTTCGACGCGTTCCACCAAGCTCTCGTATTTCTCGTCCCAGTCGTCAGCATACATCCGGCTCGGCGTCAGGTCGTGAGCCGCGTCCAAATCGAAGAGCATTCCGCTGGCCTGCATCCAGACTTCGTAGTCGAGCGCCACGGGAAGCGGCGGAAAGGCGATGATTTCGCTGAACAGCTCGTGTTTGTAGAACACGGGCACGCCCAAGGCCTGGCCGAGGAGCACTGCCACGGCAATTTGCGCCTTGTAGCCTCCCGTTGCATTGATCGCACAGGCCGCCGCGGACCGTTCGCGAATCGCGCCGCACATCTTGCGGACAAGATTCCTCAATCCGTGAGTCCGAAACCGCTTCGGGTCCTCGTCCTGAAGATCCGGCACCTCGATCGACGCGACGGGCGAGTGGCCTTGAGCCTTGGAGTACTGTTCGAGGATCGACGCCACGTGGCGACCATCGGGCGTGGCCGAATGAAACAGTAACAGGCCGCAGTCTGCGGGTGCGTACCCAAGCTGGATGATGCTGGCTATCGAATTGATCTCGGCGCCGCAAAGGCGTTCCTCGGGCGGGATGGCGGTCAGCGCCCGTGCGACGGCGGGCCACTCGCGGCGCGTGTAGGCCTCGGCCAGGGCGAGTTGGCCGGGAGTGAGCGTTCCGCGTTCGGTGTCGCCTTTCAGTCGCTCCAGGTTGGGGCGGAACAGGCTCGTCCCTAACGTGCAAAGAAGAATCGGGCGCACGGTCAAAGTCCTTTCTATGGCTGGTCACTTGTCATAACGTTACGGGCTTTCGCGGAATGACACAGAATTGGAATTGGAAAGAACTGGCCCGCTGGCCTGAGCGGCCCTCCAACAAACCAGCTGTTCGCTGCCCGGCCGCACGCGATGGTCCGGGGCGGACAGGGTGTCGTTGCGGACGTACAGCCGCCAGCTGCCGTGCGGCATGGCGCGGTCGGCTACCCAGGTCATCCACTTGGTGCCCGGCGTGAGGTCCAGCACCAGGGATTCCGGCGCACGGCCCTCGGCAAACTGACGCACGGCATTGGGGATTTCCCGTTCCAGCGTTTCGTCGTCCCGGAACGCCCACGGCAGACAGTGACGGTCGTCCGCCTCGAGCAGTTCCTTGACCATTTGCATGGCAGCGGTCTGATCGCGACGGGAGGCCGTATCGGGCGTGTACAGCAACAGGCAGTGTCGGACATCCAGGGCCCGCGCCGCCAGCAGTACCAGTTCCGGACTGCCGCTGACAATCGTCACCATGTGCGTGGGCCGGCAGGCGCCGTATTCGCACCGCACCTGGCCCCGGCAGCGCTGGATGATGGCCGGCAACAGGTGGCTCCAATAGAACTGCGTTGTCCCGGACCGTCCGCGCGGCCGCTTCGAGTAGTAGTCGACGCAGCGTTCAAACGCTGGGCTGTCGTCCGGATTGCAGGGCGGAGGCGGGGGCGTTTCCAGACGCAACGTGAACTCCGATAACGCCCGGCCCGGTTCACGCTCGCTCATCTGCAGACGGCCGATTTCGAGACCGTGAGCCAGCTGCGCCGCTTCCTCGGCCTGGACGGAGGGCACGAAGAACGCCCGCGCGCCGAACTCTGCCGCCAAATCCAGTTTTGGTTTCAACCCCTCGACCGGCAGGATACCGCGGCGATCGTCCCAGCTGCCCGTGGCCCAGACTTGCGGATCGGGGGTGCCGCCTTCCGCCGCGACGAGCAGCCCGGCGGCCAACGCTGCCCAGCCCGATTGGCACTCCAACGGCATGTCGCTCAGGTCCAGGTCCCCCAAATCTTCGGCCAGCTGCAGGCCCCAGTCTTGGCCAGCGATGCGGTTGTTGGCCGGAAACGAGGCGGCTACTTCCGTCGCGAGTTGCTCCAGCGCCGCCGGCAGCCGGGGACTGTGCTTTCGGCCCTGGACCCACTGCAACGGCAAGACGAAGGCCGGCCGCAGCAACGGAAGCGGGGCGCGAAAATCGGTGGCAAAGATCACCCAGCAGGCCCCGTGCGTGGCGGGCAGCTGCGGAGTCTGTCGCCACTCGGCGCGGTATTCCTCGGGAATCGAGTCGTTTTCCGCCGCCCGCATCAACACATTCGGGTTCAGGCACCAACGTGCCAAACGGTCCAGGAGCATGGCCAAGTCGCTGGCTACGTAAGGAGTCAACCGCTCTAACGGCTGGCTCAACCTGCGACGGAGATGGTTCCAGTCCAATTTCGTCGTCATTCCAGTTGTCCATCAAACTCGTTGGTAGTGCCGGCTTGAGCCGGTTGCGGCCGACCGCCTGAAGGCGGAACTACGAGCTGCCGGAACTCCCTGCCACGAGTTGCCATTCTGCCCGATGAGGGCCGACTCGCAAAACCAGGGGTTCGTCGGTTTCCAGCAGCTGCGCCAACGGAAACGCGGCCCTTGCCCCAGGATCAATCGTGGTCTCGACCCCGTGCAGCGTGACCGCTTGTCCCGCCAACTCGACGGCCCGTTGCCGATCCAGCCCTACGAACTCCACAAACACCTGCTGGTCCGGAACCGGCTGCGGCGGAATGGTCAAGCGGGCCAGCATGTCCCCCACCGGAGCCCGCCATTCCCACCGCCTGGATGTACACGCTCGCCGCCAGGAACAACTCGACGTGTTCGGCCAACCACAACTGGCAGCGTTCGAGATCCGTTTCCAATTCGCGATCGTCCACCCCGCAGCGTCGCGAGACGTACACGACCAACTCCGCATCATCCAGGTCGGCCAGCAAACGTTCCGCCAGTTCACTGCGAGCAGCGGCTTCTCCGGCCTCCTCGTAGGCATCCACCAAGGCCTGGGTCTCCTCCAGCCACGCTTGCGGATTGGGGATGGTCAGCGCTTCGGTCGCCAGGTGCGCCCCGCGGGCAGCCAGCAACGTGTCGCCTCGCGCGAGGGCGCCGGCGGCACCGGGCTGTGCCGTCAGCTCCGGGCGGACGCGCCGCATCTTGGCCCACGCGGCCAGCAGGTCATACGCTTCGTCCGCCGTTTCCACGCCTGCCTCCAGCAAGTCCTGCAGCTGAGTCAGCCAGGCATCGACCGCGACGAGTGGGTCGGGAATGCCGGCTCGCGTCGCCGCCAACTGTGGCAGGATATAGGGACTTCCGTTCATAAATCACTCATCCCGCCCACAGCGCCGCCGCAGCGCGAGCCAGTCCTCGTACTTGAACTGGCTCAGGTGCGGCAGGGCGTCTTTCAGAAGGGCGTAATCGCTTCGGATCAATTTTCCGTACATGTTTCGATTGCGATGGTGGCACTGCTTCACGGACTGGACTGCCGGCTTGAATACACGGTAGTACAGACGCTGGGGTCGGGACCAGCCCGCCTCCCGCTGCTCGCGAATCTGGCGGTCGCGGTCTGACGTTTTCTGGTCGCGCCGACCTGGCCGACCGCTGCGCATGCCGCGTTCTCGCGGCAGGCCCTGTCTCGCCCAGGTGATCTTGGGTCAGGCGCCGAGCCACGACCAATCGCAGTTGCAGCAGCAGAACGGAAAAGTAATGCACCCCACGAGACGGCACCCAGGCGATCCGGTCCAGCACGGCGCGTAGTTCGCGGCATCGCTCCATGGCTTCATCGCTCTCCTCGCCGGTGTCAACCGTCACCGCCAAATCCATCATGGCCTCGGAGTCATCCCCACCCACTGCGGGTTTCACAACGCCGCTTTTCGCTTTGCGCCACAAGTCGACGGCGTAGTGGTAAAGGACCGTTCGGCACCAATCCTCAAATCGCCCCGCCGACGGATTGAACTGATGGACACGCAACCAAATGATCGTTCTGGATTCCGCGACCAGATCGTCTCGCAAGCACCTCTGAAATCCCGTGGCCACTTGCCCGGCGATGGCCTCGATCGCCGGCACCAGCCTTTCCAGGGCGTAGGACCTCGTTTTCTCCGGCTGACTGGAATCCGCAACTATACAGGCCAGGGCGGACGAATCCGCCGGTAGATCGCTGAAGAGTTCCCGCGGCATGGCTCGCCCTCCGAAGGGCCGCTCCCGGAAGGGGAGCCGAAAAAAACCCGCTCGGATGAGCAGTATAGCCCGCCGCGCAGCGCGATGCCACCACGGGGTCCACATAAGGGTTTACGAAAATGGAACAGCCGGAATGACAAGCGAAAGCCAAGAATTTGCTGGCGCTTCCCGGGCGCCCTGTCGCCGAACTATCTTGCGCAGACGGGAGACTCCGCGCCGTTCACCTTGGTTGAAGGTTCCACGCCTGAATGGCAGGGAATGATTGCCCTCGCGCAAGCCAAACTCATTTGGCGCTGCTCACGCTGATTCGTCATCCCATACGGGGCTCGGCGAATCAATAACTGTCCAGTTCTTGTTGGCGATCATCACGCGGAGCGTGATGGCTGCTTTGCAGCTTCTTCTCGCTCGTTCTGGGCTTGTGCGGTCATAGATGGATAATCGGGAAGTAATTTCGGTCACCGTTGCTACGGTCCGGATCCTCCTCGGTTCAGCCACACATCCACGCGCGGCGTGTCCCAGGTATAGGGTTTGGTCACGATGTCCAACCGCCCGTCGCCGTTGACGTCGGCCACGCGGGAATCGTGATTGCCGATGCCGACGGACAACGGCTGCACCTGGAAGTTGCCTTTTCCATCTCCGTACAGAATCCACGCCGTACACTTCTCCTTGGGTCCGGGCGTGTGCATTTCCGCGCAGAAGATGTCCAGATTCCCGTCTGCGTTGATGTCCGCTGCGGCCAGCGTGTGCCCGGAGAGCACGTCGCGGTCGAGCAGGGAGCGACGTTTCCAGGCCTTTGGATCCGTCGGCTCCCCGTGGCACTCGATGAACCACAGCGGCCCGTCGCCGTCGCCCGGCCCCAGGACAATTTGTGCCACCTTGCCCGGCTGGAAATGCCCGGCAACGATGCGCCCCGGATGATCGGCGATCTGGATCGGCTGGAAATCGCTTCCGCCCCGGTGCTTGAACCAGTAGATCCCGGCCAGGAGATCCACCCGGCCGTCGCCATCCACATCGAACGCCGCCATGCCCTCCTGCTTGATGGCTGTCTTGACTTTCGACGTGTCGAGAATCTCGGTCAGCGGCCAGGGGCCGGCGCTGCGCGGGTGGTCGGGAATCTGTGCCATGAACAGCTTCCGCGCGCCTTGGTTCCAGAACATCAGCTGCGGCCGGCCCGTGCCCTGGAAATCGGCGACCAGATGGTCGTGGTGCGCCCTGCCGCCTCCCTGCTTGATGATCCGTTGCTTCCACGGAATCTGCGGATCGAACTTCGGCGCGGGGTTTTCGTACCACCACAGCTCGTCGCTGCTGGCGTCGCCGCCGATGATCAAATCCAAATCACCGTCGCCGTCCACGTCGTGCGGCCAGCCGCCGGCGTCGGGACGCTGTTTGGTGTCGTCGATGACATACTTGTGCCAGCCGGTTTTCGTGTGCCGCAGCCAGATGATGGCCGGCGCTTGGGTCCGTTCGGCAATCACGATGTCCGCCGCGCCGTCCCGGTCGATGTCGAACACCACGCAGGCGGTCTGCTGCTTGCCGCCATTGGGCTCCGGCAGATCGCCGTTGGTGCTGGAGAGATGTTTCCAACTCGGCAGCGGCACGCCGGCCGCCTGGGCCACCGCCGGAAACAGGCTCGTTGCCGGCAACGCAGCCAAGCACAGACCGATCAGCAAAGAGACGTCACGATAGGGATGGCAAATCATGCTTCGATTCTCCTAATCGACACTAGCGTTTCATGGTACTGCGATCAAGAACTCAAGACAACGATCGGCCACGGACTGGCCGCGGCCAACTGTCTGGCTTCCGCCTCCGAAGGCACGAACAGCAGCGCGGCGTCCGCCGGCAAGTCGCCGAGTTCCACGTCGCCCACGTGGCGCCATTCCTGCTCGACGGTCCAGTCGATCCGCTTGCCGCCGGCGGTGCGCGATGCGTCCATCTGAAAGAACGGGCGATCGGCGGCCGGCAGGGCGTCCCACAACGAATCGTCGCCGTATTGAACGGGACGCGCGCCGCGACGCTGCAGCCAGTCGCGACGGATGCAGATCCCGTACGGCTCGAAGTCCCAGCGGCCCAGGTGCGAGCGGTAGGTTCGCAGCCGGTGGATCTGGCTCAAGGGAACGGCCGTCAGGCTGACCACCGGCGTTTCGCCGCGGACGAACTCGCCGCTGGCGATCAAGCGCCCGCTGCGCACGATCCGCCACAAGGCCGCCAACGCGGAGTGATCCGCCCCGGCGCGGTCCAGGATCAAGTCGTCCAGGAACTGGTCCTCGTCTTCGTCCGGCCAGGGCCCCAGTCGCCGCCGCGTGCAGTGCGTCAAGCAAGCCCAGTCGTCCGCCGGCGGGCAGGGGACGATCGGCGCCGGCGTGCCGGGAGTCATGTCGCCTTGCGTCCAGGGAGCAGGCTGACTGTGATCTTGTTCCCCGGCGGCGTTGATCACGTACCAACCCACGCCGCCCGCATCCAATAACTCGCCCGCCAGGTCGCGCGGGACGAGTTCCGGGCCCAAGGCCAGGAAGACGCTGGCCGCCGGAACGCCCGGCCATCGCAAGCGGGCCCGCAGCAGGCGCATCAAATTCCCCTTCGGCCTGACGTACAACGCGATGCTCCGGTCACTCAAGGCCAGGATCGCCCGGTCCGGCACCGGCAGATCGGCCAGTTGGTCGCCTGCGGCAGACGGCCCGTCGACTGCCAACGGTGGCGAGAGCAAGACGCGCAGGGGCGAAGTGTCGAAGCCGCAACGGAGACCCGAAGCGCCAGCGAGAGAGTGCCCGCACATCCCTCCCGCCGGCGGCTCAGGTTTCGCTTGTCCATCGCCGGGGATCGAGGCCCGCACGCGCCGTCCCCAGTCCTTCCAGGAACCGGCTTCGTCGCGATCCACCTCGATGGTCAGCACGGGCAGACCGAACAATCGGCCGCATCGCTGGACGAAACGCTGCGCTGCCGTTTGGCCCGCTGTCACCACCAAATCGCGCCGAGGGTCAAGCCGCGTGCAGGCGGTCCGCAAGACGCCGAACCAGGCTTGGTGGGCTTCGAGTTCTTGCCCCAAGCGCGAACTGACGAGCCCCACGCGGCGGCCGCCGGGCACGCCCTGGGGCCACCACGCGAGCCGGTTTCCCAGCCAGGCAGTCGCTCGCTCGGCGCCGGCGCCCGGCACGCCCGATGTCAGCCGAGCGCCGAACTCCTGCGCCCGCCGGAACGCCGCCGCCGTCGCCATCACCGCCTGCGGAGGCTGCCCCGGAGAGGATTCGATCAACGCGTTCCAGGCGCTGCCGATCTCCGGCAGCAGATCCCCGCCCGGCACGAGCGGCGGCGGTCTCCGGCACAGGTTGCCGGCCGCCGGCCACAACCCGGCCGCGATCAGGGCCTCCCCAAGCGACGCGCCCGACATGCTCACGTGCTCCAGTTCAAGACGACCTTGGCACATTGGCCGCTGTTCATGACCCGGAACCCCTGCTCGAATTCCGTGAACGGGAAGCGGTGTGTGATCACGGGCCGGATGTCCAAGCCGCTTTGGATCATGACGGTCATCTTGTACCACGTTTCGTACATCTCGCGGCCGTAGATTCCCTTGATCGTCAACATGTTGAAGATCACCGTGTTCCAGTCGATCGCCATCTCGCCGGGCGGAATCCCCAGCATGGCGATTTTGCCGCCGTGACACATGTTGGCCAGCAACTCGCGGAAAGCGGCCGAATGGCCGGACATCTCCAGGCCGACATCAAAGCCTTCGACCATGCCCAGCTGTTTCTGGGCGTCGGCCAGTCGTTGCGTCCGCGCGTCGATCGCCAGCGTCGCGCCCATCTTCCTGGCGAGTTCCAGCCGGTAGGGATTCACATCCGTGACGACGACGTACCGGCAGCCGGCCTGGCGGACGACCGCGATCGCCATCAAGCCAATCGGTCCCGCGCCGGTGATCAGCACGTCCTCGCCCAGCACCGGAAACGAGAGCGCAGTGTGGACGGCGTTGCCGAAGGGATCGAAAATCGCCGCCACATCGTGCTCGACGCACTCGTGCAGCGGCCAGACGTTGGTCATGGGCAAGGAGAGGTACTCGGCAAACGCGCCCGGCCGGTTCACGCCGATGCCCTTGGTATGGGCGCACAAGTGCCGGCGTCCGGCCAGGCAATTGCGGCAACGGCCGCACACCACGTGTCCTTCCCCGCTGACGATGTTGCCGCGAAAGAAGTCGGTGACGTTCGAGCCCACGTCGACGATCTCGCCCACGAATTCGTGTCCCACGACCAGCGGCACGGGAATCGTCTTCTGCGCCCAGGCGTCCCAGTTGTAGATGTGCAAGTCGGTGCCGCAAATGCCCGTCCGGTACACTTTGATCAACACGTCGTTGATCCCGATCTTCGGCTCCGGCACATCCTCCAGCCACAACCCCCGCTCGGACTTGCTCTTGACCAGTGCTTTCATCGCTCGACTCCTCCCTCTCTGCCACTCAGGCCGACCCGGATTTCCATGAACATCGGCGTTCAGGACGCCGTCGTCAAGCGGTCTGAATGGGTCATTCAGTTGGAGAACCTCGTTCGCCGGGTTGCTGGGCAACACGGCGACGGAGACAATAGAGTGAGGCCGACTGCCGCGTTGGGACGCCGGCCAGATTCCGCTTGAGGAGGACGCGTCATGCCTTGTCCGTTTCCCGGGATGGATCCGTTCCTTGAAATGCCGCCGTTTTGGGGCGATTTCGCACCGACGCTGCTTGCCGAAATCCGAAACGCTTTGTTGCCGAGGCTGCTTCCGCGCTACGATGTGCGCATCGAAGAGTGCCTCGTTGTGACCCAGGAGGATGTGCGTCTCCATCGGGTACTGCCCGACGTGACAATCAGTACGACCGAACACTGGCGGCCTGAGGCGAAAGGCGCAGTGGCCGTGGCCGAACCGACTACGGTCGAACTGGACTATCCGGAGATCGAACCCCACACGCAACGGCATCTGCGGCTCATTCACCGACCTACGGGATTCACGACGAGGTTCGCGACAAGGCTGTGGGCCGGCGCCTGGCGTCCACGGTTACTACCGTGCGGCAGCCGAATTCGGCTCCGGCAACTGGGCGCCGACCTCCTCGCGCCACGCGGCGAGTCGTCGCTGCAGCGTCCGAGCTTTTTCCGCTTGTTTCTCCGCCAGGTTTTCGCTCTCCGCGAGATCGTTTCGCAGGTTGAACAGTTCCGCTCGTCCGTCCTCGAAGTACTCCAGCAGTTTCCAGTCGCCATCAAGTCATGGTTGTGCCTCGCCCACGAATGGCCTGAAGGTTGGTCATCACGGTCGCGTCCGGCATTGAGGGGGACCGCATCCACTTGCGCACCTTCCGGTCCGCCTGCGAGGCGATGAGCAACGTCAGGAAGACCGGGATCGTCAGCGCCGCCCTGGCCAACACGCGCCAGTGCAGGACCCGCAGCAACTTGAACACCACGCCGGCCACGTGCAGTGGGCTGTGGAACCGCAAGTCAATCCGCTTGCGCAGGTTCGCGATATGCTGGGATGAGTATTCGTCGCTGTAGACGAAGCCGTCGGCGTCAATGTGGTAGCCCGGTGTCCGTTCGATCAATTCGCCCAGGCCGGAATGCGGCTCGTGGCGCAATCGGGAGACGTGGATCAGATCCGCGCCGATCGAACGGGCGAACGTCGCGGTCGAGAGCATCTGCTCCTCCGTCTCGCCGATATTGCCCACGATGAAATACGCGTTGATGATCATCTTGGACTTGCGGAGCACCTCGAACCGCTGGCGGACCAGTTCGGTATTGAAACCCTTGCCCATCGACTTGAGGGTTGCGTCCTGCGTCGACTCGACTCCGATCAACATGGCGAGGAACCCGGCCTGCTCCATTTTGCGGATGATATCTGGGCGTTTGGCAATCTCCAGTCGGGCGTTGACGATATAGTGCTTGCGAATCCCCTTCGCGATCAGCAGATCGCAGAGTTCGGCGACCCGGTCCGGCTGGTGCGTGAACACGTCGTCAACGAAAAAAATCAGCTCGGCGTCGATTTGTTCGATTTCAGAGACGATCGACTCAACGGAACGCGGCGTCCAGCACCGCTTCACGCCCCACGGGTTAACCGCAAAACTGCAGAACTTACAATTGAACGGACATCCCCGCGACCCGGCGACTTTGTCGATCGTGATCCCCGTGTTCACGCCCTTGCTGGTCAGGTAGTACGGCCGCCGGCGCAAATCGCGAGCGGGCATCAGATTGTCGTCCAGCGGCTCATTGTCTCGCGGCGGATTGTGCAGCAGTCGGCCGTCGTTCCCGTGGTACTGCAGCCCCGCGACACTCGACCACGCACGCCCCTCGGCGATCTCGACAATCGCCCGCTCTCCATCGCCGCAGACCACGGCGTCCACGTTCGGGCACGCCTCCAGCCAGTAACGCGGATTCTCCGTCGCGACCCGCCCGCCTAAAATGGTCAATACCCCCGGCGGCAACGCGTTAATATCATCGCGGATCAGCTCGAGGTCGGTCCTCCAGTTGATGGAATAGCAGACCAGGTCGGTATCCGGCCTGAGGAACGGCTGCGTGCTGGGCGTGCGTTCATGCCGAAAGTTGACCAGGTCCATTCGTTCGGCGTACGGGCGCAGCGCGGCGGCGATGTACTCCAGGCCCAACGGTGGGAAGGCCGTCCTCGAACTACGCGTCCGTCGATAGGGAAACACGCACAGGACGTGGCGATACATACTCTGATCTCGAATTCATCGCGCAGAGACGTGGCTGCAAAAAGACGCGAAGGGACGACCACCACCAGGACGCGGGCGGGACGCAATTGTCGTTATTTGGCCAAACCGAAACAAGCCCAATTTATAACGGATCGGGGAGGTAGCGATCGTTGCCCCCCGGACAACGCATCTCCGGTCTGCTTTCGGCGTGAGTCTTGTGGTTGTCGCCGGTCAGCGGGAAGGCCGCTGGCGCCATGCGAAGGTCACGCCGGCAATGGTTTCGATGAATCCACCGCCCAAGGCCAGCGCCGGAGTCGAGAAACCGGCATGCACGCGCCCAGCGAGCACCTGCTGGAGGATGGCCAGCGAGGTTTTCACGGTGAGCGCATAGCCGTTTGGTGTTTCCAGGGTGGCTTCGGCGGTCCGACCCGCCTCGTCCGTCGCGCGTCCCCAAAACTCGGTGCGGCCGCGGGTCAGTTCCGCCTCGCTGGGCCCGCGGATTCGCCGGTCAATCCAACGCTGTCCCAGGGACTGCACGGCGCCGATGCCCGCCAGCGGGGCCAGAAAGCGGAAACGGCGCAGTAAACTCAGTTGCCGGGCTGGGACGGCGGCGTAAACCTCGATGTTCGGAATCCCCGTCGTATGAAACGCCGAGGCGACGTCGCCCCAGGGGATCGTCATGGCCCGCCGTGGTCCACGGGGGAAGGGGATTTCCTGGATCTTCCACGCCGCCGGCACGCGCACGATCCGGCCGTCTTGGCGAACGCGGCCGCCGCGGCCGATGTTCTCCCAAATCGTGGCCGCCGTGCCGTGGCTGACGGACGACGTGCCACCGAAAGCCAATTCCAGTCGGACGGCTTGAGGCAGGGCTTCGGACAACCGGGCCGCCAGGCAATCACTGGGCACCACGTCCATCCCTACCGCGGGGAGGATCGCGATTGCTGAGGCCAGCGCCCGATCGTGCCGGCCCTTGGCCGACTCGATCACCTCGATCTCGCCGGTGATGTCCAAGTAATGGACGCCGGCGGCCAGACACGCTTCCATCATCGGCTCGGCCGTCGCACTGAAGGGGCCGGCACAGTGCAAGACGGCAGCCGTCCCCTCCAAGGCGGCAGCGATCTTCGCCCCGTTGTCGAGGCCGAAAACGCGCCAATCGCACCGGAGTTCTGCCGCCAGCGGCTCGATCTTGGCCGCGTCGCGGCCCGCCAGCACGGGTTGCAACCCGCGTGCGGTGGCCTCGCGCGCGATCAGCCGCCCCGTATAGCCGCTGGCGCCGTACAGCACCCATTTCTGCGCAGGATCGTTTGCCAACTCGAATCTGCCTCCAGATGGACGAGCTTCGGGGGTTGCTGTTGTTTCGTCAAGCAGCGGATAGAATACCATGCCGTCAAGGGCTCGCCACCCGCAGTTGACACCGGACCGAAAATGGCTTCTGTTGACAAGTAGTAATTCGTATCGCGCAATCCGAATCCCGTACCCCGTACCCCGAATCCCGCATCCCGCATCCCGTATCCCGCAACCCGCACTCACCTTGGAGGTTCCCTTGCCATGAGACATCGCATCGCTGTCGCCTTACTGTTGGGCATCGCCACTTCTTGCCTCGGCTCAACCGCTTCACGGGCTGCCGGCGCCGATCAGGCGTCATCGGCTCCCGCCAAGAAGAAGATCGTCTTCCTGCCCGGCCGGCAGAGCCACGGGTGGAGCGCGCATGCTTACCCGGCCGAGTGCAAACTGCTGGCCGACATCATCAACAAGAACGTGCCCGGTGCGCAGGCCGTGGTGGTCGAAGGCGGCTGGCCGAAGGACCTGTCGGTGCTGGACGGCGCCGCCGCGATTGTGATCGCCTGCGACGGCAACAGCCTGCTGGGTCCGGAGGACAACTACAAGGCGCTGGACTCGATCGCCAAGCGCGGTGTGGGTATCGCCTATATCCACTACGCGCTCGATCCCGGCACCCAGTATGGGAAATACCTGCTGGACTGGCTCGGCGGGTACTACGAGCAGCATTGGTCGGTCAATCCGTCGTGGAAGGCCGAATTCAAGCAACTGCCCGATCATCCCATCACGCGCGGCGTGCGGCCGTTCGCGATCCACGACGAATGGTACTACCACATGCGGTTTCGCGAGGGCATGCAAGGCGTGGCGCCCATCCTGAGCGCCGTGCCGCCGGAGCGGACTCGCCAGGGGCGCGACGGACCGCACAGCGGCAACCCGACCGTGCGGTCCCGCGCCGGGATGGCCGAGCACGTGGCGTGGGCCTACGAACGTTCGGACGGCGGCCGCGGCTTCGGCTTCACCGGCGGACACGACCACTGGAATTACGCCCACGACGGATTCCGCCAGGTCTTGCTGAACGCGATTTGCTGGGTTGCCAAGATCGATGTTCCGGCCGGGGGCGTGCCGTCCCCGCGTCCCACGGCCGCAGAGATGGAAGCCAACCTGGGCGGCAATCCGCCGGGCGGTTGGACCAGCGAACAGACGCAGAGAATTATCGACGAGATCAACAAGTAGTTCAAGGAACAGAATCCCCACGGATGGCATGGCGATACCACGGATGAAGACCAAGACTCTTTTCTTGTCCGTGGTAAGGCAACAGCACATCATGGGCCAGGTCCGTCGCGGCGATTTTCAGATCCATCGCGCCGATGCGCACGCGCTGTCTTCGTAGCCGCTTGAAGTGCGCAGCGGCTGCGCCGTCAAATGGAACGATGTCCCAACGAGCAAAACTTCACCCCAGCGGCAGCTTCACGACGCGGCCGCCGTCGGCGGTCGAGCGGTCGATGGCCAGGCACAATTCATGGGTGCGGTAGGCGTCGGCCACGTTGCAGTGCGACTCGCGGTCTTGCAGGATGCAGTCCACGAAGTGGTTGATCTCGGCATCGAAGGGGTGATGATGCACGTCGCCCGAATCGGGCATGATCGTGGGCATCGTGGCCCAACTCTTTTGGCCTGGGAACAGTTTCTTGGACCAGATCCGGTTGTCCCGCAGCGAGCCTTGCGTGCCGATGATGTCGATGTTGAAGGCGTAGGGGATGTCGGCGTCCAGCAGGCACGACGATTTGGCAATCGTGCCGTCGTCCAACTTCATCGTGGCCACGACGTTGGCGTCGTATTCGTACAAGCCCTTTTTGTTGTTCGACATGGCCGATACCTCGACGACTTCGCGGCCGGACAGGAATCGCAGGGCGTCCAGTCCATGGCAGCCGGCCAGCAGTGTGGCGCTGCCGCCTGTCTGGATGGTGTGCGCCCATTCCCAGCCGCTGTACCATGTGCCGATGCCGTGCCAGTAATCCACCTCGATGTACAGCAGTTCGCCGATCGCGCCGGCGGCCAGCAACGACCGCAGCGATTCCAGCAGCGGGTTCCAGCGGAGCACGAAGCTGACGATGCTCTTAACGCCCGCTTTCGCGACGGCGTCCCGCAGCGCCCGGTTCTCGTCCATCGTAATGGCCATCGGCTTCTCGACCAGGAGATGCTTGCCGGCCCGGGCCGCCGCGATGCCCTGCGGCGTATGTACCTGGTTCGGACCGCTCACGTTGACGATGTCCACACGCGGGTCGGCCAGCACTTCGTCAAAGTTGTCCCGCGCGGGGCAGTCGAGTCCGTGCTTGTCGATCAGCCGCTGGGCGCTCTCCCGGCGGCGGCTGCTGACAGAAACGATCTGCACGTGCGGATTGCGCAGCCAGCTGGCCGCGTGCGCATCGGCCACGTCGCCGGCGCCGTGAATGGCCACCCCCAGTTTCTTGTCCATCGCGATCTCCTTGCCAAGCGGTGTTCCGGAACTGCGGTCTTGCAATTGGCCAATTATCTTAACAGTTTCGCGGCGTCAAGTCAGGAATGCTGGCGTTCTTCACGCAACGGGCCAAGATCCAGGAATTGCTGACTCCATTGCGGGACCGCGATCCGGCCAACACGCCGGTCGCGATTGTCTGCGACGTGAGCTATCCCGGCGAGAAGGTGATCCGAGGCCAATTGGGCACCTTTGCCGACGTGGCGGCGAAGAAGAAGCTGCCGCTACTGTGCCTGTTGTACGCCGGTGATGGTCTGGGCGCCGGTGAGCGGTGAGCGGTGAGCGGTGACCGGTGATCGGTGATCGGTGATTGAGTATTTGCTGGAGGGCGGCGGTGGTCTGGACGCCGTGACGAATGCGGGATAGGCTGGCGTCTGGCGCGATCGACAGCACGAATCCATTATCACCGATTACCGATTGCCGATTGCCGTTCACCGATCTGGGAGATGACATCGCATGACTCGGAAAATACCCATTTTGTCGCGCAGGCTTTCGGCGTGGAAGTGCCTGCTGGCTCTGACGGTCGCCCCGGCGGCATCGTTGGCCGTCGCGGCGGACAGGCCTGTGCTTCGCCTGGCCACGACGATCAGCGTCGTGGACTCCGGCTTGGCCGCAAGCATCTTGCCGGATTTCGAGCGTCAGAACGCTTGCCGCGTGGATGTGATCGCGGCCGGCACTGGCCAGGCCTTGGCGATCGCCGGGCGCGGCGACGTTGATGTGGTGATCGTCCACGCGCGGAAGCAGGAAGAGGCGTTCCTGGCGGCCGGCCATGCCAAGCAACGCTTCGAGTTCATGTACAACGACTTCGTCCTGGTGGGGCCGCCGGAGGATCCGGCGCGAGCCGGCGGGGGCCAGTCGGCTGCGGATGCGTTCCGAGCGATCGCCGCCGCCCGCGCGACGTTCTTCAGCCGCGGCGACAAGAGCGGAACCCACTCCAAGGAACTCGCGATTTGGGCGGCCGCCGGGCTGGCGCCGAACAAGGACGCCGGATGGTACCAGTCGCTGGGCCAAGGGACCGGCGAAGTGTTGCGGGCTGCGAACGAGAAAGGGGCATATACGCTCACCGATCGCGGCACCTGGCTGGCGACTCGGGCCAAGCTGACCCATCTTCGGATTGTCTTTGGGGGCGAGCATCCGCGGGCCAACAAGGACCGGGAATTGATCAACCGCTATGCCGTGATCCCCGTCGATCCCGCGGCTCACCCCGGTGTCAACGCGGCGCTGGCCGAGCGGTTCGCGGCCTGGTTGCGGTCGCCGGAGATCCAGAAGAGCATTGCACAGTT
>Ga0302238_1001494_pt1 | contig 18815 bp, 9 predicted proteins | sample AAG_UR_Asn_MG_FD_193527 | JGI IMG/M metagenome (GOLD analysis project Ga0302238, IMG submission 193527) | Enriched activated sludge microbial communities from anaerobic digester in WTTP, New Holstein, Wisconsin, United States - AAG_UR_Asn | ecosystem: Engineered > Bioreactor > Anaerobic >...
TAAGCCCCGCCAAAGTGGAGGAGATGCTCAACACGGCGAAGGCCCACCCCACAAACGGAACGGCCTTCTCCATCTCCGACTCGGTGAGTTTCTTAATGATCATCTCCTTCAGCTTCTTGCACCCAAAAGACCAGAGCAGATTGCCCAGCAGCGTCGCCGACCGTGAGAGCACCTTCTTAGGGCTGCCTCCCATGCCGATCTCCGCTGCGTTCTCCCCGGCCAGAAGGAAGCCTGCAACGGCTCCAATGGCGATGAGGAGGTCTGTGTCCGCCATCAGGTCCTTGTACCACTGGGTGCTCTCCAGCCCCGCCCCGCAGCAAGGAAGAAGAGGGGGATTCCGTACTCGAAGACGGCGGTGAGGACGATTCCCTGGTTGGCCACCTCGCCGCTCCAGAGGTGCCCGGTGCCAAGCCCGCCGCAGTAGATGTTCACCGCCTGAGCCTCGTCGGGCACCTGCACCGTGAAATACTCCCAGTCGGCCGAAAGCGGTATTGCCATGATAGTCACCACAGCAGGCAGGCTGCCTATGTGCTTCAAGCCGGCGCTCTTGTTGTCACCATCCGAGGCCATGTCTGCGGGAAGTGGTATGGTATGGCCGTCTGCGTCCTCGAAAGCCACCCAGAAGGAGAGGTGCCGAAGCCACTTGTTCTTGAGCCCTACCTTGATCTGGCGTCGGCCGTTGCCTGCCGGATCTGCCGGCTCGACGCTGGCCTCAAGGCCGCTTTGAACGTGGCTCTGAGCCAGAGTCCACGTGTAGGGAGAACCGTCCTTCAGAGCCTTGGCAACCATTACAGGCTGCGAAGCATCATCGGCCCCTTTCCCGTCGCTCAGATGATAGGCATGGTCCGCAAGTTCTGGGTCATTTTTCGTGGCTTTTAGTATTAGATTAAGAGGTTGCTGCGCCGCATCTTTAGTTGTATCAGTAAGGATATAATGATATATTGGCTCGCCATCCTGCCCAATGACCTCGTTGCCCTGGTCGTCCATAACCGGCTCGAGAACTGCCCAACCGTCGTCATAATCGGGGTCGTGGACACCCGCTGCACCCTGAGTGGAGATGGCCATGGCCAGGTCCATAACCGCCGGAGTGTTCTCTAGGTGGGTCCAGACTCTGGCAGCAACGTCGGGGTCGAGGTTGACCAGTTCGGGGTGGTGGAAGAGGATTGCCTTGGCGGTATCGAGGGGGGTCAGCAGGTTGTCCGGGTCGGGGTTCACTGTCTCCCCTGCCTCGTCGGCTTTGCCTTCCGGGGAGAGCAAACGGGCGTAATGGGGCCACCCCTCAGCAGCACGAGCCATTCGAGCCTGCCGCAGGGGCCGCTGCGGTACATGAATGCCCACAAGCCCCAGGACGTGGCCACCCCCGCGCTCGCCCGATGGATGGGTCGTCCACATTAGCGCCATGCGGTTGTCGGGAAGCTCCACCCCCTCGGCGTAGTGCGTAAGATCCTCGTCCTCCACGGCGTTGAGGGTTGCCGTCAGGCCACGGTGCAGATCACGGCTCTCGTCGTCGTGTGACTTGATGGGATACTCTTTCCCAGCGATGTGAAGGGTGCCGGCAGTATGTTCCGGCATTTCGGAGAAGTCGAAATGGACCACTTTCTCGGGGTCCGGGAGCACACCCGAGTCACCAGTTGCATCGGCGTCGCCGCCCACCAAGTCGTTCTCCTGGTTACCCTGAGAGTCTCCACCACAGCCCGTCGCAAGCGGGAGAAGCCCCACGCTAACCGCCAGAACCCCAATGAACAACGGCCAACGAACCGCTAACCCTTTACTTCGCATCATTACCTCCCTGGGCATGCCGCCAATGTCCCGACGGCACAGCGCCATCGGCAAGTCTTTCGCCAAAACGTCAGACCCGGGCAGCATAATACGGTTTGAGTCACAGGGGCAACAAAACACCCGTTTACAGATGAACGTGTTGTTGTCCAGAGCACACCCGAAAACCCCTGCACGCAAGAACCCCACCACAGAAAGCCTCATAGGCAAGGCAACCCTCAGTTGCCCCTCACCGCAAAGGCACGGGCCTACACGGCTGCTCATATATCTCGATCCCCCCAGCAGCCGTGTACCCTGAGCGAGGCCAGGGCCGAGTCGAAGGGGGGGCGAGAATGAAGGTCACTGGTTTAGGGGACGGCATCACTGGTTCAGCAGGTGCTGCACCGTGCCAAGCGGCTGGGCCGGAATATGGCGGAAATCCGTCATGCAGAAGCCCCAGCTGAATGTCCCCTGGTTATCGCTGGGGAAAGCGTAGAATATGCCAAAACAAACTTCTTTCGGAAACTGATTATGCAGTACCGCATGAAACTCATACCATCCCCTGCCGTCGGCGGATGGACATTTCATGCAATCCACGAAACCAAACAGCGTAATATCGTACTGCTTGTCCAGCTTCGCCCACCCTTTGCCCGCCACGGCACTGACCTTCTCCCCGGTCAGCTTGACTCCGGCCAGTTGGGCAGGCGGAGACCCCAGTTCCTTCATGGGGTTTAGAACACCCTTGGTCTCATGGCTGCCGGTGAGCAGTTCGCATGTGCCCGTTGCGGGCATCCCAGTCATTGGTAAAGTGAAGCTCTCTGCATATATATAAGTCAGAGCGTCGCCTTCACAATAGGCATACACCACAACCAAATCATCATCCGATGGGCCCAACATCTGGTAGAGAGTATAGTGAGTCTGAGGCGTGTCCCATTCAATCTTCTCGGTTACAATTACCTTAGTGAGCTCACCGCCAACCACAATAGATCCCTTGTTTCCATTTATGGCAATAGATTTTATCTGACCTGTGCTATTGCCAGTTATAGAAACCATGTAGGGGGTAGTGTAGGTTCCCTCCCAGCCCTTCGCCGGCTCCACCACCTCTCCGGAGTGGTCCCCGTCGGCATCAGCCATCTCCTTGCCTTGGGCCGCATCGGATGCATCGGAGAGCCCAATCTCTTCCACAGCGCCGTCGGGAGAGGCCCGGCCGTCGGGCGGTTCACCGGAGGCATCGTTCACCCTATCGGGAGCCACGTCGCCCAGCGCTGCAGAGTCCGCAGTGTACTCGTACGCCGACATATCGGCAGCGCCGTCGCCGGGGTGAACAACGGGGGATGCAGAGCATGCCGCCATAGAGAGAATCAACGCATCCAACAGGAGAAGCCTAAGTCTCATCTCCACAACCTCATGTGCAACCTGCGATGCTTGGAACCCTTCGCACCGGCCAATATGGGCTTCACCCGCCCCCACCCCGGCTGTAGCGTATCTCGTTCCGCCAAGCGGCCGGGTAGGCTTCCTCCGGTCAGAGCCCTCCTAAAAATAGATTGACCGTGACAAGAGCGCAATCCAAACTGCCCGCAAGGCAATTGAGGCGGGGTGGCTTTGAGTTCTGGCGTCTCATCAGGAAGTTCATCGACAGACACATCTCTTAAACAGGTATCGAAGAACCTGTTATCGAATGTGTTCATGTTCATCTTCGGTATGGGCATCTCATTTTTCATGGTGCCTTATTATATTAAGTCTCTTGGGGTCGAAGCCTACGGTCTAATACCCCTGGCCACCTCCGTGGTCGGGTACGCCTCCATTCTGACCATTGCCATTTCGGGGGGGACTGCCCGCTTTTTCACCTTGGCCTACCAGCAAGGCGACGTTGCCCAGGCCCAGCGTGTAATCAATACGGCGTTCTGGGCTCTTGCAGCGTTGGGAGCCCTGCTGCTTCCCGTGCTGGCTCTGCTCTCTTGGTTCGCTGCCTCGTGGTTTGCCGGGGAGACCGTATCGCCCTGGTCGGCACGGTTGCTCTTCTTCGGGGCATCGGCAGTCTTCCTGCTCTCCACCCTGACCTCGAGCTTCGCTGTCTCATACCAGGCCACCAACCGCCTTGATATCAGAAACAACCTGCACCTGGTGCAGTTGGTATTGCAGCCTGCCCTGGTCGTGCTGCTGTTCACCCTTTTCGAGCCGAGGCTGGAGTTCGTGGCAGCATCGCTGCTGACCGGGTCGGCTGTGTGGATGGTGCTGAACATGGTCTACTGGCGGCGGCTCATTCCCGATGTCTGGCCGGCAGGGCGGATGTTCAGCCGGGCCAGGCTCAAAGAGCAGATGACCATGGGTGGGTGGCTTGTGGTGAACCACGTGGGCTATATCCTGTTCCTCCAGATCGACCTGGTGGTGGTCAACTCGCTCATCGGTAAGGTGGAGGCCGGCGAGTATGCATCGGTGCTGCAATGGAGCACGCTCATCCGCAGCTTCGCAGGCGTACTGGCAGGGGTGCTTGGGCCCGTGATCCTCATTCGATATGCCCAGAAGAAGTTCTCGGAGGTTGCTACGCTCAGCGCCCTCTCCGTACGGCTGCTTGGCCTTGGGCTGGCCATCCCCATAGGCCTCGCATGCGGCTTTTCAGAGCCGTTGCTGCTACTCTGGCTGGGAGAGGAGTTCACCTTTCTGGCCCCGCTGCTTTCTTTGCTGCTGGCCCCACTGGTCATAAACCTCAGCGTATTGCCGTTGTTCAACATCAATGTGTGTTATAACAAGGTTAAAGTTCCGGGGTTGATAACCGTGGGGATGGGTGCATTTAACCTTGGTCTGGCAATATTACTAGGCAGCATCGACAGCCTGGGCGTCTACGGCGTGGCCATTGCTGGTGCTGTTGCTCTCTCTGCCAAAAACGCCCTCTTCACCCCCATCTACGCTGCCCATGTGCAGGGGCTGCGCTGGAGCCGATTTCTTGGCTCTATGCTGCCTGGCGTGCTGCTCTTTGCCGCTGTGGCGGGGAGTGCCTTTGCCCTACAAGCGGCATTGCAGATTAGCACGTGGTTCCAATTGCTGGGGCTTTTTGCTGCCTTGGGAGCAGGTTCCGGTTTGGTAGGGCTGTTCCTCTTCGTGAGTGGCAAAGAGCGTAGGCAGTTGCTGAGCATGGTCCGAAAGCAGAGGTGAGAGGATGCCAGAAAACGTCTCCAGCGTGGTACAGTCGGGGCTTTGCGTGGGATGCGGGGTGTGCGCCGGGGTCTGCCCCAGAGAGCACCTCTCCATGGAATGGAACTCTTCTGGGGAGTACAACCCTTCGGAGACGGGCAGGGGCTGCATAGACTGCGGGCTCTGCCTTGCGGTTTGCCCCTTTCGCCCCGGCAACGCCAACGAGGATGAGCTGAGCAAAGAGCTGTTTGGTCCGCACGCAACGCAGCACGACGCTGCCCTGGGCCACTACTCTTCCACCTGGGCAGGGCAGTGCGGCCAGCGCATAGAATCGGCCTCTGGTGGCTGGTTGACGAGAGTGGCCGGAGAACTTCTGGCGTCGGGTAAGGTGGATGCCGTTGCCTGCGTGATGCCCGGCAACGGTGCCGATGAGCTCTTTCGGTTCGGCATGGCCAGTAGCCAGGAAGAGTTGATGCGGGCCAGAGGGTCGGCCTACTACCCGGTGCACGTTGCCGAAGTGCTGCGATACATTCGGAAGAACCCAGGGCGCTACGCAATTACCGCCATGCCCTGTCTTGCCAAAGCCCTCCGCCTGGCTTCCAAGAAGTTGCCGTGGCTGCGAGATCGTCTGGCATTCGTTATTGGAGTGGTGTGTGGCCAGATGAAGAGCAGGCACTACACCAGGCATCTGGCCGCACTGGCCGGGGTTGATGAGCCGTTGGTCCAGTGCCACTACCGGGGCAAGGCACTTGAGTCTACTGCCGGAAACCTGATCTTCTCCTGCCAGGGGGAATCGGGCCAACGTGGCCGCCTGGCGTGGGGCGAAGGTGCTGCCAGGGCGTGGACCCACCGCTGGTTCGCAATCCCCGCCTGCAGCTACTGTGACGACATGTTCGCCGAGCTTGCCGATGCCTCCTTCATGGACGCGTGGCTAGCCAGATTTGAGAAAGATGCATCGGGAACCAGCCTGGTAGTGTGCCGAAACCGGGAGCTCGAGAGCCTGATGATTGGGGCAGCACAAGGTAGGGGATGGCTTGAGCCCATAGCCGCCGACGAAGTGGTGAAGAGCCAGGCCGGAGCGCTGCGCTGGAAACGTGAGCTTCTGGCAGCACGGCTGGCCCTGGATGGCTACAAAGGAGGGATACCACTGCGGAAGCGGGTGAGCCCATCCCTGGGTAAGACTGGGCCGCTTCAGTTGATGGAACTCAAAGGACTGGTGGCCATGGGACGCTCCAGCCGCCTCTGGTCCGCATCGCAAGAGGCCGAAAAAGGGGGCCCCAAGGCCCTGGAGCGGCATCTGGCGGCGGAGCTGAAGCTGCTTGCGGTAGTGCGCAGACTGGCATCTATAAGCAATCGAGTTAAGGCGAAAGGCATAAGACTAATTTCTTTGGTGAAAAATAATGCAGGGATCTAAGAATGTAGAAATACTGCTCATGGGTAACGGCCCTTACGAGAACCGAGGCTGCGAGGCTATCGTCCGCGGCACCACGGCCCTATTGGGTGAAGTGTTGCCCGATGCCTCGTTTCGTTGTGGAACAATCTTCCAATCCGTTGCACAACTGAGGCAGCAGGCGGAGCATGAGAGTGATGCCAGGGTAGCTCACAACGCGGTGAACTTCTCGGAGCATGGCGACCCCTTTGAGCGGGTGGCGGCCCGTGCCTGGAGGTCGTTGCGATTCGGCAACTACTTCCACCGCAAAGCCTTGGGGCCCCAGTTGCGCACCGCCAAGGCCATGCTCGCCGTGGGTGGCGACAACTTCACGCTGGACTACGGCCCACCAACCTTCTTCATGGACATGAATCGCTTCTTCTCGATGTACAAAATTCCCACCATAATCTGGGGAGCATCAATCGGCCCCTTCTCTTCGGGAAGGTGGCGCGAAAAGGCAATCCTTGATCACCTTGCCACTCTGGACCTGCTGGCCGTTCGTGAGACCCTCTCGCTGAACTACCTGCGCTCGGCAGGCCTCACCAACGTGGAACTCATGGGCGACCCGGCCTTCTGCATGGATCCCGTTGCGCCCAAGGCCGAGGTTCAGCGGGCACTTCCCCTGGACCAGCCATTCCTGGGCCTCAACCTGAGCCCACTCATGGCCCGCTACGTTACAGGAGGCAATCTGGACGACTACTGCCGCCTGGGCGCCAAGCTGGTCGCCGAACTTGTGGAACGGGTGGGAATGCCCGTCGTGCTCATCTATCACGTCACGGGCAGTTCGCCAAAGGTGGACGACCATGCGCTACTGCAAGGCGTTAAGGGGCAGGTATCGGCCCAGAACGCAAACTCCGTCTTCCTGCTGCCTCCCGGCCTCTCCGCTGCCCAACTGAAGTGGGTCATCGCCAGAGCTCACCTCTTCATGGGGGCCCGCACCCACTCCACCATCGCTGCTTTTTCGTCGGGCGTGCCAACATTGAGCTTCGCCTACAGCCGCAAGGCGTTGGGGCTGGTGGGAGATATCCTGGGCAGCCTGGACTATTGCGTGGAGCCCGGTCGATTCGATATCGCCGATATTCTCGATCGCACCCGCTCCATGCTTGCCAACCGTGAAGCTATTGCCCGGGCCACTATGGGCGCAGCACAAAAGCAGGCCGCCGCCGCCAGGAGGGGAGCAATTCTGGTTAAGGATATTATCGACAAACGAGACAGGGGCTAGACGGGCACACAACCGACAAGAGAAGGCATGAAAAGCATTGCAGTAATTATACCACTGTACAACAAAGGCAGAACCGTTGCCCGTTGTATTGATTCTGTTCTGGCTCAAACAGTAATGCCCGACGCCATTGTGGTAGTCAACGACGGCTCTACGGACAACGGACCAGATGTGGTACGCCGGTACTCTGACAAGGGCGTGCGACTTGTGGACCAGGCCAACTCCGGCCCTGGGGCCGCCAGAAACCGGGGGATGGCCTCGGTTGATACCCAGTTCGTAGCCTTTCTGGATGCCGACGACTGGTACGAGCCCGAGTACCTGGAACACTGCCTGGACTTGTTCGCCACTGAGGCCTCGACCACAGGGCCAAGCCCCACAGAAGGGCCTGGCCTTGGGGCGGTCTGCACCTCGTTGCGGTTCGTCAGGGATGGCCAGGAGGTTGGCCGGCTTCACACGGTTGGCCCCTCTGAGAGCAGTGGTTTGGGCCTTGCCGATGGAGCAGTGGAGCCCCTGCGGGTCCGAAGATCGGTAGCGGGGATGTCCCCGTGCAGTACGGTCATGAGGCGTAGCCTGGCCTTGTCCCTTGGTGGGTTCTACGAGGATGGTTGCCGATATGGAGAGGACGCTTGGCTTATGTTGCGGCTGATGGGGCTGAGCAGGGTGCGATTCTCAGGGCGGGTGCTTGTGAACGTGGACCGCAGTGAGGCGGAGTTGTCCGCCAAAGGGGCCACGGCGCACGAGTTGGAGCCCTTGCTGCGCTATCGGGAACAGGCGCTGGAGGGGTTTGGCCAACGGGCAAGGCTGAACGCCGAGGCGATGCTGGACCTGAAGGCCATGGAGAGGGCGAGGGCCCTTATCGGCGAGGGGCGTCGGCAGGAAGCCAGGCAGTTGCTGCGCAGTTCAGTTTCGGGTCGGGCATCGGCACAATACGCCCTGCTTTGGCTGGCGGCCAGGGGTGGGTTTGTAACGGAGGCGCTGCTCCTCGCCAAGCGACGGCTCAAGGGCGCAGCGCGAAGACAATAGGGGCTGGCGGCTGGAGTGTAGAGATCGCTTTTGACTTTGCGCCCTGTCGCTGCTACTAAGTTCGCCACCGACACCTGTTTGGTGTACTCGAAGTCAGGATGGATAGGAGAATAGCGGTGAACGGAAAGCAGAAACTTGCGCAGGTCGGCAGGGGCTTTTGTATGGGCTGTGCCGACATCATCCCCGGGGTGAGCGGCGGCACGGTAGCTCTCACGTTGGGCATCTACGAGCGGCTTGTGGGCTCAATAAGGCTTATGGACGCTCAACTGGTGAAGGGGGTCTTTTCGGGGCGGTTCTGGAAGCTGCTTTGGCAGGGGCTTGTGGGCACTCTCCCAGAGCTTCCCGCCGAGGAGCGTGAGGGCGACCCGCTGGTGCGCCGCGTAGAGGCGGCCTTGTTCATCGGCTTCCTGGTTCTGGGCATCCTGGCCGCCATCGCCGCCGCTGCCAAAGTCATCACCATGGCCCGTGACGGCTACCCCGAGGCCACCCGAGGCTTCTTCCTGGGTCTGGTGGCAGCATCGGTGAAGGTACCCTTCGGGTATATGAAGCAGCGGAAATGGAAGGAGTATCTTGCCATAGTGCTGTTCACCACAGGCACCTGGCTGTTGCTGGGGCTTGGTCAGGTCGATGTCCATGACCCATCTCTCTTCTACGTCTTTGCGGGCGGAGCGCTGGCTATCTGCGCCATGATTCTGCCCGGAATCTCCGGGGCGTTCATTCTGCTGATGCTGGGCCTCTACGACCCCGTATTGCTTGCGGTGAAGCGCCTTGTCTACGAACAGGATTTTGCCAGCGTTCCGACCTTGGCCGTGCTCGTGGGCGGGATTTTGGTTGGCATCGTGGCATTCTCCAGAGTTCTACACTACCTGCTGAAGAACCATCACGACGTGACCATGGGAGCGTTGGTGGGCCTGATGTTGGGTAGTCTCAGAGTTCTGTGGCCCTTCAAAGAGGCCAGCGCAAACGCACACGCCCGCACCGAGACACTTGCAAACGTGCTGCCTCAGACCTTCGACGGTACCTTCTTTGCAACACTCGTTGCCTTCGTTGTGGGTGTTGTCATAGTGCTGGCCCTGGAGCAGGTGGGCAAGCGGGTCAAGGCCTGAGCAGTTCTCTATCGATTCTTCCATATATCGCCGTCAAGTGGGCCGGCCCTGCCGACCTGGCCTTCTTCGCCGTGGCTGTGAACGGGTTCAGTCGATACTCTGAGGCTTTGCCGGCGCCATCTCAATGACGTTGAATTCAACACGCCTGTTGTTGTAGTTGGCCTCTGCCCCGGGCCTGTAGTCGATTCTCCTAGTGAAACCGAACCCTACCGGCTTGAGGCGCTCCCGCTTGACGCCCTTGGATACCAGGTAGTCCACCACGCTGTTGGCTCTGTCCAGGGAGAGCTGATCGTTGAACCACTTGGTACCCAACTTGTCCGTGTGGCCCTCAACCTGGATCACCAGCAATTGAGGTGAATCAAGCAGGATCTGCGCCACCTGGTCCAGAATCTCCAGGGACTCGCTCATGAGTTCAGCACTTCGGAACTTGAAGTGGATCTTCTGGTTAATTTGAATGCGCTTCTCTTCGGCTTGCAGCTCCGCCAGCTTCTTGTCGGGGCAACCATCCTCGTCCTTGTAATCGTTGAAGATCTCCTTCTCGTTGGGGCACTCGTCCTTGGCGTCGGGGATGCCGTCGCCGTCGTTGTCGAGGTCGGGGCAGCCGTCGTCGTCCTGGAATCCGTCCATATCTTCGGCGTCCAGGGGGCACCTGTCCCGCTCGTCCGGGATTCCATCCTGGTCGTTGTCGGGGTCGGGGCAGCCATCTTCGTCCTCGAATCGGTCGTGGTCTTCGGGGTCATTCTTACACTTGTCTTTTACGTCAGGGATACGATCCTGGTCATTGTCAGGGTCGGGGCAGCCGTCCAGGTCTTCAAACTGGTCGAAGTCTTCGGCCTTATCGGGACACTCGTCTTTTTCGTTGGGAATACCATCACCGTCACGGTCGGGGTTGACCACCAGGCCCACGTCGTAGGTCACCTGGGTGAAGACCCTGAAGTCGGGCACACCGAAGCCGTTGGTGAGACCCTTTCCCCCGCCGGCAGTGATAGTGAAATCACCCACCTTCACCTTCACCCCGGCGTTGGCCTCAGCCAGCACCTCTTCGGACTCAATGAACGGGGCATCGGCCCGCACTGCCATGTTTGCAGATGCCTGCAACCGCAGCACATCACCCTTGAGGGGCGAGAATTCGAAGCCCAGTGCCGAGGTTATCTGGTCGTCGGTCACCAGGTGAAACAGGGTGTGCCTCTCCTTGAAGAGGTACCCGAGGTTGAGATGAACTCCCAGCCCTTTGTACCGCTTGCCGACGATGAGGGTGGGATGGACTCCGAAGCCCTCGTAGCCGTGGTAGCCAGTGTCTGTGGCGGTGGGCAGCGCCACGGGCAGAAGCAGGGCCACGCCGGCCCTCTCCTTTCGTCCATCCAGGAACTGGATCTTGGCGAAGAGCTGGGCATTCCCCACCCCACCCCAACCTGCGTCGCCAAGACCGAAGCCCGCATACTGGGCCTCCTGGTAGAGTGTCAGAGGCAAGTGGGCCCCAACCTCCATGAAGCCCAGGATGCCAAGCACGGCAGACAACTGCATCTCCAGCCGATAAGGCATGAGCTCTCGCAGAAGCTCGTTGTCACGAACAACCCTGGCAGAGCTGTCGACGTAGTGCAGCGACGCCCCGGTGTACAGGCGCCATGAGTCGGGCAACTGGTCGGTGTATACGTTCAGCACGCCAGTTGAATCTGGGTCGAGCCTGAAGGCATTGGCTTCGAGAAGGGTGTACTTCGCATCGGGATGCCAGTCTGCCCTTGCAGGTTGAGCATCAGCCAGGAGGCCCGCTGCCAAAATGAGGGCAATGAACAACCACAGGGTGTTTCCACGACCACGCACCGCTGCGAGCAGAGCTGTAATCAGTACGAGGAGCACGGCGAGGGGCCAGGCAGTGGAGTTGCCGCCCGCAGTTGAGCAGCCCGGTCCTCCTTCGATGTGCGCTCCATCCTCCAGCCAGCCCACGAAATCATCCGATGGGTCCAGGGGGTCCGACTTGTGAATCTGAGTTTCCAGGTAGTCATCGGCTCCACCGCCGTCGGTATCCTTCAGGGTTGGGTCGGTCTGGTAGACTGCCGCTTCTTCCTTGTCGGTAAGACCGTCGTCGTCGCTGTCCAGGTCCAGATAGTCGGGCACTCCGTCTTCATCGGTGTCCGCTGGTGGTGTCTCGAGGTCGTCGTCGCCGGCCTCGGTGGAGTCGGCGATTCCGTCGTCGTCGCTGTCGTCGTCCAGGGCATCAATGGTGCCGTCGCCGTCGGAGTCGAGCGGATTCTCATGGTCATCACCAACCTCCACTCCGTCGGGGATGGTGTCACCGTCAGTGTCAGGGTTCAGAGGGTCTGTGCCGATTCGCCCCTCGTCCTCGTTCAATATCCCATCGCCGTCGGCGTCGGGGGAGAGAAGGCCGTCGTCTTCGGGCAGATTCGGGTCAATCTCCAACGGGTCCACGTTGCCGTTGCCGTTGAGGTCTTCGTCCCCATCCAGGGCCCCGCCGCCGTCGGTATCGGCAACAAGCATGAAGGTCACGGTGGACGAGTCGGTGTCGGCCAAGAAGTTGCCGGCAGCGAGGTCAGTTCCGCCGATGCCAACAGAAGAGCCCGCGGCTGGCGGGACGGCCTCCAACGGAGTCTCGACGCCCTCCTCGGTGCCATCCAACAGCTTGTCTTGGTCTGAGTCAGGGTCCAAAGCGTTGACAAGGCCGTCACCATCTGTGTCGAAGCGCCAGTTGTGCTCCAGGCCATCGGGGACGCCATCATCGTCACTGTCGGCATCCAGGGGGTCAGTGCCGAACAAATCCTCTTCCTGGTCAGAGAGCAGGTCTCCGTCGGAGTCCACGAACAGGGGCGGTTCCGAACCGTTGTTGGGGTCACTCTCCCCCGAGTCAACGTTTCCGTCTTTGTTGGTATCCTCGCCCCCATCGCTCACCCCGTCGCCGTCGGTGTCGGGAAGAAGGGGATTTGTACCCGATGATGGGAAGAGGTCGGGGTAGAAGTTGCCCCTCTCAACGTTGGTGTCCCCCGCTTCGTCGGGTTTAGAAAGGCCCAACTCAGTGCCGTCGGCCAAGCCATCATCGTCGCTGTCAGGGTCCAGGGCACCCACGAGGCCATCGCCTTCACTGTCCACGGACCAGTTGGGTTCACTGCCATCGGAGACCCCGTCGTCGTCGCTGTCCCACTTCTTCGGCTCCAGCCCCACGGCCAGTTCTTCCAGGTCAGAAATGCCGTCGGAATCAGAGTCAGCAAGGCTCACCTGCTCTTCGTTGCGCACCAATGGAGAACTCTCTTGGCCATCCACCAAACCATTGTGGTTGACATCTTCGGCCCCGTCCCTCAATTCGTCTCCGTCGCTATCCCACAAGAGCATGGCGGTGGTAGATGCCGGGTCCCGGTCGGCCACCAGGTTCGGCGAATTTGGCCTACTGTCTTGGTGCCAATCCGTGGCCACGAGCCCCTGCTCAAGGCCATCGGGAAGAGCGTCCCCATCGCTATCTGCGTCCAGAGCGTTTACCAGGCCATCACCGTCGGTGTCATGGCGCCAATTGTGCTCTGCGCCGTCCAGAAGCCCGTCGTCATCATTGTCTGCGTCCATGGGGTTGAGGCCCGAGGAGAGCTCTTGCCTGTCGGTCAAGCCGTCCCCATCGCTGTCCAGGAAGAACTCCATCGCTGCCGCGCTCCAATTGGCGGGAACCAGCGGGTCAGCGGGGTCCGATTCGCCCTCGTCTACCATTCCGTTGTGATTGGCATCTTCTGCGCCATCCAGGTATCCATCGTCATCGCTGTCCCGAAGGTCAGGCGAGGTCACTGTGAGGGGATCCTGGTCGGGGACGAAGGCCTTGGCGGCCAGATCAGTTCCCTCGATGGCGTACTCCAGCCCCCCGGTGCCTTTGTAGGAGTATGGCAGTTCGGGGTCAACCACCCCACTCTCGGTACCATCGAACAGACCATCGTCATCGCTGTCCGGGTCAAGAGGGCCGATGAGCCAGTCTCCGTCCCCATCTTCTGCACTCTCCAGACCGTCCAGAAGGCCATCATCGTCGCTGTCACGGTCAAGGGGGTTGGTGCCGAGGTCAATCTCTTGCTTGTCACCCAAGCCATCCCCATCGGTGTCGGGGTTGAACGGGTCGGTGTGGTAAAACCCCTCATCCATGTTCGAGAGGCCGTCACCGTCGGAGTCGTAGTTCGGGCCATCGCTATCATCGGGGTCTACGAAGTTGGGGATGCCATCCATGTCCGTATCCCCCGTCCCCTCCTCCAGATCACTCTTGCCGTCGTCGTCGGAGTCATCGTCACGGAAGTTGGCGGTTCCGTCGCCGTCGGCGTCAGGGTCCGGCGCCCCGTCGAGGTTGGCATCAACGGTCCACTCTACGCTGTCGGGGATGCCATCATCATCGGCGTCGGTGTCTCGGTAATCGGGCTCTCCATCTCCGTCGCTGTCCACTGGCGCCGTCGCCAAGTCGGAATCTCCGGCCTCCACGAGGTCAGGTATGCCATCGGCATCTGAGTCCTGGTCCAGGGCATCGATAAGGGCATCGCCATCGCTGTTCAGAGGAGCACCCGGGTCGTCGCCGACCTCCACACCGTCGGGGATAGAGTCTCCGTCGGTATCGGCGCTGAAGCGGTCGGTTCCCAGCTCCAGCTCCACGTAGTTGATGAGGCCGTCGCCGTCGGGGTCGGCGGTGCCGTCATCGGCCGGGTCAACGGGCGACGTACCGTCAAGGAGCACTTCCGTTCCGTCGTCCACGCCGCCGCCATCGGTATCGAAGAGATTGGGGTCCGACTCCCCAGCATCCACGGCGCCATCCTTGTTGAGATCCTCGTGGCTGTCCCAGAGTCCGTCACCGTCGCTATCCTTGTTCAGGGGGTCTGTGGTGGTGGTTGGGTCGGCGTCGTTGCCCAGGCCCAGTTCAAGCGAATCAGAGAGTTTGTCCCCGTCGCTGTCCTGGCTCAGGGGATTGGTCTCGCCTTCGTCAGGGTCGAAGCAGCCGTCGGCGTTCTTGTCTTCGGCTCCATCCAGCAGCCCATCGCCGTCGGTATCGGGCAGCAGCGGACTTGTCCGGCTCTCGGGGCAGAGGTCTCCCAGAAGCCCTACCTCAAGGCCATCGAGCAGTCCATCCTCGTCGGTGTCGGCCACCAGCGGGTCGGTCCCGAATCGGTTCACCTCATCGCCGTCGCTTATGCCGTCGCCGTCGGTATCCTTGACTTTGGGGTCGGTCTCTCCTTCGTCCACCAGGCCGTTCCCGTTGGCATCCTCTTTGCCGTCCATGAGTCCGTCGCTGTCCGTATCTTTGCGAAGCGGGTTGGTCTCCGTTGCGGGGAACCACTGGCCATCGTGGTTGGCGTCTTCGACCCCGTCAGGCAGCCCGTCGCCGTCGGTGTCCGCAGCGTTAGGATTGCTGCCTGATCCCGACGGGGTAGCGGGGCCGTATTTGGCCTTGACCTCCAGGCCGTCCCGGAGTTGGTCGCCATCGCTGTCCAGCAGGCAGGGGTTGGTCTGGTTCTTCACCTCCTGGCCCCCGTCCCACCACGTCAGCGTGTACTCTTTGAGATTCGTCAATCCGTCGCCGTCGTTGTCCAGCACGGCGTCGGCAGGGTCCAGCGGGTCCAGCGGCCCCAGCGGCGGCTGCGAGCACGCCTCCTGGGTCGAGTAGGTGGTCTCCCATCCATCGTCGATGCCGTCGCCATCGGTATCGAACTTCAGCGGGTCGGTCTCCCCCGCATCCCAAACGCCGTTGCCGTTGGCATCCTCGACGCCATCCTTGAGCCCGTCACCATCGGTGTCGCCCATTGCCGGGCTGGTCTTGGTCGATGGATCCTGGTCCGCAACGAAAGTGCCCGGTGCCGTTGCGTCAGGGTCCAGCGGACTCACCTGCGGCTCCGTCAGTCCCTTCTCCAGGCCATCGCCCAGGCCGTCGCCGTCGGTATCCGCCGAAATGGGCGAGGTGCCCCCCGTAAGGGCCCCGCCTATGACCATGCCCCCCTCATTGCCATCCAGAACCCCGTCGTCGTCGGTGTCGGCGTCCACGGGGTCGGTGATGAAGCGGTCGGTTAGAGGCAGCCACTCCTCGGCGTCGTCGAGACCGTCGGCATCGGTGTCACGCATGGTCGGGTCACTGCCCGATACCACCGCCTCAAAGTCATCGGAGAGCCCGTCGCCGTCCGTATCCACCGCCACCGACATTGCATCCACCAGCGAAGTCCCGTCATGCAGCTCCGACGGGTCAAGAACCCCATCAAAGTCGGTATCCGGACTGCACGGATCGCTGCCGTGCAGTTCAACCTCTTCGTAATCCGAAATCCCATCTCCGTCCGAGTCCGCCTCTTTGGGGTCGAGGCACGGATAGAGGCTGTTTCGAAGATCATGCTCCGCCCCATCGGTCAAGCCGTCGTCGTCTGTGTCAGGTTTGAAGGGGTCTGTCTTGTAGACCAGCACCTCCCAGCCATCGTGAAGGCCATCCCCATCGGTGTCGGCGTCGAAGGGCGACGTCTCGCCCAAATCCGGCTCCCAGACGCCGTTGAGGTTGCTCTCCTCCTGGCCATCCAGCAGCCAGTCGCCATCGGTATCCGCCGAGAAGGGGCTGGTACCCAGCACCGATTCCCAATAGTTGTAGATACCGTCGCCGTCCGAATCTATCTGGTCGTCGGTGGGGTCCAGGGGGTCCGTGCCGTCGACAAGCACCTCCTGACCATCCCACAAGCCCCCGCCGTCGCTGTCCGTAAACAAAGGGTCCAAGCCTCGCAGCACTTCTATGAAGTCCGTGAGGCCGTCGGAATCGGTGTCTGCTTTGGTGGGGTCCGTCCCCATGGAGAGTTCCGAGTAGTCTGTAAGCGAATCGCCGTCGGTGTCTCTGTCCAGAGGATTCAGTGGTGGCACATGCTCCACCTCAGAGCGGTCGTCCAGCCCATCACCATCGGTATCGGCCAGAGTGGGGTCCGTGCCAAGCTGCTCTTCTTCTAAGTTGAAAAGCCCGTCGCCATCAGGATCGCCGGCGGCCGACTGCTGCGCAAGGCTGCTGAAATAGCTCAGCTCCCACTCGTCCTGCAGACCATCACCGTCAAGGTCCGCTGCCTTTACACCAACCGGCATTATTACTATAAATAAGGCCACAAAAGTGGATAAACGCATACTGGAACCCCTCATTAATGGTTCCGAACCGAAAACCTTGGACTATCACACAACGAACAGCAGGCTCAAACCGCCAGCGTCTGGCCATGCCACACCCATGGGTGCCTTGGCAGATTAGTAAGAGCGGCCGTGTAGCATAGTCTTTAGGGGTTTCAGGCGCGTGTCAAGTAATCGCAGCGGCTTCGCCACCGGGGTTGTGCCACCTCTTCAAGCGGCTTGATCCTGGTTGAGGCGGCGGGTGTACGCCAGGAGAATATCGGCACTGGTGAGTATCCCAAGCACCTTTCCGCCGGCATCGTCATCGACAACCAGGGCCTCGTCGATGCTGTTGAGGCGAAGCAGCCGTTGGGCCCGCTCCACTGTGTCGCTTACCGACACAACGAAGGGCACCTTGCACATGAGGCCCGCAGCGGTAATGGAGCGAGGTTCACCGGCCCTGGCGGCGCTGGTGAGGTCTTCGATACGGAAGGCACCAAGGAGGAGACCAGCCCGGTCCACCACGGGGAAGATCCTCTGGCGGCTCTCGCTGGTAGCGGCCAGCACCTCGTTGAGGGACATGGTCTCATTCAGGCTTACGAACTTGCGCCCTTTGTGGAACACATCGGCCACGGTCACCGAGGCGAGGATCTCCGGAGCGAACTCACCGAAGTGGGCAGGGGACCAGAGCCTCGAAGCGACCTGGCTTCGGTAGATGGTCCATTTCCTGCTTACCAGGAAGGCCAGGGCGCAGACCCACATGCTTGGAACCAGAAGTTCGTAGTGTCCAGTCAACTCGCTGACCATGATCACTGTGGAAATGGGCGTATTGGCGGCAGCGGCGAAGAAGCCGGCCATGCCTACGATTGCGAAGGTGGCAGGATGTTGAACGACACCGGGCATGGCGTTATGGAACAGCTTGCCCACGGCCCCGCCCAGTGTTGCGCCAATGACCATGGATGGTCCAAAGACGCCACCGCTGCCTCCCGAGCCGATAGAGAGCCCCGTTGTGATGATCTTCCCGAAGCCTACGGCCAACAGGAGAATCACCGACAGCCCAGCACCATCTGTATGGATGATGTGCTGGATAATACCGTACCCGCTTGACATCACGTCGCCAGCATTAACAGTGCTGCCTGCCACAGTGATGAAGGCAAGACCAATGAGCCCCGTCAGCAAACCGCCCAGGGCCGGCACCAGGGGCCGCGGCATGCGCACCTTCTGGAACAGGGCCCTCAACCCGTAGAAGACCCTCACGTAGGCCAACGCCGCAAGAGCCAGTAGCAGAGCGAGCAGAAGGTAAGGCCCCAACTCCAGAGGATTGGAGAATCCGAACCCCCCAGCCCCCCCGAACATGTGTCCCCAACCGAACTGCGAGGCGTACACGGAGTAGGCCACGATGGACGAAACCGTAGCAGGCAGCAGCACTTCGGTCTCCACATCGGACGAAGAGTAGAGCACCTCGCCTGCGAATATTGCCCCGGCGATAGGGGCCCTGAATATGCTTCCCACGCCGGCACCGATACCCGCTGCCAGCAAAAATCGCCGATCCGTAGCGCTCAAGTGCAGGCGATCGGCCAGAAAGCTGCCAAAGCCTGCGCCAATCTGAGCGATAGGCCCCTCACGACCTCCCGAGCCGCCTGTGCCGATGGTGATGGCCGAGGCCACCATCTTCACCAGCGGGACCCGATATCGAATTCTCCCCAGCTTGCGGTGGTATGAGTCAATGGCCGCATCGGTGCCATGCCCTTCGGCCTCGGGGGCCAGCATGAAGACGATGAGCCCCGAGAGCAGCCCTCCCACGGCAGGCAGCAGAACCACCAGCCAAGGAATCAGAGTCCCAGGCTCAATGTCCAGCACCGCCCCTTCGCCGTCGGGCCCGGGCAGATCCATCCCCGCCAGCCCCGTGAGACAGAAGTTCCGGATACCCTCGAGCATCACCTGGAACGCCAGAGCCCCAACCCCACCAACAACCCCCACGGCAGTGCCCAGCGCCAGCCACTTCCCCGCCACGTTGAAGTCGAAGTCCCGGAACAAAGCAACCAGCCGCGCACGCATAACGTCCCCCCCCTAG
>Ga0302238_1001498_pt1 | contig 18788 bp, 9 predicted proteins | sample AAG_UR_Asn_MG_FD_193527 | JGI IMG/M metagenome (GOLD analysis project Ga0302238, IMG submission 193527) | Enriched activated sludge microbial communities from anaerobic digester in WTTP, New Holstein, Wisconsin, United States - AAG_UR_Asn | ecosystem: Engineered > Bioreactor > Anaerobic >...
GCCGGCGCGGCCGGGGTCACCTGGCCGCTGGCCGTGTACGTGCTGGTCAGCGACGATGGGCAAGCATTTTACGGCGCGGGGGACTTGGTGTCCCTGGACCGCCAGCAGAACGGCCCGTTTCCGGAAGGTTACGCGATTCGGCGGCTGGTGACTCGCCAACTGCAGACCTGGGGGCGTTACGTCCAGTTGATGATTGTCCCCCTGCCAGGCGGGCCGTACACGTTTACCGACGAAGTGCAGGTGTTCCGCGGACCGCCGTCGTTAATCGACCCGGCGCGCGGGCGTGGCGAGCCGACCACCGCGCAAGCGTTGTACGAGCAGGGCCGCCTGATGCGCGCCGTGACGCAGCGTCTGGACTTGGACGGCGCGGCGTTGAAAAAACAGATCGAGGCGGCCGATATCGACGGCGCCGTGCGGTCCCAACTCACGGCTCAACTGACCACCGCATTGGCGTCCCCCGAACCAATCGTTCCGGACGCGTCGTTCCGAGCCGTACTGCCGCTCACAGCCAAGCACGCCAAGCTGTTCGAAGTCCAGGCGGCGTTCTGGAGAAGCCTGGGACGCGCGCCGCTGTCCGCGTGCGTTCCCGTGCTCTGGGATCCGCTCGAACCGACCTCACTCCCGGAGCGGGACCCGGCCCGGCCGCTTGAAATCCACACCATGCTGGGCGAATACCGCGCGGGGGCGTTTAACCTGGCCAACAGCACGGAACGGCCGCTGGCGGTCCGGTTGTGCTTCCGCGGCTTGCCGCAGTCGCCGCTGCCGCCGTACGTGACCGTGCATGAGGTCCAGTGGACCGACACGTCGCAAGGCGTGCCGGTGGCCGCCGCGCTTCCCGAAGCCGGCCGCACGGGCGACGGCTGGACAGTCACGGTGTTGCCGGGATTGGTGCGGCAGGTTTGGATCACGTGGCACGTGACGGATGTGCCGGCCGGCGAGTATGCCGGTTCGGTGTCGGCCGAATCTCCGGGCCACCCGCCGCTGGAGATCCCGGTCCGGCTGAAGGTCTGGCCGATGGAGTTTCCGCAGCAGACCTCGCTGTGCCTGGGCGGGTGGAGCTACACGAACAGCGGCGGCGGTCGCGGCGTGACATCCCAGAACCGCGCGGCGCTGGTCGAGCACCTTCGGCAGCGGTTCGTCAACGCGCCTTGGGCGACCGGCGGCGTGCTGCGGTCCTTCGAATTCGACCGCAACGATCCGAAAGTCATCCGCCTGGACACCAAGGCGTTGGACGATTGGATCGCGCTCTGGCCGCAGGCCAAGCGGTACATGGTCTTCCTGGCAGTGGCGGATTACGGCGGGGCGATACAGAGTTCGCTGGGCGGCGCCAAGCTGGGTACCCCTGAGTTTGGCGAGCGTGTCGGCACGTGGATCAAAGCCTGGGTCGCCCACCTGCGCAACCAAGGCATCCGGCCCGACCAGTTGGGACTGCTGATCCACGACGAGCCGCACGAAGGCTCGGACATCGGCCCGCTGTTGGCCTGGGCGCGGGCGATCCGGGCGGCGGAGCCGGACGTGTTGATCTGGGAGGACGCCACGTACCGCGACCCGGCCAAGGCGCCGCCGGAATTGTTCGAGGCGTGCAGCGTTCTGTGCCCCAACCGTCCCATGTGGCTGGAACGCGGCGAGTCCTTCGCCCAGTTCTACCATCGGCAGCAGGCGGCGGGACGCACGCTCCAGTTCTACTCCTGCTCCGGCCCGGCGCGGTTGCTGGACCCCTACGCCTACTACCGCCTGCAGGCCTGGCAGTGCTGGCAGGAAGGAGCGACGGGCTCTTTCTTCTGGGCGTTCAGCGACAACTGCGGGGCTTCTTCGTGGAACGAGTATTTTGCCGTCGCGGGACCGTTTACGCCCCTGTTCCTGGACGATACCTCGGTGACGGCGGGCAAGCAGATGGAGGCAATCCGAGAAAGCGTGGAGGATTACGAGTGCTTCGTGATGCTCCGCAGCGCCGTGGATCGCGCCAAGGCCGCCGGCCGGAGCGATGGGCCCGTGACCGCGGCGGAAACGCTGCTGGCCGACGGCGCGCGCCGGGTGTTGTCCGCCGAGGCGGTCAACAAGCTGCGCTGGGAAGACCCCAAAGACCGCACGCTTGCCGACGCCGTGCGTGTCAAGGTCCTGCAAGCCTTGGTCGACCTGAAATAGAAAACGATCTCTTGGACTGCGGCGCCCTCTCGCCGCTTTTTCGAGGACGCCCGCAGTCCGCTGAGCATTGTGTACACATGCCGGCAGAACCGCCGCATGCGTGAATGCAAAGCGGTGACAAGGCACCGCACTCCAAGATATGCCCGCGCCGTCAACTTTGGGCTTGTCGACTATTCTCTCGGCGAACCGTCCAGCCCGGCGGCCTGGCGTCGAAGTTGTTCCGCGGCCTGGCGAGCGCGAGCCAACTGACTCGTTGGTCATCACGCTGGTTTTGCTCCCCGCGGTTGATGAAACATCGCGGCTTTTTCAGTTGCAAACGAAACACGGATCGGGTAGAAAGATACCGGCGATTATATCTGACTTTCGAACGAGTCGAAATCACCAGCGGGCCAGAAGGCCGGCAGGTCGTATTCCAGAGTGGCAAGATCAGCCACAGACGCCTTTTCCCGGGGCCTTTTGACTTCCGGACGTAAACTACCGAATTCCATTTTCGTCGAGGAGGAATCTGCCATGCCCGACCACGATCACGGCTCGAAATTCCGTGCCCACTGCTGTCCGAATTGCGACTGCTCCAGCGACGCAGATGGGATCTCTCGTCGCAGTTTCCTGGGTGGCATGAGCGGCGCGGCGCTCGGCGGCATGGCGCTGGCCTGGGCCTCCTGGTCCGAGATCGCCGGGGCTGACGATCAGTTGCCCATGCCGCCGACTCGCAAGCCGCTGGTGGTCAAGCCGATCCTGACCTACGCGACCCCGCAACGAGCCCCGCAGACCAGTTGGCGGCCTTGGGGCGGCATCCAGACGGAGGAGGATGCCAACGCCGAAGTGGCTCGCATCCAAGACGAATTGAAAAAGCTGCAAGCGTCCGCCGACTTCCCCGTTCAGTTCCTGAGCGTGACGGCCATCCGCGATCCCAAGCAGTTGGAGGGCGCGGCCGACCTGGCCGGCGCCGACACGGTCCTGCTGTACGCCGCGGGCGGACCTTCCCACGTCTTCCAGCAGTTCCGCGACCAAGGCAAAGACGTGGTCTACTTCGTCCGCCACAAGTCCGGCCCGGTATCGTTGTGGTACGAAATCGTCAGCCCGATTCAGTTGCGGGGCCACACGGACCAGCGCGTGACGAAGAACTTCGACGAGCAGGACGTGGTGGTTGACAGCCTGGACGAAGTCCTCTGGCGACTGCGGGCCCTGTGCGGGCTGAAGAACACGATGCACAGCCGGATCGTCGCCGTCGGCGGCGCCGGCGGCTGGGCGCAACCCAAAGCGCCGGAGTTGGCCAAGGAGCGATTCAAGCTCGAAATCCAAAACCTACCTTATCCCGAGCTGGGCGAGTTGATCAAAGCGGCTCGGGCCGACGCGGCGGCCGTGGCGCTGGCGAAGCAGCGAGCCGAAGCCTACCTGAAGTTGCCCGGTACGACGCTGGAGACCGATGTCAAGTTCGTCGAAAATGCCATGCTGCTGGATCAGGTCTTCCGGGCGATCATGAAAAAGGCGGACTGCCACGCGATCACCGTCAACGGCTGTATGGGCACAATCATGCCCATGTCCGAGACCACCGCCTGCTTGACTCTGAGCACGCTGAACGACGACGGCTATTTTGCCTTTTGCGAGTCCGATTTCGTGGTCATTCCGTCCGGCATCCTGATGGCCAACATCTCCGGCCGGCCGGTGTTCTTGAACGACCCCACCTACCCACACGACGGCTTGATTACCTTGGCGCACTGCACGGGTCCGCGGAAGATGGACGGCAAGACGTTGGAGCCGGCGCGGATTCTGACGCATTTCGAGTCGGATTACGGGGCCGCGCCGAAGGTCGAGATGCGCAAAGGCCAGATGACGACGAACATTCTGCCCGATTTCAAGGCCGAGCGGTGGGTGGGGGTGCGGGGCGAGATCGTGGACGCCCCGTTCCTGGCGATCTGCCGCGACCAGATCGACATTCGATTCCAGTGCGACAGCCTGCTGCTGGCCCAACGCATGCCCGGCTTTCACTGGATGACCGCCTACGGCGATTACTCGAAAGAACTCGGCTACGCCCTCAAACGCGCCGGCATCCAGTGGGAGTTCCTGGGCTAGGCGAGACGGCCATGATCCGGTAGCATGGTTTTTTCGGCCGTGCCCGAGCCCGGCAAGCGATCACGGCGGGCAAGGGATTCCCGTCGTTCTTAAGGGCGCAGGGATCGTGCATCGACGCGGCCCCCCGGCAGTTCAGCTGCCGGGGGGCTGTTTGTTGCCGCGACCGCCAGTCGCTCTACCAGGGCGTCGACGTGCGTTTCGCACAAGGGCAGGATCTCGTCGGGCGTGGCACAGTCGATGTCGTCGATGTGCCAGTACTCGATCCGATCCGTCCAGACGGGAAACTGCTCGGCCATCATCGCCCGGTGTTCTTCTTCCTTGAGGGCCACGACGAGGCCGGCGCTCTGGAGGTCGGACTCGGACAGCGAAATCGGGAAGCGGATGTTCCCGTTCAGGTGGATGCCAAGGGCGGCCAGTCGTTCCACGGTGTAAGTCGCAATCGGGCCGTAGCCGTCTGCCATCCAGGTCCGCAGTCCGCGGGAGGTTGCCCGCCAATTCAGCCCCCGGGCTTCGGCCTGGGCGTTGAACCAGTGCTCGCAGAAACGGCTGCGGAAATAGTTGGCAGTGCAAACAAAAACGACCGTCTTGGTATGCATGGTGATCCTGTTCCGGTGCTGAAAAGACAACATGATAACAGATCGAGGAGGGCTGGACCAGGGCGATTGGTTGCCGGCGCGGACGGGCTGTTGCGATGGCCGTGGCAGACAGTTTGCCGTGCGTGACTTGAAGAACTTCTTTGAACGGCGATGATAGGGAGATGGTGCTCGAGGGATGTTATGGGCAACCACAGAATCCATGCTTTTGATGATGATCTGCTCGGGAACCTTGATGCGGTCGCGCTGGCGGATCTGGTGCGGCGCCGCGAGGTCAGTCCGGTAGAGTTGACTGAGGCGGCCATCGCTCGAGTCGAGAAGGTCAACGGTGCGCTCAATGCGGTGAAGCTGGCAACTTATGAGCGGGCTCTTGCCGAGGCGGCAAAAGGGCCCCGTGGGCTCTTTGCCGGTGTGCCGACCTTTGTCAAGGACAACACCGACCTCGCAGGCCTGCCGACGAGGCATGGTTCGCAGGCGGTGCCGCCGGTTTCCGCGACAGCGGATGGCGCGTTTGCCAGACAGTTTCTGTCTCTGGGCTTTACCGTCCTTGGCAAGACGAACCTGCCGGAATTCGGTTTCAACTGCAGCACAGAATTCCAGGGCCTGCGGCCCACCCGTAATCCCTGGCATACGGATTACTCATGCGGGGGCAGTTCCGGCGGCGCCGCGGCTTTGGTGGCCGCTGGAGCCGTGCCCATCGCCCATGCCAACGATGGCGGCGGCTCGACGCGCATTCCCGCGGCCTGCTGTGGTTTGGTCGGGCTAAAACCGTCCCGCGGTCGTCTCGTCGAAGGCGAAATAGGGCGGCGACTGCCCGTTAAGGTCGTTGTCGATGGCGTCGTGACACGCACGGTGCGCGACACGGCCTATTTTCTTGCCGGCGCAGAGCGTTACTGGCGCAATCGCAAATTGCCGCCGGTCGAACTGGTGGAGGGACCGGCCAAACGGCGCCTGAAGATTGGTCTGGTCATCAATTCCATTGTTGGTGCTCCGACCTGCCCGGAGACTCGCACGGTAGTGGAACGAACGGCGGCCTTGTTGGAGAGCCTCGGTCACCGCGTCGAAGAGGCAGTTGTCACGATGTCACCGTCGTTTCCCGAAGATTTTGCCGACTACTGGGGCTTTCTCGCCTTCATGGCGATCCGTTTCGGACATCACCGTTTCGGTAGGAGGTTTGATTCCAGTCAGGTAGACGGTCTGACCCGGGGGCTTGCAGCTCGCTTTCGCCGCCATGGCTGGCACTTGCCGCTGGCTCTGCTTCGGCTGCGACGTACGTCTCGGCAAAATGCCACGGCCACGAAGGATTACGATCTGGTTCTGTCACCCGTAGTCGCTCACGTCACTCCCGAACTGGGCTATCTCAGCCCCGAAGTGCCCTTTCCGGAGTTGTTCCAGCGAATGGCGAACTACGCCACGTTCACCCCCGTCAACAACGCCGATGGTTCTCCGGCCATTTCCTTGCCGATGGGGACGGCAGCCAACGGACTACCGATTGGCGTGCAGTTTTCGGCCGCCCACGGTGACGAACGCACTTTGCTGGAGATCGCCTACGAATTGGAACAGGCGAATCCGTGGCGGCGGATTGCAGAAAGCCAGACATCTCGCTGAAAGACGTGGCCGGTGCCCTGTTTGGAGGGGTGCGTGATAGAGGGGTGACCCATCGGTCAAATTAAATGAACCTGCGGTATTGATTGGCGACCCGGCGGTCGCTATATTTTGAGACCAGTGACGCGCGGCGGCCGCAGTGAGATCAAGACCATGCCAAGACTGAGCAAGACCCGCAAAGCGCTGCTGAACACGATGATGAAGGAGAGTATCTTCGAGGCCACGACGGCGGTGTTGTGCGAGCATGGCATCGAAGGAACCACCATGAACCGGGTGGCGGAGGCGGCGGCGCTGTCCAAGAGCAGTCTGTACGACTACTTCCACAGCAAGGAGGACTTGCTGGCATTCGTCTCTGATCGAATTGTCGGTCCCTTCTTGAGGATGATTGAGGACCTCGTGCAGGCGGATCTGCCGGCTCCCCAGAAACTCGATACCATCCTGCGCCACGCCTTGGACGACAGCGTGAAGCACAAAGCCGTCATCCGGCTGTTGGCGCAAGCGGATCACAGCCGTCAGGTCAAGCGAAGCACGCGGCCGCGGATCCTGGAAGCGGTTACCGCCATCTACGAGCAAGGAATCAAAGAAGGCTCTTTTCGGCCGCACAATCCAGCGTACACGAGCCGCATGTTCATCGGATGTCTGACAGAGCTGTTCGAGTTGCAAATGAGCAGCGATTCCGATGAAGCGGCGACCGAATACGTGGGCATCTTGATCGGTGCGGTTCGTGAAGGGTTTTCCATTCACGTTGCGAAAGAACGAAGAGAGAAGTTTCAATGAAGACGTGGAATCTTTGGAAAGCGGCACCGCTTGCGGCGGCTCTCCTCACGAGCTTTCTTGAGGCCGGCTGCAACCGCCAGGCGCCGCCGCCACCGCCGCCTCCCGCAGAAGTCGCCGTGGCAACGGTCCAGCCTCGGCCGGTGTTGCTCACCACGGAGTTGCCGGGCCGGACCTCCGCCTACCTCGTGGCGGAAATTCGACCTCAGGTCAGCGGCCTGATTTTGAAACGGCTGTTTGAGGAAGGTTCTGAAGTCAAGGCCGGTGACGTGCTGTATCAGATCGACCCGGAACCCTTTCAAGCCGCGTTAGACAGCGCCGCCGCGACCGTCACAGCTTCGCGCGAGGCGGCGGAACGGGCGCGGGCCACGCTGGAAGCGACCGTCGCCGGTGTTAAGCGGCACGAGGCGACCCTGGCGCTGGCCACAACGAACCGCCAGCGGTTCGAAAACATGCTCAAGAGCAATGCTGCGTCTCTCATGGAGCGAGACCAGGCCGCCACCGAAGTCGAATGGGCCCAAGCCGCGCTGCGCACGGCCGAGGCGCAGGTCGAAAGCGATCGGCAAGCGGTCAAAGCGGCCGAAGCGGCCATCCAGCAGGCCGAGGCGGCGCTCAAGACGGCCGAGATCAACTTGGCGTACACGAAGATCACCGCCCCCATCTCCGGCCGCATCGGCCGGTCCAGCGTGACCGACGGCGCCATTGTCACCGCGTATCAGCCGGTGGCCCTGGCGACCATTCAGCAGTTCGATCCCATTTACGTGGATGTGCCGCAATCCACCGTGGAAGTGAACCGGCTGAGACGCAGCCTGACGAACGGCCGCCTCAAGGAGAATGGGACCGACAGCGTCAAGATCACCCTGGAAGACGGCACGGCGTATCCGCAGGAGGGCTCGCTCAAGTTCCGCGACGTGACGGTGGACCCCACGACCGGTTCCGTCATTCTGCGGATCGTCGTTCCCAATCCCGACCGGACGCTCCTGCCCAACATGTTCGTGCGGGCGACGATCGACGAAGGCGTCCAGGAGGGGGCGATCCTCGTTCCTCAGCAGGCCGTTTCGCGCGACCCCAAGGGGAATCCGCTCGTCCTGGTCGTGGGCGCCGGAGACAAAGTCGAACAGCGAGGCATCTCGACCGATCGCGCCCTGGTCGACCAATGGCTCGTCTCCTCGGGGCTTCAGCCGGGCGACCGCGTGATTGTCGAGGGCATCCAGCGGGCCCGCCCCGGAACGGCCGTGAAGGCGGTGCCGTTTGAAGACAACAAGCCTGACACGGCCAAGCCTGACACGGCCAAGACCGAGGCTCCGGCGAAGGGCCCCTGAAAGGAACTCGCCGGTCTGGGAGAGATCGGCCATCGTAGGCGTGTCGCTCCGCGACACGATTCCGCTCGCGGAGCGAGCGGCCTACGATCCGGCCTACGTGAGCGGTTCTGAGATAACCAAGACATCCAAGCGACCGTAATCGATAGAGACTCGCGATGCTATCCAAATTCTTTCTCGACCGGCCGGTCTTCGCCTGGGTCATCGCCATCATCATGATGGTGCTGGGCGGATTGGCGATCTACACCCTGCCCATCTCGCAGTATCCCCTGATCGCCCCCCCGTCGATCGCCATCACCGCCTTTTACCCCGGAGCCTCGGCCGAGACGGTGGAAAACAGCGTGACCCAGATCATCGAGCAGAAGATGACGGGGTTCGACGACATGCTGTATCTCTCCGGGACGAGCGATTCGTCCGGTTCGTCGCGCGTGGAATTGACCTTCAAGGCCGGAACGGACCCGGACCTGGCCTGGGCCAAGGTGCAGAACAAGCTCCAACTGGCTATGGCCAGCCTGCCGGAAGTGGTCCAGCGTTCCGGCGTGATGGTCAGCAAGTCCACGCGGAATTTCCTGATCATCGTGGGGCTTGTGTCCGAGGACAGCAGCATGTCGGGCCACGACTTGCGTGATTATGCGCAATCCAACCTGGAGAAAGTCCTGGCCCGCGTCCCCGGAGTGGGCGAGGTCACCGTGTTCGGCTCGCAGTACGCCATGCGCGTGTGGCTGAACCCCGTCAAGCTCACCAGTTACCAGCTGACGTTCGAAGATGTGATCCAGGCATTGCGGACCTACAACGTGGAGGTTTCCGCCGGCCAGTTTGGCGGGGCGCCGGCCATGCCGGGGCAGCGTTTGAACGCTTCGATTGTGGTCCAGAACCTGCTCGAAACCCCCGAGGAGTTCGCCAACGTGCCCATCCGCACCAATCCGGACGGGTCCATCGTACGGGTCAAGGACGTAGGGCGAACCGAACTGGGGACCGAGGCCTACGATATCGAGGGTTTCTACAATGGCAAACCCAACGCCGGCCTCGCCATCCGTCAGGCGCCCGGCGCCAACGCGCTGGACACCGCCAATGCCGTCAAGTCGAAACTGGAAGAGATGAGCCGCTTCTTCCCGCCGGGTCTGAAGGTCGTGTATCCCTACGACACCACGCCCTTCGTGGAGGTGGCGATTGAAGAAGTGGTGCAGACCCTGATCGAGGCGATCGTGTTGGTCTTCCTGGTCATGTGGCTGTTCATGGGGAACATCCGGGCCACCCTGATTCCCACGATTGCCGTGCCGGTGGTTTTGCTGGGCACTTTCGCCGTGCTGGGGGCGTTCGGCTTTTCCATCAACATGCTGACCATGTTCGCCATGGTGCTGGCCATCGGGTTGCTGGTCGACGATGCCATCGTGGTCGTGGAAAACGTGGAACGCATCATGACGGAGGAAGGGCTTTCGCCCCGGGAAGCGACGGCCAAGAGCATGGACCAGATCACCAGCGCCTTGATCGGCATCGGCCTGGTGCTCTCGGCGGTGTTCGGCCCGATGGCCTTTTTCCCCGGTTCGACCGGCGTGATCTACCGCCAGTTCTCCGTCACCGTCATCGCCTCCATGCTGTTGTCGGTGGTGGTCGCGTTGATCCTGACGCCCGTGCTCTGCGCCTCGCTCCTGCGGCCCGTGCCCAAAGGGCATGAACCGGCCGAGAACGCCATTTTCTTTCTCCGCCCCTTCTTCCGCTGGTTCGACCGCGTCTTTTTCTGGATTCGCGATCGGTACGTCGATGTGGTCGGACACTCGCTGGCCAAGAAGCTGCGTTACCTGTTCGTCTATCTTGTGCTCGTGGGTCTGGTCGGCTACCTGTACCTGCGGCTGCCCAGCGCCTATCTTCCCGATGAGGATCAAGGGATGCTCATGTGCCAGGTCATCATGCCGACCGGGGCCACGCTGGAGCAGACCCAGAAGGTCGCCAACCGGGTCACGCGCTATTTTCTCAATGACGAGAAGGAGGCGGTCGAATCCTGCATGACGATCTCCGGCATCGGCTTTTCCGGCCGATCCCAGAACAACGGCATGGTGTTCGTCCGCTTGAAGGATTGGAAGCTGCGCACGCGGTCCGACTTGAAGGCCAAGGCCGTAGCCGGGCGTGCCACGCAGGCGTTCTCCGTCATCCGCAACGCCATGGTCTTCGCCTTTCCGCCTCCGGCCGTCACGGAACTGGGCACGGCCCGCGGTGTGGATTTCGAGTTGGTGGACCGGGGTGGCCTGGGCCATGAGGCTCTGATGAACGCCCGCAATCAGCTGCTGGGGATGGCCAGGGAGGATCCGAGGCTCATCAACGTCCGGCCCAACGGGTTGGAAGACGTGCCGGAATTCCGCGTGGATGTGAATTGGGAGGCGGCCGGCGCGGAGGGGGTGCCTATCAGTTCCATTCACAGCACCATCGCGGCGGCATTCGGCAGCGCCTACGTCAACGACTTTATCCAAGGAGGGCGCGTCAAGCGGGTTTACGTCCAGGCGGACGCTCCCTTCCGCATGCTGCCCGAGGACCTGCAGAAACTGCATGCCCGCAATAGCGCCGGGAAGATGGTCCCCTATGCCTCGTTCGCCTCCAACCGCTGGACCTCCAATTCCCCCCGGCTGGAACGCTACAACGGTTTTCCGTCCCTGAACATCTGGGGCGAGCCCGCGCCGGGCAAGAGTTCCGGCGAAGCCATGCAGGCCATGGAAGAGATGGTCACGAAACTGGGCCCCGGCTTCGGTTACGACTGGACCGGACTCTCCTACCAGGAACGGATGGCGACGGCGCAGGGGCCGGTGCTCTACGCCTTCTCCATCCTCGTCATCTTCCTGTGCGTCGCGGCGTTATATGAAAGCTGGACGATCCCGTTCGTCAATCTCTTGATGTTGCCCCTGGGGGTGTTGGGCGCTTTGGCGGCCACGTCCCTGCGCGGGCTGTCCAACGATGTCTACTTTCAAATCGGCTTTCTGACGACGCTCGGACTTTCGACCAAGAACGCCATCCTGATCATTCAGTTCATCAAGGAACAGCGGCGGCAGGGTGAAGGCTTGATCGACGCGACCCTCGCGGCGGTGCGGATCCGGTTCCGGCCCGTGATCATGACCTCGCTGGCTTTCTTCTTCGGCACCCTGCCGCTGGCCATCGCCACCGGAGCCGGGGCCGGGGCCATGAACGCCATCGGAACCGCGGTCACCGGCGGAATGCTGTCCGCCACCTTCATCGACCTGATCTTCATCCCCCTGTTCTTCGTCGTTGTCTGCCAGATCTTCGGCAGGGAGCAGAAGCGGGCGGAGTCCGCCCCGTTGCCGGACGCCGACGCTTGACGAACGGAGGGGACGGGGGCAGGCACTTCAATCTGCAATCTTCGCCGCGAAAACACTTTGTCAGTGGCAGAACGTGCGGCGGCGAAGATTGAAGTGCCTGATTCCCTCTGGGCGAACGCTAGCAGCGTTGGTTCCTCACCGCCGGGCAGTTTCTTTCCCGCCGGCCGCTTCAACCCTCCGAAACGGGATTCCCTTTTTGCCCCGCGCGCCGGCGGCCCTTGGCAATTCTCCGGCTCTCTTGGCAAAGAGCAGTCCGGTTGCGTCAACCTTGCGGGCGATCCGGCTTTTGCTGTCCCAAGCGGATGTAGCGGGCCGATTATGACGACAATTCACATCTTGCGTGTTGTCAGGGAGGTAAGGCCATGAGACGCAGTCGCCTCGCATCAGGAAGAACGCTACCAGGATTCCCGGCGGTCGCACCCGCGGAGGCAACCGGCCGCGGGTCGGCGTTCCTCCTGGCCGTCCTCCTGCTGGCCCTGTGTTCGGGGTGTACCAGTTGGCGCGAGTACTTTGCCAACGGCCTCAAAGTCGGCCCAAATTACTGCCGCCCGGCGGCGCCCGTGGCGGACCAATGGCTCGACGCAGGCGATCCCGCACTCAACAACGGGCTGATCCACGACGGCGCTTGGTGGCAGACTTTTCAGGACCCGGTGCTCAATTCCCTGGTGGATTCCGCTTATCAGCAGAACCTGACCCTCCGCGTCGCCGGGCTGCGCATTTTGGAGGCCCGAGCCCAGCGGGCCATGACCGCCGGCGAGTTGTTCCCGCAACAGCAAACGGCCTTCGGCGACTACACCCGCACCGGCCTGAGCAAAAACAGCCTCGCAGCAACGTTTTTCAACCGGTTCCGCGGCGAGTGGAGGCTCGGCACCAGCATGGCGTGGGAACTCGACTTCTGGGGCCGCTTCCGGCGGGCCATCGAGGCGGCGGATGCGAACCTGGACGCTTCGGTCGAGGCCTACGACGGCGTGTTGGTCCTGCTCCTGGCCGACGTGGCCCAGAGCTACGCGGACGTGCGGATTGCCGAACAGCGGTTGGCCTATGCCCATCAGAACGTCGACATCCAAAAGGGTAGTTTGAATCTTGCTGAAGTACGCTTCCGCGAGGGCGCCACGACGCGACTCGACGTGACCCAAGGCCAATCCAGCGTCGCCCAGACCGAGGCCCGCATCCCGCCGCTGGAATCCGCCCGCAGGCAGGCCGCCAACCGACTCTGCATTCTACTGGGGATGCCGCCTCAGAGCCTGGATCACATGCTGGCGGGTCATCGCGGGATACCGCACGCCCCGCCCCAGGTTGCGGTTGGCATTCCGGCGGAACTTCTCCGCCGCCGTCCGGACGTGCGACGGGCCGAGCGGGAGGTTGCCGCCCAAAGCGCCCTGATCGGAGTCGCCACATCTGACTTGTATCCTCATTTTTCCATCGGCGGCACGATCTATCTTGATAGCCTTCAATTCAAGAACCTGTTTTCGCTTGATTCCGTCGCCGCCAACGTCGGTCCCGCCTTCCGCTGGGACATCCTGAACTATGGCCGGCTGGCCAACAACATCCGCATCCAGGAGTCTCGCTTTCAACAACTGGCCGTCCAGTATCAGAACACCGTCCTCCAGGCCAACGCGGAAGCCGAGAACGCCATTGTCAACTTTCTCAACTCGCAGCAGCAAGCCCGGTCGCAAGGGGAAAGCGCCGATGCCGCCCGCGAATCCGTCGACCTGGTGATGCTGCAGTATAAGGAGGGAAAAGTCGACTTCGGCCGAGTGTTCATCAACCAGGAATATCTGACCCAGCAACAAGACCAGTTGGCGATCGCCCAAGGCGCAGTCGCACAAAGTCTGATTCAACTCTACAAAGCTCTGGGCGGCGGCTGGCAAATCCGCTTGAGCACTTTCCTTCCGCCACCCCCTGCGGCGCCCGAACAGCCGGCGGAGCCCGTTCCGGTGCCAGAACCGGCCCCGCTTCCCCAACCGGCGGCACCGCCTGCACAGCCGGCCCCGCCGCCTGCAGTCGAACAACCCTGATAACGCCGACCGCCGTATCGCACGCCCCACAGTAACTCCGGAGCCCCGATCATGAACCGACTGACTTGGTGTTTGACAATTCTCTCTGTTCTGGCCGCGGGGCAATCCGCGCAGGGGGCCGATCTCTTCTTTGGCTCCTTGGGACGCGAGCTGAAATGCACGCGCTGCGCCGTCGTCCCCTGCTGCTGTACGGACAACTACTGCCGCAAACCGCTGCCGTGCCTGCCATGCGTGCCGTTGCCGACTGCGTGCGACAACTACTGTCGCAAGCCGCTGCCGTGCATTCCGTGTGTCAAATTCCAGGGGTGCGCGGACGACTACTGCCGAAAACCGTTTCCGCAACTCTGCTGCCCGGCGAAGTGAGGTTTCGTCGGCATCGCCCTGGCTACCGCTTGCGAAGTGTGTTCCCCGTCTGACACAAGAGGCGCGTGGCGATGTCTCGGCCCGTGCGGTGGTTGTGAAGACTTCGTTTTTCCGTAAAATCGTGGTTTGGCGCGGTGACCAGCATCCGCGGCACGGGAGGAGCGAGTGATGAGCCAGACCATGGTGATTTTTGGAGCATCGGGGGATCTGACCAGCCGGAAACTGATCCCCGCCATCTACTCCTTGCACCAGAAAAAACGCTTGCCCGCGGACACGCAGATCGTCGGCTTCGCGCGGACCGCGTTCACCCATGAAGCCTGGCGCCAGCGGTTGGCGGAATCGACCGCCCGGTTCGTGGGAACGCAGTTCGATACCGCCACCTGGGACGCGCTGGCTCCGCGGATTTTTTACTGTCCTGGGAGCGTCGACAACGCGGCTGATTTCCAGAAGCTGAACAGCCTCTTGCAGGAAATGGAAGGCGGTGGATCTGCGGCGCGGCTGTACTACTTGGCGATCGCGCCTCAATCCTACGCGCCTGCCGTGGCACATCTGGGCGCTGCCGGCTTGGCCGGTGAACAGCAGGGGCCGCGGCGCGTCGTCGTGGAAAAGCCCTTCGGCACGGACCTGGCCAGCGCCCGGCAGCTCAATCGCCAGATTCACGAAGTCTTTGCCGAAAGCCAGGTCTACCGAATCGATCACTATTTGGGCAAGGAGACGGTACAGAACGTGCTGGTTCTGCGGTTCGGCAACACGATCTTCGAGCCGGTGTGGAACCGCAATTATATCTGCCATGTCGAAATCACCGCCGCCGAATCGCTCACCGTGGGCCAACGGGCGGGCTATTATGATACGTCGGGCGTGCTGCGCGATATGCTGCAGGGCCATCTGCTCCAACTCCTGGCCTTGACCGCGATGGAGACGCCCGTTCGCTTTGAAGCCGCGGCGGTGCGCGACGAGAAGGTGAAAGTACTGCGGGCCGTGCGGCCGTTGCGGGCGGAGGACATCGCCACACATACCGTGCGGGGCCAGTACCGCGGATATCTCTCGGAGCCCGGCGTGCGTCCGGACAGTCAGACGGCCACGTTCGCGGCCGTGAAGCTGTACATCGACAACTGGCGCTGGCAAGGGGTGCCGTTCTACCTGCGCAGCGGCAAGGCCATGTCCTGCGCTACGACTCAATTGGTGATCCAGTTCCGCGAACCGCCGTACATGCTGTTCGAAGGCGGCCCGCGCGATCAATGCGATGCCAACCGCCTGGTCATCCAAATTCAGCCGGCCGAAGGCATCCAGCTTCACTTTCACACCAAGGTCCCCGACGCCGGCATGCAACTCCGCATGACGGACCTGGATTTCCGGTTCCGCGACAAGTTCGCCGGCCCGATGCCGGAAGCGTACCAAAGGCTGCTGTTGGATGCGATGAACGGAGACGCCAGCCTGTTTGCCCGAGCCGACGAAGTGGAGAGTGCCTGGAGCATCGTGGATCCGATCCAGCAGGCCTGGGACACGGCGTCACAGCCGCCGTTGCTGACATACGAAGCCGGCCTGTGGGGCCCCGGCGAGGCGACACCGTGGATGGAACAACAGGGGCACTTGTGGTTCGACACCTGTCCGGTGCTGCATTAGTCGCTTCAGGACCGTGACAGGGACGATTTGCTGTCGATCTTCGGCCGTGCTGCTTACAGTCCGAGGCTCGATAGGAACTCCTGCCGCCAACCCGCAGGGCGGCCTACCTGCAGTTGGCTGCGGAGCGATTGACCACAGTGGGCGGCTTCGTCGGCTCGTTCGACCTCGCCCAAGTCCGCATGGACCAGGCTCAGCGTCTGGTAGGCCGCCGGCAGCGCGCTGGAGGCCAAGCCGTCCCGCGCCAGTTCCGCATTTGCGGTCAGTTCGCTGAGTTGAGCAATACAGGTTTCCAGCGACTCGCACGCGGACAACAACCCGCCTCGATCGTTCGCGGCCGAGCACCGCTCCCGGCGAACCTGTCCCCCGCGCAACCGCAGCAGTTCCAACAGAACGCGATGCTGCGGCGGCAAGTCGGGACATGCGGCGATCGCGTTGCTCTGCGTCTGGAACGCTTGTTGGAGCCAGTCCTCCGCCTCGGCCAGCCGCCCGCTTCGCCAGCACACCATCCCCATCTTGGCCAGCGTGAGCGATCGGCACCTGGCATACGCGGGAACGGACGGATGCTGCGCGACAAGCCGCTGCAATTCGTCCAGCGCGCGGAGCAGACTCGGTTCGGTGCCGGGAGGTATCTCGGGACGATGCTCCCAGGAGAACAGGCCCACCGGCACGGCGGCGCAGGTCACCGCCAACTCGTACCGGTAATCGGCAATCTCGGGATGTTGAGCTTGCAGTCGTTCGAGGATTTCCAATGCCTGGCGCCGGCCCCAGTCCTTGGTGGCGATTCTCACTGCCGGAGGCCCGAATCCGGACAGCCGGTAACACAGTGCCAACAAGAAGCGGTACTCGGGCGTGCCGGAGTGCTCGCGGGTCAACTTCTCCAGCATGGCAATCGCCGACCTGCGATATTCGCGACTCTTGTAATAATGCGGTCCGGGTCCCGAAACGTATTCGTGAGCCTCGCCGTCGCGGCGGCTGTCCATTGCGCCCAGATGCTTGCTGGCCAGGAAATACAGTGTACGGGCGAACTCGTAACGGTAGTCTTCCGTGAGGGGCGTGGCGGGGTCCGCCGCGTCGAGAATCGACAACGCGTGCCGGTGCGATTCGTGAGCCCGGCCAAACTGGAACCTTGCCGAATGCACGTTGCCGATCTCATTGTAGGTGCGAGCCAGTTCGGTGCGCGCCGTCAGGGCCCGGCTCATGGCGGTGGGCCACGCCGAGAGCTTCGCGATTGCCCTCTCGTACTCCCGTTCGGCCTGGTCCAACTGCCCCAGTCGCTGGCGGATGTCTCCCACGCGCCGGCTGGCAATCGCCGATTCCAGCATCACCTGGCAGTCGCTGGGGGCTTGCTCGGCGAGGCGGTCGTAGAACACGAGCAGATTTTCCAGAACCGAGGCGACTTCGGGCGACGTTTCCACAGGAGCCCCGCGCCGCTCCAACGCCAGTTCCGCGCCGTCCCCGTCACGGTCCGAGCTGGCAGAAATCTTGACTCGATCCGGCGACAGCTGCCCGTAGATGCCGTCCAGCGTCTCCCTCGCCAGCCGCGATGTGGCTTCGGCCCGCGCCAGCGCCCAAGTGGCCTCCGCGTAGGCGGCCCGAGTTCGCATCCCGCTGCTGACAAGGATCGCGGCGACGGCGATCAGCAGCATCGCTGCCACCACGGATACGGCCGCCAGCGCCGGGTTGCGCCGACACCATCGCCAGCCCCGTTCGGCCCAAGATGCCCGGCGGGCGCGGATCGGCTGGTCTTGCAGAAAACATCGCAAGTCGGCTGCCAGCGCATCGGCCGTCGGATACCGCCGGGAGGGATCGACGGTCAGGCACTTCAGCACGATCGTCTCCAGGTCTCGCGGAATCGCCCGGTTGATTTTCCTGGGCGGGACCGGTTCCGGCCGAGCTTGGCTGTTCGGGCAGTGTCCGCGGTGCGAACCCTCAAACGCCGGCCGCAGCGTGAGCAACTCGTACAGCGTCAGGCCGATCGCGTGGACATCGCTGCGGGCGTCCGCCACGCCGCGAAGTTGCTCGGGGGCCATGTAGCGCAAAGTCCCAGCTACCTCGCTGGATTGGCTCAACTCCGCAGGATCGACGGCCCGTGCCAGGCCGAAGTCCGCCACGCAAACCACACCGTCCTCGTCGATCAGCAGATTCCCCGGCTTGATGTCGCGATGCAGCGTGCCTTGGGAGTGGGCGTACTGAAGGGCCTCGGCGGCTTGCAAGCCCACCTGCGCCGCCCAGCGGCCGTGCTCCGCCGGCGTACGACGCGCGGTGCTGTCCGGCGGCCCACGGCGATCGGCATCTTGGCCGCCATCGCTGTCCGCCGAGACCTGCGTCCGGGGCAGGCCGGGAAACTTTGCGGCGATCAGTTCCCGGACGACCGCGCTGAGTTCGCGATCGGCAGCAACGCCGCAGGCCGTTGCTCCAGCCGGGTGGGAGCCGGTGCCGGCCCGCACCGCCCGGATGACTTCATCCAATCCTACGCCTCGAATCAGCGGCATCACGTAGTAGTGCAGACCCTCTTGTTCGCCCACCCCGAAAACCGGGACGATGTTGGTGTGCCGCAGCCGAGCCGCCGTCTGAGCTTCGCGTTGAAAGCGGCGCAGGTGTTTGTCGAGCAGCAGCACGTGTTTGGGGAGCACCTTGACGGCGACGCGGCGCGCCAGCGACTTCTGCTCGGCCTCGTACACGATCCCCATGCCGCCGCGGCCGATCTCGCGGAGGATGACAAAGTCCCCGAGTTGTTCCGGCGCCCTGGCGAACCGCTCGCGGACGGCGGCGGCTTTGCGCTTGGCTTTTTCGTCCGACCGCAGACGCTCCATCAAGGCCACGGCGGGAAACAGGTCCTGAATCCGGCTGGCGAACCGCGGATAGCGGGCCGCGTATTCGGCGATCGACGGCGATTCGCCCTTCCGGCATCGCGCGGCAAACTCGTCGGCCAATCGTTCCAACGGATCCCGT
>Ga0302238_1001508_pt1 | contig 18707 bp, 13 predicted proteins | sample AAG_UR_Asn_MG_FD_193527 | JGI IMG/M metagenome (GOLD analysis project Ga0302238, IMG submission 193527) | Enriched activated sludge microbial communities from anaerobic digester in WTTP, New Holstein, Wisconsin, United States - AAG_UR_Asn | ecosystem: Engineered > Bioreactor > Anaerobic >...
TGGTGGTCAACTCCTGGGGGGGCGGGGATGAAAGTAGCGATAGTTGGTCACGGTGGAAACAACTTCGGGTGGCATTTTGCGGAGGGGTTCTGGCGGCAGGGGTTAGATGTTGAGTATCTGCTTCTGGACCGGCAGTTTCGTGAGGGAGCGGAGTTTCCGGTGATAGCGTTTGGGGCGGAGGGGTTCGACCCCAAGGGGGCCTGGGGGAAGTGGGGGGCCTATTTCAGGACGGTGATTCCTGTTCGTCGCCATCTGGAGCGAAGTTCTCCCGATCTTGTGCTGGGCATGTATCTCTCGTCGGGTGGTGTTGTGGCGAGCATGAGTGGTCACAAGCGGGTTGTTGTGTCCGCAGTAGGAAGCGACGTTTACGGTAAGGTTGGGAGGCCTCTTTGGGGGGCCGTGTATGGGGCGATGGCGGCAAGGGCGAGGGCTGTGCATGTGGTATCTCGGCCCATAGCAGAGTTGCTTGAAGGTGAGGCAGGCGTTGCGCGGGAGAAGATGGTGGTGGCATCAATCGGGGTTGATACTACCCTCTTCCGTAGTGTGGATAAGCCAGGGGGTAGGCTTCGCAGGGGGGCCCTAGGGGTGATTTCGACGAGGGGTCACACTGATGTCTACGATCAGGGGACGTTGGTGAGGGCTTTGGGTTTGCTGATGAGGAGCGGTGTTGAGCCGGCGCCTATGGTGACCTTCGCTCACGGTACGTTGGCGGAGCGCACCAAGGCTTTAGTGGCCAGGGAAGGGGTTGGGGCGCGGGTGGAGTTTCTGCCGGGGTACAGGTTGGAGGAGCTTCCGGGGATTCTCGGGGCTCAGGATGTGTATGTGTCGTGTTCGTTGAGCGATGGGACGAGTGCGTCGTTGTTGGAGGCCATGGCCATGGGGATGACGCCTGTGGTGTCGGACATCGAGGCGAATCGGGAGTGGGTTGAGCATGGTGTAAACGGCTTGATGTTCAGGCCGGGGGATTCTGAGGGGTTGGCCGAAGCGTTGGTGAGGGTGGCTGCGGATGAGGAGTTAGTGGAGCGATGCTGGCGGTTGAATCCTGTGATAGTGAGGGAGCGAGGAGAGCAGGAGCAGCAGATTCGTCGTCTGGTGTCTCTCTTTGAGAGAATATGCTCGGATAGTGAGGTTTAAACATATGAGACAGATAAGCCTAAGTATTGTAATAATGGCCTATAATGAGGCAGAGAATCTACCTAAACTACTGCCGTTGGTGTATGCTTGGGCCGATCGTCACAGTCGATTGAGTGATTTCGAGATAATTGTAGTTGACGACGGAAGCAGCGACGCAACTGCGGAGGTGGTGGGGAGTTTCAGGCCTGGCGACGGGAGGGTGGTGTTGAAGCAGCACCAGAAGAACCGGGGGATGGGGGCGGCGATAAGGACGGGGTATGGTGCAGCGAGGTGCGAGTATGTGACTCAGCTTCCGGCGGATTTGCAGGTATTGCCGGAGACGCTGGATCTTTTTCTGCCTCACGTTCCGGAGCACGATCTGGTGTTGTCGGTATATGAGCGTCGTGGAGACGGGTTGAAGCGAGAGGTGTTGTCGTTGGGCTACCACGGGCTGGCACGGCTGATAATGGGGAGGCGGTGCGACTATACGGGGACGATGGTTCTGCGGCGCAGCTTGTTGGAGTCGGTGGCCATAAGGAGCGACAGCTTTGTAGCGAACCTGGAGTTTCCGTTGAAGGCATTAGCGAGGGGTGCGACGCACGCAGTTGTGGAGTTCAGGCCTTTGCCGAGGGCGTCGGGGGAGTCGAAGGTACTGGGGGGCAGGCGGATTGCGTGGGTTGCTATGGAGCTGTTGAGGCTTCGTTTGCGTGGGGTGGATTGAGTTGATGTGGTGCGAAAGGGGGGACTCGAACCCCCACAGGGAAATTCCCTGCTAGAACCTGAATCTAGTGCGTCTACCAGTTCCGCCACTCTCGCATTGTCAAAAACAACGACGGGAAGGTATCACGGGCCCTTGGGGCTGTCAACGGGTTTTTTCTGATTCTTGAGGCGGCGGGCTCGAATCCTCTTGCCTGCGCGAGGGCGTTGATCTATATTCCCCGGGCTTTTGGTGCGTTGGTGATTACGCACACCCCCGTTTCTTCGTGCCCGATGGTCGGGCTTGGGGGTGGAGGCCAACGAAGAAAGGAGAGAGTCATGGCAGTAGAAGTCAGCTTGAAAGACATGCTGGAGGCCGGTGCACATTTTGGGCACCAGACCCGGCGCTGGAACCCGAAGATGCGTCCGTACATTTACGGAGCGAAGAACGGGATCCACGTGATCAACCTTCAGAAGACCTTCCCGTTGCTGAAGAATGCGGCGGCCTTTGTGGCGCAGGCTGTAGCGAAGGGCGAGGAGGTTCTTTTCGTGGGGACGAAGCAGCAGGCTCGTGACGTGGTAGCCGAGGAGGCTTCCCGGTGCGGCATGCCCTACGTGACCTACCGGTGGTTGGGCGGCATGCTTACGAACCACAAGACGATTCTTGGCAGCATCAAGTCCATCGCCGATCTGGACGCCAGGCTGGCGGAGGGCAGTGTTGAGAAGCTGCACAAGAAGGAGGTGCTGCACCTCGAGAAGCGGCGTGAGAAGCTGCTGCGCAATCTTGAGGGTATCCGCACAATGAAGGGTGTGCCCACGATCATGTTCATCGTGGATCCTGTCAGGGAGCACATCGCTATTACCGAGGCCGAGCGTCTTGGTCTGCGGACGGTGGCCATTTGCGACACGAACTGCGATCCCGAGGCAGTGAACTTCCCGATTCCGGCCAACGACGATGCGATTAAGAGCATCCGTCTCTTTGTGCACGCCATTGCCGATGCCTGCATCGAGGGTCGTGAGCAGCACAAGCAGTCGATACTCGCTTTGAATGACAAGGGCAGCGATGCCGCCGGCGAGGAGTCGAACGTCGAGGTCATCATGCGTGGCCGCGGCGCCAGGAAGCGCACTGACGAGCCCTCCCCGGCCGTTGCCGAGGGTGGAGAGGTCGCTCAGGAGAACATCGAAGGTGAAGGAGAGTAGTCATGGCCGAAATCACGATGGAACTGATTAAGAAGCTGCGGGACTGGAGTTCTGCGGGCTTCATGGATTGTAAGGGCGCTTTGCAGGAAGCCGACGGCGACCTGGAGAAGGCCATGGAGATTCTGCGTAAGAAGCGGACCGACATTGCTTCTGCCAAGGCTCACCGTGAGACCAAGAACGGTATGGTGTTCAGCGCACTCAACGGGAACAGCGGCGTGGTCGTCGAGGTTAACTGCGAGACCGATTTTGCTGCCCGTTCGGACGTTTTCCGTGGCTTCATGAAGGATCTCTCCCAGCACCTGCTTGAGTTCCCTGAGAGCAAGCAGGCCGGCTTGGCCGAGGAGCCCTCTGTTGTGGCCATGGTGAAGGACACCGTTGGTCGTCTGGGCGAGAACATGACTCTTCGTCGGGTTGTGCGCTTCGACCTCGAGGGCAGCGGGCTGCTGCACAACTACATGCACGTGCGTGACGCCGGTGGCGTCCCCTCGTTGGCAGTGATGGTTGAGATCAAGGCCGACACGGCCGCTGGAGCATCCAACGAGCTGGTCAAAGAGTTCGCCAACAACCTCTGCCTGCATGCTGCTGCTGCTGCTCCCCGTTGGCTTGAGCCCGGCGATGTGCCCGAGGACGTGGTCGAGAAGGAGAAGGAGATCTACCGGAGCCAGTTGGCCGAGTCGGGCAAGCCCGAGGCCGTGGTCGAGAAGATTCTTCCCGGCAAGGTTGCCAAGTTCTTCGAGGACAACTGCCTCATGAACCAGGTTTACATGCTTGCCCAGGACAAGTCTGAGCAGAAGCCAATGGCCGAGCTGCTCAAGGGTGTTGCGGCCCAGGCCGGAGAGAACATCCGTGTCTCCAGATTCGTGCGCATCGACCTGGGCGGCGTATAGCGGCCTTGGCTCTTTGTGGGTGCTGACCCTGCCCAGTATTTGGCTTTTCGCCGAGAAATCGTAGTCAGATTGGAAGTCGAGCGTCCAACGAAGCCCCAGGGGCTGAATGGCGCTCCAGATGTCCATGTTAGTTGACCGACCGACCTTCGCTCTTATATTGTCACGGGCGCGTCTGAAGACTCGGCCTCTTGGCGGGGCAGGGCGTAGCGGTGCGTAGCCGGCGGACCCGGTAACAGGACTATTGCATGCGATTTTCCAGGATACTTCTGAAGTTGTCAGGGGAGATGCTCTCGGGGCCCCACGGGTTTGGGCTGGATAGCGACGCCTTGGCGGGTCTGGCCCGGGAGATCTCGGGTGCTGTCTCTGCGGGTGCGCAGATTGGGGTAGTGGTGGGCGCCGGCAATATTGTGAGAGGTGCTGGCCCCAACGCCACGAAGCTGGCGGTGAGGAAGCAGCCCCTGGACACCATGGGGATGTTGGCGACGGCCATCAACGCCACGGCTCTTGCGGACACGCTGCGGGGCTGTGGGCTGGGCGGGGTGCACTACAGCACATTGCCGGGGGTTCCGTTCTCCTCCCCGTTTGATTCCGATGAGGCTGACAGCTTGCTGCGTGACGGCAAGGTAGTGGTCTTCTCTGGAGGCACGGGGTTGCCCTTCTTTTCTACGGATACGGCGGCAGCGGTTCGGGCGCTTCAGATTGGGGCGGAGGCGCTTCTGAAGGGGACTCAGGTGGACGGTGTATTTGACCGGGACCCGAGAAAACCGGGAGCGGAGCCTGCCAGGTTGCTTCAGACGGTTTCTCACAGGGCTGTTCTGGAGCAGGGGTTGCAGGTTATGGACCCAGCGGCCGTTGCTCTCTGCGCCCAGAGCAAGCTGCCGATAATCGTGTACAATGCGCACATTTCCGGTAATCTGGTCGGCGTGCTCCGTGGGAGTGTGTTGGCCTCAGCTATTGAAACATTATAGGAGTTGACCATGCTTGATGAACTGTTTATGGAAGTAGAAGATAGCTTTGATAAGAGCGTAGTGGCATATCAGAAGGATCTCTCAAGGCTGAGGACGGGGAGGGCGAGCCTCACGATTCTTGATGGTGTGAGGGTGGACTACTACGGCAGTCCCACGCCGCTGAATCAGGTGGCCTCCTGCAACATAGCCGATGCCAGGACCATCACCATCAAGCCGTGGGAGAAGTCCATTATCGGAGATATTGAGAAGGCCATCATGGCCACCGATATCGGCATCACTCCCAACTCTGACGGCACGGTTATCAGGCTTCCGATTCCTGCTCTGACGGTTGAGCGGCGGAAGGATCTTGTGAAGCAGGTGAAGAAGCTTGCCGAAGCATCCAAGGTGACAGTGCGGAACTCTCGGCGCGACTTCAAGACTCAGATTGATGAATCGGACATACCTGAGGACGATCAGCACAAGGCGCTGAAGAAGCTGCAGGATCTGACCGATGCCTTCATTGCCAAGATCGACAAGATCGCCGAGGAGAAGGAGAAGGAGATCCTGGAGCAGTAGTGTCGTCCCTTTCCCACCCCGGGGCTTGCGTCTGCTAATCTCCTTGCCGCGGGGCTGTTGAGCCATCATAATAATACCCCGGCGGGTTGCTGCCCGAGTAGTCCTTGCTGGAACTGGTCTGCTATGTGACCCGGCGGGTTACGTAGGAGCGTGGCGGCAATCTTAGGTGGGAGTAGACAGGCCTGCTTTTTCGAGCGCAGGCGGCACAAGCTGAGGTGCGGAATGATAAGACTTCTCGGCCTTATGGCTTTGGTTTTGGCGGTTTCGAGTTGTTCCAAGAGCGACAAGCCTCCTGCACCCGCTGCCGAACCGGCCGCTGCCGGAGGGGCCGTGGAGCCGGCGCCCTCACCTGGGGGCAGTGTGGAGTCACCGGAGTCACCGGAGAAACCACCCGAGGACGAGCAGGAGGCCGGTGCTAAGAAGAGAGCCGCTGCGCAACAGAGGCGAGGGTTGTCGGAACCAGAGGCGTTGCTGCAGGATCTGGCGGCAGCACCGGAGCCCCACGGCGGCGCGGTAGATCTTTCGGCCGCCTGCACCGATTCGTTGAAGGCGAATGACTACTCGAAGCGGGGGGAATTTATGGCCCGGTCGAGGATGGTCGAAGAGGCGCAAGCAGATGTTAACAAGTGGATTACGGAGACGGGCGCGGTGGTGCGGAAGGCTGATGAGAATCGGCTGGTTGTGGGGTTTGCCCTACTGGATCGGGAGTACGGTGAGTGCATGAAGAAAGAGGCCGCCAAGATAGCGGCCGAGGGGGGGGCCGCTGGAACAGCAGCGGACCAGGTGTGTGTGGCGATGATAGAGCAAGATCCTGCCAAGTGCCCTGACCATGCGGGCGACTGTATCTGGTTTGCGACGCTTGGGAGTTGGGTGCCGGCCATAGCCAAGTGGAAGGGTGGAGCGGTGAGGCCTGAGGATTGTTCATCACCGGATCTCTCGGGCCTGTTCGTCACCCCGGAGCTCTGTCAAGTGGCGGGAGAAAAAGGCTGCAGCGCTGCCATGGCTCTCTGGCAGCAGAACTTGTGCAAGAGCTTCCACGAGAAGTCTCCACCGGTTGAGTGCAATGATGCAAACAGAGACGATTTCTGGTGTGGAATCCGGGCGCTTGCGGAGAGCAAAGAGATTCGTGTGGATTGCGAGAAGTGGGTGAAGGAGCGAGGGCTGGAGGTGAATGCCGAGTTGTGTCTATTTTTGGAAAACACCAGGCGCGTGACTTCTTGCACTACCGATTTTGTTTTGTCCATACCGACAAGGTATTTGACGTCGTACGGTACGGCCTGTCCGGTCATGGATGTGATACTTGGGCGAGAGGTGACCCAGTCTTCGCTGATGGGTGAGTGTGAGGCGCGGGCCATTGCGGCCCTGTTTGGCGGCGGCGTAGCGGATGCGAAGGCCTGCGACTGTTTCACCGACCCCCACGGGAAGAAGATCTGCCAGGCGGGCATGGCGAAAGATGCGGGGCAGTGTCCTGTGGAGCTTCCCCGGCTGGCTGAGGAGACAACGTCCGAGATCGGGAACAAGTGTCGGAGGCTGCTGATTGAGTTGAGGGCCAAGAGCCAGGAGCCCAAGGGAGATGAGGCCAAGGGAGGGGAGGCCAAGGCGGAGGATGGCGAGGTTCGCTATGTTATGGAGTTTGCGAGTCCGTACGACGAGCCGGCTGACTGTATTGTATCCCTATCTGTGCCGGCGGAAGACGGCGAGGTATGGAGGATACCTGTAGAAGTTCATGTTAAGGATCCCTACAAGAGATATCAGATAGACCTCCCGAAAACTGTAACGACCATAGAAGGGGTCAAGATCACCCAAAGGTGTACCTGGACGCCCCGTCTGCCCAGCCCGGCGCCACAACCGGATCTGAGGCCAATGCCCATGGGCCATGATAGCGGCATTCCCCCTGCGATGCTGCAGGGGTTGCCTCCTGGGACGAGGGTGATTCACGTTCCACAGGGGGCACCCATTCCTGAGGAGTTGAAGAACGCTCCCGTGGTACCCGCTCCTGTTGGTTTGCCCCCTGGTCAAGGGGCTCCGGTGCAGTAGTAAGCATAGTTCCCACCAGGCACATATCTCCTCGGGAAGCACTACGCGGGTTCGGTCTGCTTAGCTCAACCCAGCTTCAGGAGAAGCAGGCAGCGAGGCTCTGGTGGTCGGGGTGTCCGAGGATGGAGCTGAGTTCGGCGGCGTTGGCGGCGCTGCGGGCGTGGGCTGAGAGTCTCACCAGCTCTTCGATTCTTGCAACGGACTGCAGCAGGCGTTCGGGCTTGATGATTCTACCTTCAACTGCCTTTATGACGGCCTCAATGGCACGAAGCTGTTGGTCTTGCTGGTGGCATACCAGGAGCATGTCGGTGCCTGCCTTGAGGGCCAGCAGGACCCGTTCTTCGATGGAGTAGCCTGAGGTGATGCCTGACATCTCGAGGTCATCGGTGATGACCACACCGTTGAACCCCAGCTCTTTCCTGAGCAGGCCGTCGATGTGGGCCGGGGAGAGGGAGGCGGGGAGGTTGGGGTCCAGGGCTTTGACGAGCAGGTGGCCCATCATGACCATTGGGACATGGGCGCCGATGGCCGCTTTGAACGGCAGGAGTTCCCTGCTCTTAATGGTTTCCAGGGGTGTAGTAACGACGGGAAGGGCCTTGTGGCTGTCTACGGGGGTATCTCCATGGCCCGGGAAGTGTTTGGCGCAGGGGATCAGTCCGGCTTCTGTGATTCCGTTGATGGCAGCGACGCCGAGTTTTGAGACGGAGGAGGGGTTTGGGGAGAAGGAGCGGTCGCCAACCACGGGGTTGGTATCATTGGTCCGCAGGTCAAGCACCGGAGCGAGGTTGATGTGGAAGCCAAGGGCCGCCAGTTCTTTAGCGGCGAAGAGGTGGGCCTGGTGGACCATGTCTGGAGACCCCACGGAGCCCAGGATTCCAAGGGCTGGGAACCTGGTCACAGGCGGTGGCAGGCGGACGACGCGTCCTCCTTCGTGGTCGATCATCCAGAGGGTGCCCTGATGTCTCATTGCCCTGGTCAACTCCCAGACCTGGACGGCTTCGGAGGCATTTCGGGCGAAGAGGATCCAAGAGCGGACGAAGTGCTTATCTGCGCACTCTTTCATCCAGGGCGTGACGCCTTTGCCTGGGAAGCCAAAGCAGAAGAGCCGGCCCACGTGTTGTCGGATCTCTTTAAGTTGCATTTTGTCTGCTGCTAATTGCTTGAGAGGATGATGAAGACGACCAATGCAAGAGCGATGAGCCCAAGTGATCCGATGAGGAGCAGGTGCGAGGTAGTCCAGACGCTGGGGGCAGCGGGGGCCGATGTCAGAGCGTCAAGGTCACCTTTGGGCTCCGAGGAGAGGACCCTTAGCTTCCTTGTGTCCACGACCCTCTCAACGGGCTGCTCGTCATTGGCTGTTTCGGGCGCATCGAGGAGTTGGATGATCCAGGAGCCAACGCAGATCTGGTCGTCGTTGCCGAGCATGGTTGGGCCTGAGATCGGTATGTGGTTCACCATGGTTCCGTAGCTGCTGCCCAGGTCTTCAACCACGGCGCCGCCTTTCTGCACTGATACTCTGCAGTGAACTCTGGAGACTGTGAGGCTTGCAATGCGTACGTCAGCGTCATGGCCCCTGCCGATGTCGAGGCGGGACTTTCCCGTCGCATCGATCTCCCTTCGCTCACCATTGGGCCCTGTCAGCCGCAATCGCATGGCGGTTCTCCTAAGCCGGTGCTCGCCAATGGGTCTCGTGCCCTGCCCCTGGCGGCTCCACGTGAGTGGATGAGACCGGGGACCAGCGGCGCCAAAAGGGCGGCGGAGCCAGTATGGTCAACAAAGCCGCCGTCCAGGTTGAGACGTCGAGGGTTAGATCTACCCCACAAGGTATCCCGTGCGCAAGTGTTTTGAAGCCTGTCTGGTGCCTGAGAGAGACCTGTTTGGAGCGTTTGTTGTGGTGCGAAGTGACAGCGGCAGGTGCTGTGCATTTGGATGGCATTTGAGAGCTTGCTGGCCGACATGCCGTTCAGGCGGCTTGTGAACTGGGGTTCAGCGGGTGAGCAGATGGAGGAGTTGCCTCAGGCGGCGTTGTTTCGCCTCGATCTGAGGAAGAGCCAGAGTCCGATTCCGGCAAGCCCGAATATAGCGGAGATGATGGACGCCCATTTAGCGGCGAACCAGACAGTTTTGGCCTGCAGCGGGTTCTCGCCGGACTGTTTGTCCACGGGCAGGAGTCTGAGTTTGGGGTTTTCCTCGGGGACGACAAGCTTGGAGTCATCGAAAAGGACCAAGCGTACCGGTTCCCCCAGGGGTTCTCCGTACAGGGAGACCACGGGGGTGTTTTCGTCGGCCAGCAGGCGTTCCATGGCCGCCACTTCTTTGGCATGGGGCGCAATCATCTGCACCTCGGTGCCCATCTGGCTGTCGACGATCCAGGCTACTCCTGGTACGGCCAGGGCGATGGCGAGGTCAAGGATTGCGAGGAGCAGCACGAGGTTCTTCATTTTGACACTTCCTTGCCGAAGATGCTGATGGAGACGTTCCATTCGTCGGCCACCTTAGCCGCTGCCATCTCGGGCACTTTGAGGCCATGGTCGGAGAGCTTGATTTTGAAGGAGGCTCTCAGGCGTACCCAGTTGACCTTTTCCATGCCAGCGGCGCCGGCCTTGTCAGCGGGGATCTTGGCAACATTGACCTTGACGGTCAAGGGTTTCTCGACGCCCCTCATTACGAACTTGCCCGCAACCTCATATACTCCACCGCCAATTTCCTTGATGGACTGACCATAAAACCTGATGTTGGGGTATTTGGCAGCATTGAGCCAATACTCGTTTCTCATGTGATCGTCGCGAACCTCGATGCCAGTCATCATGCTGTCTATGGGCACAGAGATGTCGAAAGATGTAGCGCCTTTTGTCAGTTTGGCAGTTCCTGTGACGGTGCGGCTGGTGCCCACGATGTCTTCGAGGTCCATCTTCGATTCGAATGTGATGTTCACGAACTTCGAATCGACCTTGAAATCATAGGTCTGCGCATTGGCATCGGACAGAGTTGTGATCGCGAAGATAGCAATAGCTAGAGACAACATAGTTTTCATGAATTCCTCCTGCTGCGCCACAAAAAGATGGCACGAGATCTGGTTTTACGATGGCGAAAGCTGTGGATGGCGGCGGGGAAAGTCAAGTAAGTCTATGGGAGAGCTGGTGATTGAGCCGAGGTCAGGGTTTCGGGTGGAATCAGGGGCAGGGTGGGTTGGGGAGTCCTGGGGTTCCAAGGTCACCATCGGCCATCTGAGTTGTGGCTGTGCACCAATTGATGCCTTGGTCATTGAGGGTATGGCTATAGCGGCTGGGGTCGAGGCTCATGGAGGCGCCTCCGGGGTCTGGGAAGGTGGCGCCATCGTCCCAGAAGACCTGGTCAACGATGATGCCCTGGAATGCGAGGACGAGGCCATCGGAGGCATTGCCGAGGAGCAGTCCTGGGGGGTAGTGATAGGAGACGTTGTGGGCTCCGTAGTTTCCGGTGAGTCCCAGGACGAGGTAGCCTTTGGGTGGGACCCAGAGGTAGCCGCCGTTGGCGATCTGGTGGAAGTCGTAGCCTTCGTCGTAGATTTCCCAGCCGTTAATATCGATCTGGTAATCGCGTGTATTATAAAGTTCAAACCATTCTTGAGCATTATTAGCTACGGCCTTGGGGTTTTGCATGATTTCGGTAATAATGATGTCACCGGCGGAGGGGATGTAGACTTCAATTTGGCAATCGGGGGTGCATCCATCGTGGGAGGCGGTGTTTCCGTCATCGCATGCCTCACCAGAGTCAACCACTGTGTCGCCGCATCGAGCGGGGAGGCAGTTAGAGCGACAGGCATTGGGGGTTGTATCGCTATTGGCCGAGCCTGCGTCGCAGAGTTCTCCTTTGAGGGTATCGACGACGTTATCGCCGCAGCGGGGGAGGAGGCAGTTGAGGCGGCAGGTATCGGGGGCTGAGTTGGAGTTAGTTGTTCCCTGGTCGCACTGCTCCGTGGAGTCTGTGGTACCGTCACCGCAGCGAGCGGGGGTGCAGTCAAGGCGGCAGCGGTCGGGGAGGGAGTCACTGTTATCGAGGCCATCGTCGCAGATCTCTCCGGTATCGATGACGTTGTCGCCGCAGCGTGCTGGGAGGCAGTTGGTGCGACAGGCGCCTGGGAGCGTGTCATTATTGAGGGGGCCATTGTCGCAGCCTTCACCGAGGCCCACATCGACAACTCCATCGCCGCATATTGGAGAGACGCAGTTAGTTTTGCAGCGGTCGGGGAGGTTGGCGTTCAGTGGACCTTTGTCGCACTGTTCGCCGGAGTCGATGGTTCCGTCGCCGCAGCGGGCGTTGAGGCAGTTGGTGCGGCAGGCGTTGGGTGCGGTGTCGCTGTTTGCGGGGCCATTATCGCACTGTTCGTTAGTGTCGATGACGTCGTCTCCGCATTTGGGGGCTTTGCAGTCGAGTCTACAGGCATCGGGTGATGTGTCGCTGTTGAGTGGTCCGTTGTCGCACTCTTCGCCGGGGTCTATCCAGCCGTTACCGCATCCAGGGACGTAGGGTTTGCAGTCGGGGCCGCAGGTATCGCCGCCCAGGAGGTTACCATCGTCGCAGGTTTCGCCGTTATCGACGACGCCATCGCCGCAGTGGGGGTTCTTGCAGTTACGGCGGCAGGCGTTGGGGGTGACGTCGCTATTATTGGCGCCGTTGTCGCACTCCTCATCAGGCGTTTTGATGCCGTCGCCGCACTGAGTGATGTATATTGTGCAGTTAGCCTGGCATCCATCCCAGTCGACATTGTTGCCGTCATCGCACTGTTCTCCGGCGTCTTGCACGCCATCTCCGCAGTAGGCGTTTTTGCATGAGGTACGGCACCAGTCGACCTTTGTATCGCTGTTACCGAGGCCCAGGTCGCACTGTTCACCGAAGTCGACGACGCCATCGCCGCAGTGGGGGTTACTGCAGTCGAGGCGGCAGCGGTTTGGTTCCGTGTCGCTGTTGAAGGCGGCGTTATCGCACTGCTCACCGGTGTCGACGACGCCGTCTCCGCAGAGGGGCGGGGAGCAGTTGGTACGGCAGCGGTCGGGGGTGGTATCGCTGTTGAGTGGCCCTTCGTCGCATCCTTCCAGGGAGTCGGTGGTGCCGTCGCCGCAGAAGGCGTCAAGGCAGGTAGTGCGGCACGAGTCGGGGGCTGTGTCGCTGTTTAGGGGGCCCAGGTCGCACTGTTCGCTGGCGTCGAGGATTCCGTCACCACAATGGGGGTTTCGGCAGTTGAGGCGGCAGGAATCGGGGATGGAGTCACTGTTGTATATACCTAGATCACACTCTTCATTACTATCTTTCACTCCATCTCCACATCTAAAATTAGTGCAGTTGGATCGGCAGCGATCTGAGTGGAAGTTACTATTGAGTGCTCCCTGGTCACACTGTTCGCCGGTGTCGGCGACGCCGTCTCCGCACACTGGGAGGAGGCACGAGGCATCGACGATGCCTGCCAGTCTGACGTCGGAGATAGTTCCCGCCGAGGATGGCGGCAGGGAATCCACCACGGAGCCGGAGGAGGTGGCGATGAGTGCCACGGCGGCAATGGCGTTTCCGACGGGGCCGAGGGGGCCGTGGATGGAACTCCAGGGGATGGTGATTTCCACGGTGGCGTCGGGGCCGGCGGAGATGGTGCAGGGGCGGCTTTGGGGCACGTCGGCGGCGGAGATAGCGAAGCATGCCATGGAGGAGGGGAGGGCAGGCGGGGCGCCGTTATCCCAGCGGGCGACCACGGCGAATTCGGCGCCGAATCCGGGGAAGTTTACTTCAAGGGTTGGAGCCAGCAGCGAGGCGAGGTTGGTCTGGCCTGCCTGGACCGTGGAGAGGTCAACGACGCCGGAGTTTTTGGTGAAGTCTCTATCGATGAAGAGGGCGATGCCTTCTCCTGCCTTGACCTGGGCTCTCAGGAGGAGGTGGAGGGCTTGGGTGTCTTGCATCCAGCGGAATCGGGAGAAGAGGGAGCTCTGGATGTTGTAGGCGCTGGATGGGAGCCAGTCGTTGCTTTCAACTCCGTCGAGGTTGGGGGTGCCGACGGGTACCTTTCCGCTGCGGCATCCCTGGCTGGTGCAGACGTCCATGGTGCAGAAGATGGAGTCACTGCAGAGGCTTTTGTTTTGGCAACCAGTGAGGACGTTGCAGCTATCGAGGGTACAAGAGAGGCCGTCGTTGCAGTCGAGCTGGACTCCTTTGCACTGGCCCTGGAAGCAGAAGTCATGCCACGTGCATGCGTTGGCGTCATCGCATTCAACTGATGCGAAGGGGTGTTTGCAGCCAACGAGGGGGTCGCAGAGGTCTTCGGTGCAAATATTATTGTCGAAGCAATCAATTTCTTCGTAGCTGCACGTCCCATCTATGCAGATATCCGTGGTGCAGTAATTGTTGTCATTGCATGGCGTTGCAAGATTGCAGCAAGCAGGAATTGTAGTGTAAGAGCAGCCTTCTATTGGATTACAGCTTTCGACAGTGCAGTCGTTATTATCATTGCAGTCGCTGTCGAATATGCATTTCGGGATATAAGCAATTTCAGTCATAGAGCGTCTGTCCACGAAGAAGCCATCGGAGACCTCGAGTGATACTGTGTGCTTACCGAGGTCGGAGCTATGTTGTGGGGAGAAGAGGAGGGTGGCGGAGGCTTTGCCGGGTCCTTTGGATGTAATACCTTTGAGCGAGACGTGGTTTGGGCCCTGGAGGTGGAACTGGAGGTGGTCTCCGTCGAGGTCTTCGACGTTGAGGCTTTGGAGGTCGGACTGTCCGGGTGTGAGAGCGAGGTCGACGAGGCTATCCAGGAAGCGAGGGGGTGTGCCTTTGCCAATCTTGACGCTGTCGATGGCCCAGAGGACGTCGGTTGCGCCTTGGGGTATTGCTGCGCAGAAGCGGAGGCGGAAGGGTGCCGAGAGCATCTTTTGTGGGATTTGGACCATAACGGGGTCGAGGGAAGTGTAGCTCTCCTGTTCGAGGTGCACGAGGGTGATAGTCTGGGGGACGTTGAGGGATTGTGCTTCCACGGTGAGTTTGAGGGTTCCGTAGGTCAAGGCGAGGTTACTTTGGAAGAAGTGTTCCCAGGTTGCGGAGATGGGATCGACGGTGTTCTGTGCTGAGACGTAGGGTGACAGCAGGCAGACAGTGCTGCCTGAGACTGCGGCGTTGGGAATGAGGAGTGCGCTTCCGTCGGGGCCCAGGGGTGTATCTTCTCCGAAGGCGGAGACGAAGGCGCCGATGGGCGATTCTGTGGAGCTCCAGCCCAGTTGTTCCAGGGTTTGTCCGGCGGGGAAGCGTTCCAACCAGTTGGGGGTGACGACGCATGGCTGGAGTGGTTCCAGGGTACAGGCCTTTTGGGGGGAGCAGATGCTTCGGAGGCAGGAGCTTTCGGGTGCTGGGCAATCTGAGTCGGAGTTGCAGCAGCCTGCGCCTGGCATGGCTTTGAAGCGGCACTTGTAGTTTTCGCAGAGATCGTAGGTGCAGACATTTCCATCGTCGCATTCGAAGTTAGCCTTACAGCATCCTGGAAGAGTCCTGAATGTGCATTTGTTTGCGACACAATCTGGAGCCGAGCAAGGGTTATCATCATCGGGACAATCGGAGGCAGAGTTACAGCATCCTTGTCCGACATTGGTATGAATACAAAGGTTCGTGCCCGGATCGCATGTATCATTAGTACAAGAATTGCCATCATCGCAATCAAGTTTAGTAAGGCAGCACTCTTCGGATGGGATATGGACAAGTCGACAGGTGTTGTCAAGGCAAACTGGTTCACGGCAGAGGTCTTTATCGGTAATAAACTCCTGGCAATCGGCGTTACTGTGGCAGCATCCGATTCGGGTGGTATGGGTGCAGGTTCGCACGGCGACCTGGCAGAAGTCGTCGGTGCAGGGGTCTCCGTCGTTGCAGTCTGCGTTGACTTTGCAGCAGCCGGGGATGGGCTGGTGTTGGCATAAAAGGAGGTCGAGGTTGCAGATATCCTGGGTGCAGGGATCATTGTCGTTGCAGTATTGAGGGGGCGGTCCCAGGCAGAATTTGGGGTTAGGAGAGTAGTTGCAATAGTAATTAACACATTTGTCGAGAGTTTCAACCTTGTTGTCATTGCAATCGGAGTTAAGCAGGCAGCATTTGGCGCCACCAGGGAAGGTGTGGTGACATGTTTTGAATGCGCCGCCGGGGTCGAGGGCGCAGTAGTCGACGGTGCAGGGGTTGATGTCTTTGCAGTCGGCGTCGCTGACACAGCAATCTGGTTTGAAGGGAGAAGTAATATGGCGGCATCGGTTATTAATGCAAGAATCATCGGTGCAGAGATTGCCGTCATTGCACCATGAGCTATCGACGCAGCATCCAGGAATCGAGGATGTCTGGCAAGTGAGGGTGCTTTCGTTGCAAGTATTTATGGTGCAGGGGTTACCATCTTCACAGTCCTGATTATAGAGGCAGCAGTCCCGTAGCGGGGTGTGAGTGCATCGAGAATTATATCCATCTCCACAGATATCTAAGGTACATGAATTCTTATCATCGCAGACAATTGGCGTATAGTACAAGTAGAATGCGTCGATGTTGGGTTCGCCTGGTGTTCCTTTGTCCAGGTATGGTGGAGTTGTTTTTTGTGCTGCCTGCCAGCTTGATGATAGCGAGTTATCCATGTAGGGATTTATCAGTTGAAGGGAGGCTCCGTCGGCGATGGGGAAGTCGGGTGCTTCGTAGGATACCCGGTCGACCTCTTCGCCTTGGGGGTTAATGAGGATAATGTCATCGAGGCCATTTCCGAGGACCATGGAGTTGTAGACGTAGTCTGGGAATAGGAAGCCGTTGTTTTGGGGGTTATCGCTTCTTGCGAGGAGGAAGTAGCCACCGGCGGGGATGATGATTGGGGTTGCGCCGGTAATTTTGACCCAGTCAGCGGCCTCATCACGCAGGACCCAGTTACGAAGGTCTACGTCTTGGAGTCCGGGGTTGAAGAGTTCGATCCATTCGCCGGTGAGTTCGCTGGCAGCGTCGGGGTTGACCATGAACTCATTTATGACGAGGGCCTGGGATGGTGGGGCACAGGATTCGGGGTCTGTGGACTGGGTGCAGACGTTGTAGTTGGTGCCTGGTTTCGGGAGGCAAGCAGCTACGAAGGTGCCAGGGGGGTCGGGGCATTCGTCGGCGTTGGTGCAGCAGCCTGGTTTGAGGGGGTCGGGGCCGAAGGAGCAGAGTCCTTGGGAGTTACCGGGGGTGACCTGGCATTTTCCCACGAGGCACTGGTTGACGGAGGAGCAGTCGATATCGGCGGTGCAGCAGTCGAGGTCGGATTTGGGGTAGCGGCATTCGCCGGCGATGCAAACGGCGTTTCTGCAAGATGGGGCAGGGAAGCAATCGGCGTCGGTTGAGCATGCTGAGAGGGCGAAGTGTTGGGATTCGATCTCGCTTTCGGGGAGGAGTGTCGCGTCTGGTGCGGTGGCTGGCTGGTGCTCCTCGGGGTTACAGCCAAGGAGGAGCGCTCCAAGGGCTACGAAGGAGGCGGCTATGTATCGGACCGGTGGTTTGGAGCTATATGGCAAGAGCATTAAGAACCCCCGAAAACGGTGCTCCGGGGGGGAGCCCCGGCGCTATTGTTGAAGCCACTTCCTGATATTGGCGACCTCGGTCTGCCAGGCCTTTTCGTCAAGACGCAGCGACAGGAAGGAATCATACAAGCTTCTCATGACCTGCTCAAGGGTAGCAAGCAGATCAAAGCGTTCAATGACGGTTTCCAGCTCTGTGTCGGCAAGAACGGCGGGCACCTTGATACCGCCCGGGGCGAATTTGCTGCCTGAGTAGACGAATTCCCAGCGTTTCTCCTGGAATTTGATGGAGACCTTGGCATCGTCGATGAGCCGTCCACCTGCGATGGCTCGGAGGGAGTCCATGCTTTCGCCGAGGTCGGCGCCTTTGAGCACCTGAGCGTCGCCGCTGGCGTATGGTGAGACGAAGGAGATGCGGTCCTCGAAGGAGAGCTCCACTGGTCCTTGCGGGGTATCTAGCAGTCCGGTAGTTCCCGAGGCGGTGCGGAAGAAGAGCCAGGTGAGGAATTCGTTTCCGACCTGTCGTGTTGCTTCGATTTTCTTGATGAGGTCCATGATATCCTCCTATCAGTCTTCTACGGAGAAGCGGACGTCGTCCAGTTCGAGGAGCTTTTCTGCGACTTTGGCGCCATGAGATTGCAGGGCGGTGGTATAGGCGCTGTCGGGTTGGAGGGAGAGTCCGAAGGTGTCGTGGAAGATCTGCAGGAAGGTTTCTACCACTGACTTGGACTTACCGAAGAACCAGACACGGTTGGTGGCTGGATGGTAGACCATTTCGAAGAGCTTGATGGTGGGTATGACTTTTCGGACCCACTCGGCTCTCAGGTCATCTTTCATTCTGGCCATTTCCCGCTTGGAGAGCTCTTCGCCTTTTCGTTCGGCCTTGGCATCTCGGAAGCGCTTGTTTAGGTGAAGGCGGAATTGTCCTGCAGGGATCTGGACGGAGTCGTAGCGGAAGGTGAGCCCGACGAGGTGTTCACCAAAGAAGACGTTGGTTTTGGCGAAGGAGGTTTCGAAGGGGTCTGTGAGCTGCACCCATCCGAAGGAGGTCTCCTTTCCGGCGGCGGGGTCCACGGGATTGAACCTGTGGCGGACTATCTGACCCATGACCTTATCCCAATCTTCGACGGTTCCCAGGGCAGTGAAGCCAAGGGGGGACATTCGACCATTAAGAGCTCCCATTACAAACCTCCGTAGTGAGCTTGGAAGGCACCTGAAGCCCCGGCTTCGTCCGTTGACCATGCTGGAGTGCCATATTGGTGAACGGTGTCTCGGCACACAGCCTCAAGCTGTTGCGCAAGCTGGCCAGGGGTTGGGCCCCGTGGGCGGGTATCTTGGATGCTTCCTGGTCGGATTTCAAGCCAAAAGGTTGTGCGCTTGCGGATGCAGGCCCAAGCCCCGCCGGGACATGCGTGGCGAAAGCCTTTGTAAGGTATGCACGCGCTATGGTAGTATCGCCGGTCTGGTTGTGTGCCAGCGCTATGGGGGAGACCATGAGAAGGACATGCTTCAGGCTGTTTCTGACCGTCACTGTCGCGATGTTTGGGGTAGCCTGCAGTTCCGGGGGCAGTGTGGTGAGCGAGGGGGACGTGGTGAAGGATGCCAGCGTCGAGGAGGATGTGGAGCCCAGGGAAGTTGTCTTTGGGAATGACACAGTGGACAAGGTGACGCCGGATCTCCCCGATGTGACAGTAGATTTCGACAGCAGCGACACCGAGACGACCACTGTG
>Ga0302238_1001511_pt1 | contig 18693 bp, 14 predicted proteins | sample AAG_UR_Asn_MG_FD_193527 | JGI IMG/M metagenome (GOLD analysis project Ga0302238, IMG submission 193527) | Enriched activated sludge microbial communities from anaerobic digester in WTTP, New Holstein, Wisconsin, United States - AAG_UR_Asn | ecosystem: Engineered > Bioreactor > Anaerobic >...
ACTCCACCAGAAAAGCTGAAGAAGAAAATGAAAAAGGGAGCTGATTAATCCAAGAACGGACTCGAAAATAACGGAGGGCGGGTTTTCTTACCCGCCATGGAAAGAATGCCACGGGTTGGAAAACCCGTGCTCCGTTAAAGAGGGAATGCATCGAGACTATTATGAGATGATTAATAAGAGGATATTCATGTTGATGACCAGCAGACGGCTTAATGGCTTTACTGAATCTGTGATCCGCGGGATGACCCGGCTCTCGAACAAATATGGCGCCATAAATCTTTCACAGGGTTTTCCCGACTTCGATCCGCCGAAACAGCTTCTTGATGCCTTGAAGGAGTGCGTCTACAAGGGGCCGCACCAATACGCGGTCACCTGGGGGGCTCCCAGGTTCCGTCAGGCACTGGCGAAGAAACAGTCGCGTTTCATGGGGATTCCGATAGATCCTGATGAGAACATTGTCGTGACGTGCGGAAGCACCGAGGCGATGATGGTCGCAATGATGACCGTCTGCGATCCTGGCGACAAGGTGATCATATTCTCCCCGTTCTATGAGAACTACGGGGCTGATACGATACTTTCCGGTGCAATACCGATCTATGTGGAACTTCGTCCACCGGACTATTCCTTCGATCCTGACGAACTGCGCAGGGCTTTCAAGCAGAAGCCAAAGGCGATCGTGCTCTGCAATCCTTCCAATCCCAGCGGCAAGGTTTTTTCAAAGAAGGAGCTTTTGCTGATTGCGAAACTCGCAAAGGAGTTCAACGCATATGTGATCACCGACGAAGTATATGAGCACATTGTCTACAAGCCATACGTACACACATATGTGGCATCCCTGCCGGGCATGTTCGAGAGGACAATTTCATGCAGTTCGCTCTCGAAAACGTATTCCATCACCGGCTGGAGGCTAGGATACATCATTGCTTCCGGCAGGATCATAAATGAGGCGAGGAAGGTTCATGATTTCCTGTCGGTCGGTGCGCCGGCGCCTCTGCAGGAGGCTGCGGTGACTGCTCTGGGTCTCCCTGACTCTTATTATCGCCACCTGCAGGAGGATTATACAAAGAAACGGGATGTATTCCTCTCGTATTTGGACAATATTGGATTAAATTATACATCTCCTCAGGGAGCGTATTATGTCATGATGGACATTTCAGGAATGGGCCATGGCAATGACGTGAAGTTCTGTGAATGGCTGGTGAAGGAGATTGGAGTTGCCGCGGTTCCCGGTTCGAGCTTCTTCAAGGAGCCAGTTAGGCATCTGATCCGCTTCCACTTCGCCAAGAGGGAAGAAACCCTGAGGCAGGCAGGTGAGAGACTGCTCAAACTGAGGGAATTGAAAAGCAAATAAATAGTCGGGGGGTCATGAAAAAAATAGAGGAAACTGTAAGAAATGATCTCGACGATCAAGAACAATGCTCTGGAAATCAAGGTTGACAGCAACGGGGCGGAGTTGTCAAGCATAAGGAAGGTTGGAGACAGCTGCGAGTATTTATGGCAGGGAGATCCTGCATACTGGGCGAGGAGGGCACCGGTGCTTTTCCCGATCGTAGGAAAGCTTGTCAACAACAAGTATTCGATCGGCAAGAAGGAATACATAATGACCCAGCACGGGTTTGCCAGGGACATGGAATTTGAACTGGTCGACCAACGGCCCGACATGCTGTCTTACAAGCTTGAAAACACACTGGAACTCCTCAAGAAATATCCTTTCAGCTTCAAGCTCATCATAACATACCAGGTCAAGGACAATGAGCTCCTGATGACATACGAGGTGAGGAACACCGATGTCACCAGGATGTGGTTCTCAATAGGTGCGCATCCGGGATTCAACTGTCCGCTCCAGCCCGATGAGAAGATGGAGGACTACTACATAGTCTTCGAGAAGAAGGAGACATTGAAGAGGACAATCCTCGAGAATGGTTTGCTTACCACGGAGGAACCTTTCCTGAACAACGAGAATACAATAAAGCTCTCCCAGAAACTCTTCGAAAGGGACTCCATCATCCTGAAGGGGATGAAATCACAGTATGTGGTGCTGAAGAACAGCAGGAACAAGCGGCAGATAAAGGTGGATTTCAAGGGATTTCCCTACATGGGCATATGGTCGAAACCGAGCGGTGCGCCCTTCGTATGCATCGAGCCTTGGTTCGGGATAGCCTCTTCAAGGAACAGCAAGCCGGCACTGAAGGACAAGGAGGGTATCTTGACCTTCCTGCCCGGCGATGTCTTCCGATGCCAGATGAAGATCACAATAGACTGATTTTCATTTTCAGCGCCAGCTCCGAAAAATAAAAAAAGCCTGAAGGATTTCTCCTTCAGGCTTTTTGAATTTCAGCTTCGATTAGAAACGTTTCCTGTCTCCACCGAATCCACCGCGTCCGCCACCACCGCGCTCTTCGCGCTGGGGCTTCGGGCGGGCTTCATTCACGGTAATGGCCCTGCCTTTGAGCTGGGAGCCATTGAGCGCCGTGATAGCGGCCTGGGCTTGTTCATTGTTTGACATTTCGACGAATCCAAAACCCTTGGAACGGCCTGTGTAGCGGTCCATGATTACACGTGCTGACTGGATGTCTCCATGCACCTGGAATGCGGCCTTGAGTTCGTCATCGGTCACCTCGTACGGCAGATTGCCAACGTACAGATTCATTTTCTACTTCCTTAACTCCGCCATATTTCTTTTTTTCGATAATCTGTCCATGGCGTTACGACATTTCTCGAGGCACCTTCTTTTTTCGGCGGATACCATATCTCCTCAGGCAGCTTTAAATAAGCCTGCCATTAAAACCGGCACATAATATGCATGTCCCTGTAAATATGTCAAGGCATGTAAGTATTTTATATCAAACAAAATATTACATATTACTTGCACCCCCCGTCCTCCGGCAATAGATTTAAAACCCTTATAACCCAAATGGAGTCTTCGAAAATGCAGGAAAAGACCTTTCAGAACAGGCTGATAATGGCTATTCTTGGGGCCTGCATTATGGTAAACCTATTCTTCTGCTACTCAAGGACTTCCGTTGTTTCAACCATTTACGAGGTCTTTTTCAGGGATAACCAGTATCCTATACGCCATCTCGTTGCTGTTGACAAGCTTTTCGCCAAATTCGAGAAGGGTAATATCCTTGTCAGGTTCGAGGGATTTGATCCGGAAGGCGATTCAGGGAAAAAACTTGTCCCGCTGATATTTTTCAGGTCGGTTTTTGACTATTATCCGGGCAAGATACTGGTAGGTGATCCGGAACTGATAATCAAGAAGGGTAACGAGTTCCTTGATACTCCTTTCACTCCGGATGACGAATGGCTGGAAAGGAACAAGATCAACTATCAGGTCACGTTCATCTGCAATGAGGAAGGCGGGGTAGGGCTTGACGTCCAGGAAATTTCAAAGGATTTCCCCCAGATCGCAGCCCATGGATTGCTTCCGGTGATCATCAGGATCGTATATTTTTTACTTGCCGGCATGCTCGTATTGCTTTTTGCTTTTCTTTTCAGGAGGACAGGTAGCGGAGCCGATGAGGAAGGAAATAATTCAAGATTGGATGCATTTTCAATATTTTCAATTGTCACCATCGTAGCGATGTTCCTGATCGTCTGCGCGCACTCGGTGCTTATGCCCCTGTATGAATGGGATTCCTTCGCTATCTGGGGGCTGAAGGCCAAGGTGCTCTTCTATGAAGGACTTGGTTCAGACTATTTCCAGAACCCTAACCTGGCATACAGCCATCTGGATTATCCGCTGCTTGTACCGTTCCTGATGAGCGCAGGTACATTCTCCTCCGCAGGATATTCCGGGGAGATGACATCAAAGATAATCTTTCCTTTCCTATATCTTGGATTTGTCTATCTGATTTATTCCGCCATGAGATGGAGGTTTTCACGGAACATGTCTCTCCTCCTGACCGCAGTGTTTGCAAGCACTCCGGCACTGGTAAGATGGAGCGGTGCAGGTACTGCCGACATGGCGTTGGCTTTCTTCTATGCCGGTTCAGTTTTTTACCTGATTAAATTCCTTGAAGAGAGAAAAATCCTCGGTCTTATTGTCTCGGCGGTGTTTTCGCTACTTTGTGCTCTCACCAAGAACGAGGGACTTCCCCTTGCAGTCATCAACATTGTTATCCTTATGATCTTCCTGCCATCACCCAGACTTGGTTTTAAGGGGTTCAGGAGCTTTTTGATCTACATTGCCATATTTGCAGTACTTTTCCTGCCATGGTTCATGTTCTCCCATAACATACCCAAAATACACGAGAACTATATAGGCCAGCTGACTGTTGCGAAGGTCGCAGAAAATTTAGACAGGCTTAAGCTCATATTGCCTGAAATGCTCCTGCAATTCTTTTCTATAAAGAGCTGGGGACTGGTCTGGATTCTGGTGTTTTTTGCCTCTGTTGCCGGACTCGGGATAGCAAGAACCAGGAGTTCCATGGCTCTATGGTTGCTTTTTGCAGGACATTTCCTGCTGTATATGCTCACCTATATCATCTATCCTTATGATAATCTCCCGGATCTGATAGACCAGACCATTGACCGGCTCTATCTGCACATTCTGCCTGCCGGCATGCTGTTTATGGTGTTACTGAAGACAGAAAAACAGGAAATCATCGAAACAATATCTTTTGAAGAGCCTGAACTTATACCTGAGATCATACCAAATCCGGCATATGCAACTGCAGAAGCGATGGTCATTGAGTTGCCTGAAGCAAAACCAACCTCACCAATTAAGAAAACACATAGGACACTCGGAAAAAAGACACCTAAGCCGGATAAGTCGGAGAAACTGAAGAAGCCAGAAGCAAGGCCATCGAAGCCATCACCCAGGAAAGCTCCTAAAAAACGCAAGGAAACCAAGGCCTGAATTTATTCTTCCACCGGATCTGCAGTTTTCCTTTCAGGCTTGTCGCCGATTTCCCTGTCCTCCTCGAAGTGTACAGCTTCACCGGAATAGATGCTGTACGGATAGAGCTTGTCCAAATCCTCCTTGAGAGGCTTTCCGGCATCCTTGCACAATATGTTTACGATGAAAGGCCTATGAGATGATGCCTTCTGCCATTCGTCGGAATAGATGACGCAGGCTCTGTCACGATAGATTTCACTGATCATGGAGAAACTTGCAAGCGCATAGTCGATCCTCTCGTAATCGTCTGTTGCGGAATCCCAATGGGTCCATGTGGTTTTCATTGGATCAAGGGGTCTGATGTCGAAAAGCCTCTTTTCAATTCCACCCCTTCGATAGTAAAGCTCCTTGAGAGGGGACATGCCGCATGTATCATTGAGATTTCCGATTACCAGGATGTTCGCTCCCGGTTCCGCTTTTGAAATGTCATTGACAAGATACCTGAGCTGGCGCGCCTCGTAGCGGCGCATGTCGGTCTGGTTGTATTCCGGATCCTGGTTCCTGTCCTTCAAGTCCGCTGCAAGCAGGTGGAACTTATATCCGTCGATATTGAAGACACAGTGAGCGAATCCTTTTCCGACGGGAAGATCCTTCCCTTCGATTTTGTATTTGATTTCAGTCAGGGCCTCGAATTTCTCAGGTTTGATTTTCGACAGCACCGCAATATGTGATTCCTTGTCGGGGCCATTTATCATCTCCTTGAAGGTGCAGTCGGCGAGTTTTCCGGCAATCTCCTCCATGCATTTGACGTCCCTGAGTCCTGTGAAGACAAATATCTGCGATCTGTTCCTAAGTATCTGCTCAAAAAGCGCATTCTTTTTTTCAGCAGGCGCATCCGTGGAGTAGTCATCCATGTCCATGAATAATACGGGTAGGGTTTCAGGATCTCCTCCTTTGATGAGATTTTTTCTGTTGTCGGTCGTCTTGTAGGATGAGAATATTTCATTGGGGAAATTTTTATCCAAGGTTTCTTTATCCAGGGCTTTGGCATTGTCCATCTTTATTGTGACCAATACAGGCCTGTGATCCGAGGCGAACATCCAGTATTCAGGCATATGGACCACTTTTGTCTTGTCAAAATTGATCTCAGGAAGAAGGGCCGTTGAAGCAAGGGCGTAATCGATCCTTCCATAGACGTCCTCTCCATGCCACCAGTGGGTCCAGGGGAGCCCTTTGGAATCCACTGGTCTTAGATCGAAAAGTCTTTTCTCGAGAGGTTTCTCATGAGCCCTGAGGGTCTGCATGGGATCGGAGGAATAAACATCATTGAAATCTCCGACGACCAGGATGTTCGCGTCCGGTTCTTTCTCCAGTATGTCATTCACCTGATATCTCAGGAGGCGAGCCTCGTAACGGCGCATGTCGGTCTGTATGTAGCGGGGGTGGGGAAGTCGCGACTTGAGATGTGCCCCCAATATATGAAGGCGGTAACCGTTCTCGAACTCGAACACCGCATGCAGGAATCCCCTCTGGACAAAGACCTTCTCTGGAAAGCCGTCCTGCCTGTCCTTGGGCTTGATCTTGTAGAAGAGGTTGTCCTTTTTCTCGACAATGACGGGCTTGAACTTCGAGATAAGTCCTATATGTCGTGATTCATCATCGCCGGTCATCTCCTCGGCGAATACATAATCCTTGCAGCCGGCCGCCTTCAGGTTGACCGTCAGATCCTCAAGGGACTTCTCTCCTCCAAGCTCGACGACGAACAGAATGTCCGGATTGGATCCCTTTATCATTTCCATCAGGGCTTTCTTGGAATCATCGGCCTTCGGTTTGATGCCATCTTCTACGGTGAAATAGTTGCAGAGGTTGTAGGTCATCACCGATATTTCCTTTGCAGAAGAGGAAAATACGAAGGATAGCAGGAGGAAGATTGTCAGTTTTAGTGTCTTCATGCCGTAATTATATCTTTTATTCAGTCGAAAGAAAGATGAATGGTGCATATTAACGGAAGATTGGCATTTGCCTGATTATTCGTCTCCGGAATAGCGCCTGTCTCTTTTGATCTGGGATATTCTGCGTTTTGATTCAAGGCGTCTTTTTTTGGATGAGAATGTAGCCTTGGTTTTCTTACGGGGTTTCGGTTTGTAGGTCGCGGCTTTGATAAGATCTATAAATCGTCTCATCGCTTCCTCGCGGTTCTGGAGCTGGGTCCTGTGCATCTCGGATACGACTGCGATGAATCCCTCGTTGCTTATCCTGTTGCCGAAGAGTTTGAATATCCTGTGCTTGATATCATCAGGTATTGATGGCGAAGTCCGCACATTGAAACGTATCTGTACCGCGGTCGAAACCTTGTTGACGTTTTGTCCACCGGGTCCGGAAGACCGGACGAATTTCTCCTCGATTTCGCACTCGGGTATTCGTATCCTGTCGCTGATATATATCATATGCTTTTCCACAGGCTTGTTTTTTCATTTCTGCAAGATACCCTATAGTTTGAAAGATATTTATGCAAAAAGCTATTGGGTCAATTGCAGAAACTTTCGTTTTTCGGGAATTCAGGAGTCAGAAGACAGGATTCAGAATAAGAATTGATTGTAAATCTGATTTATTCTGACTACTGACTTCTGGATTCTGGCTTCTCTTACAATTACTGAGAATTTGAAAAATCCGGGGGCTGCAAATCAATGAAATTATCGATCAGGGGCAAGCTTTTCATAGGTATCTGCACGCCTATTGCAATCATCTACATCCTGGTGCTGGCTGTCGAATACAGGTTGAGGAAGGTTGAAGCGACATCGTCCATGGAAACCTACCTCAGGGGAATGACGGAAAGTGAAGCCTCCGAGATCGATATCAAGCTTTCTTCCATGGCTCAGACCTGTAATACTGCAGTAGAGATATTGAAACATTACCGTCCGGCCAAACCGGAGGATACCATCGACTTCCTGCAGAAGTGCATTATCAGCAACAAGGACATCTACGGGATGATAATAGCTTATGAGCCCGGTGCAGCTTTCAAGGACAAGAAGTTCTTCTCGCCTTACTTCTACCGTCCAAAGAACAGCGGGGGGGCTCAAGTTCGCTGATTCAAGCCTTGATAACTATGACTACTCATCGGAAAAATGGTATACCATGCCCAGGGAGAAAGGATGCGCCGTCTGGACAGATCCTTATTACGATGCGATCTACGGGAAGGTCCTGATGTGCACTTATAGCGTACCAATGTACCGTGACGGTATTTTCATCGGCGTCCTTACAGCCGATGTCTGCCTGGATCAGTTCACCGAAGAAGTGGATGAAATAAAGATTATTGGCGGGTATAGCGCAATTGTCAGCAGGACCGGCAGGATAATCTCGCATCCCGACCGGTCATACATCATGAAGGAGACGGTCTTTTCGATCGCTGAAAAGATGGGGAACAAGGAGCTTGCAGATGCAGGCCGGGAAATGATTTCAGGTAAAAGCGGATTTAGGAAGTTCTATGATTCGGAAATGCGGGAGACAAAATGGCTTGTCTTTGCACCTATACGCTCTTCAGGATGGTCCATGGCGGCTGTCATTATGGAGGATACCGTAATGGCGCCTATCTATGCCCATATCAAGAGAAGCCTAATATTCTTTCTGTTTGGGCTCCTGGTCATAGCGATCGCAATATTCATAATCTCCTCAAGGATAACAAGGCCTATAGGAATGCTTGCCGATGCGGTTGACAGGCTTGGCAAGGGCGATCTCGATGCCAAGGTGACAGGACTCAAGAACACAGATGAAATAGGAGTGCTTGCCAGGGCCTATAACAAGATGCTTGGCGATCTCAAGGACAACATCGATGCAAGGGTAAGGGAACAGGCTGTCGCCAAAGCAGTCGAAGCGGAACTCAACGTGGCAAGGGAAATACAGCTTTCACTCCTGCCTCGTAGATTTCCTCCATTTCCTGGGAAGAGGGAGTTCAGTCTTCACGCCCTTAACCTTCCTGCAAAGTTCATGGCTGGGGACTTTTTCGATTTCTTCATGCTCAATGACGATACCTTGGCGTTTGTGATTGCCGATGTCTCAGGCAAAGGAGTGCCCGCAGCCATGTTCATGGCAGTGAGTAGGACAATGCTGAGAGACATGTCCCTGTCTAATTCAAAGCCGGCGGAAGTTGTTAAGAAAGTAAGCGATCTTCTGGCAATTGACAATGATAAGATGATGTTTGTGACCATGTTCTACGGGCATTACAACTTCAAGACTGGAGAACTGCGTTATTCCAATGCCGGGCACAATCCCCCATACCTCTTCAGGAAGGATGGCAAAATGGAGGAGCTTGTACCAACCGGACCACTGGCGGCGGTATTTCCAGGGACTGACTATTCCGAGGCAAATATTACGCTCCAGCCCGGAGACACGCTTGTTTGTTTCACAGATGGTGTGACAGAGGCATATCCGGTCGGCGGAGAATTATACGGAGAAGAAAGATTCACCAGGCTTCTTTCCGGGATCTGGTCCGAGGATGTCGAGATTCTCGACAATAAGGTTTCCGATGAGATCCGGAAATATAGCGATGCCGACCTCAAGGATGATGTGACCCTGCTCACATTGAGAAGAAATAGCTGAGGGTAAGTGCTTGCTGAATAACATGCTTCAGAGAATATTGAATGTTTACTTCTAGGCTTCAGGAGGGATCAGCACCGGTATGGTTTTCCTGCCATGACGACGATATATCAGGAAGTCATTGTCCATCGTCATGACCATGCTGTCCTCGTGCAATTCCGCCATTTTTACCAGGCATGCGTCTGCCAATGACATCGGGACACTGGAATATTTGTCCATGAGGGAACGTATGGATCTTATGTGTGATGAAACTTGGAAGTCTACGAGCAGGACTCCTCTTTCAAGAAGTCCAAGGACGGCTGAAGTGCCGCCGGGAGTGTCCTGGAGCAGGAAGCATGTCTCGGCAAGTACCGCCTCACATGTAAGCATTGGGGGATTTATTTCACTGAGTCTTTCACGTGCCCAGAAATGGAAACTGTCATTTCTGTTTATACAGGCAACCAGTGGGCCGGTGTCAACGAGTATCTGCTTCCTCATGTCCCGAATCCCTTCATGCGGTTCTTGTTGTGGGAGAGATCCGCAGGCCCGTCAACACATCCGATCAGATCGGATGCCATTGTAAGGCAGGAGCACTTTCGGGCGTGCCTTGTCGCGAACATGTCTTCCAGCGCGTCACGGATGAGCGCGGATTTGCTGGATCCGCTTTTTTCCGCAATTTGCGCCAGCCTGAGGTCAAGCGCATCAGGAACCTTCAATGAAATTGTTGTCATGTCCATCGCCCTTTCATGAATATGGAACTGTATAATATAATTCTGGCAATATGGTAATACCTTAAGCATGGCAAGTCAAGTCTGTAATTGAAAAATTTGGAGAACAGGCTCCCTTCTTCTCTCAATGAGAAATGATCTTGAAGGCAGTATCGGTTAAAATGATTTCCTGGGACACCAACGGTATGGACGCTACTCATTTCCCAGCACTTACTTCCGTAGCATGGCACCGGCTTCTTTATCATCAGATACAACTGGTTTCTCCGGAGCGTCAATTGTGGGTTGTCATGCAATCAGAAATTGCTGGGAAGGTTCATGTGGCTGATATGCTGCTGATGAAATGAGCCATTCACTGAAATTTATAAAATTATTCTTCTTCAAGAAAGCTATTTTACTTTTAGGTTTTTGCTTATATCAGACCAACTCCTAACCTTGCCTTGAGAATCAAAGTAAATAATAGAATAGTCGTATTCCCATGAACCTGTGCTTATATTGGTTGGAGTTCCCATGGCATTTATTACATCTTGCTGTGAAGAGCCAAGAGATATAGGAGGTGCATTGGATTTCTTTTCTCCAATAGAGACTTTCAAGTTTTTACTAATATTAGCCCACCCCCTAACCTTGCCCTGAGAATCAAAGTATATAATAGAAAAGTCGTACTCCCATGAACCAGTGCTTATATTGGTTGGAGTCCCCATGGCATTTATTACATCTTGTTGTGAAGAACCAAGGGTTATAGGAAGTGCATTGGATTTCTTTTCTCCAATAGAAACTTTCAAATTTTTACTAATATTAGCCCACCCCCTAACCTTACCTTGAGAATCAAGGTATATAATAGAATAGCCGTATTCCCATGAATCGGCAGACATGCTAGTTGGAAGTCCCATGATTTTCTTGACTGTTTCCTGGGTAGAACCCAATGATATCAGGTTGTTTTTCGAATCAGCAGCTGGAAAATTATTTGTCTCATTTGTAGAATTTGTTTTGAATTCTTGAGATCTGTTGTTTAAGTCTTTGAGAACCCTTTTTGCGTCCTCATTGCCTTGGTCTGCGGATTTTTGGAGCCATTCAATAGCTTTTTTCTCATCCCTGCGAATTCCATTGCCCTGCAAATAGCAAAGACCTAGTTTATATTGAGCATTAGATTGACCTTTTTCTGCAGCCTTGGTATACCAAAAAACAGCCTTAGCGTTATCTAGTTGAATTCCATATCCATTTTCATAACAGACACCAAGATTGTTTTGTGCCAAAGGATCGCCTTTTTCCGCAGCCTTGGTAAACCATTCAACAGCTTTTTTAACATCTCGTTTTGTCCCAATCCCTAAAAAATAACAACACCCGAGTGAAGCTTGGGCTTCAATATCATCTTGGGCTGCTGCCTCTGAATAGCAATTAAATGCTTTTTGCCCATCTTTTTCTACACCAATTCCATTCTCATAACATAAGCCAAGTTGGAATTTAGCTTGTATCAATCCTTGATGGGATGCTTTATTAAATAACTCAAATGCCTTTCTTTCATCTTTTTGAACACCAGTGCCTTCCAGATAACAAAAGCCTAGATTCAATTGTCCAAAAGGATTTTCCAGGTCGGCCGACTTTGCAAATAGCTCAAAGGCTTTCTTTTCGTTTTTTACAAGACCACCAAGCGCATATTGATAGCAGTATCCCGTAGCCATTGCCGAAATCGAGTCTGTATCTACAAGTTTTTCAAGGCCATTTGTTATAGCATCTTTGAAATATTTCTCTGCGTTAATCTTATCTGATGAAGTTGTTGCCAATCGTGCAAGCCCAAAATATCCCAGAGGATGATTTGTTTTTGCTGCTTCTTCAAGGTAGGTCTTTGCTATCGCATTATCTTGTTTTACGCCATATCCCAAGCGACTCATATTCCCAATAATAGCTAGCGCATATGGCTTCTTTTCATCCTCAACTCCTTTGAGAATTTCATATGCACTTGTTGATATTGGTTAATTTCTGTTCGCATTTATTTAATTTATCAGACGCTTCAATGCTGGATTCATATCCTGGGACTAAAAGCGCGGTTCCATACGCTTTTTTAGCATTTTCCCAGTCCTTGTTTTCAAATGCTTCGTTTCCCTCAGACATATATTTGTCAAATTGAGATTTTCTTTCTAAACTTAATATTGCCTGTTCTCTTTGTTTTATAATAGCATCATTTTTCTCGTATCCGGGGACTTTCAGCGCTTCATCGAAAAACTTCAATGCCTTTGCATATTCTTTATCAGATAATGCCTTTGATCCTTCAAGGACTAAATTCCTAAATGTTGTATCGTTCTTTTTCTTGTATTCCGTAAGGTGTTCCTCGCATTTCATCATGTTATATTTTGCTTCCTCATCATTTTCATATCCGGGAACTTTGAGGGCATCAAGGAATATTTTATGAGCATTTGCCCAATCCTTATTATCAAGTCTGCGTTTTCCATCTTCCATCAGTGTGTTATAATGAATTTTATGTTCGAGCCCCAGTTGTGCATCCTCCAAGAGCTTCATTGCTGAGGCGTGGTCTTCATTGCCTGGAACCTTAAGTGCCTTTTTGCATTGGTCTATGGCCTTTTCATGGTCTTTTACCTCAAGGGCAGTTTTTGCATTCTCAAAATAGGAATTGAACGTTTGAGCATCCAGATGCCATTTTATTAAGATAAAAACGAATATTACTGAGATGGCGGAAAGAGAAATAAAAACAGCAAAACGCACTTTTCTCCTGAACATCATTTCTGAACCATTTACGGCCTCTTTATAGATAACTTTAAGCTCATCGAGGTCATATTTAAAAAGGATAGGAGTAAGTATATTAACGGCCATTCTATAATTCTTGGATTTCATACAGGCTTCTGCTTCAACAATAATCTTGTTATATTTAGAAATTTGATGTTTAATCTTTCCCATCAGTTCCAAAGCGTCGGGATAATCCGAACAAATATTCAAAAGTATCCCTAATGTCTCTGTAGCTTTAATTGGATTATTTGAGGAAATAAGCTTCAAGGCTTGGTTATATAACTCCTTAGATTTTTCAATATTTGAGGATGTTTCTTTACGCAGATCATCAAGTCCTTCGATTGCAATACCTAAGCCTTCAAGTTCAAGAAGCGCGCTCATAAGTTGGTAATATTTCTTTTTTGAAATCAATTCCGGCACATGCGAATCAATCAGATTATTGGCTTTGGTGAACCTTTCCTGGGAATCGCTAACAATTGCAGTAAATTCAGGACTGTCACTCCATTTGGAATTTGAAACTGCCTGCATAATGGTCAGAAATTGGCCATCTGAGAAGAGTTTCTTCAGATCTTTAAGGAATCTCTCCTTCTCGAAATGCAGTTTCCCAATTTTTGCCTTGATATCCTGGTGGTCGGGAAGAACTTTTAAAATCCTGTTGAGAAATTCAATGTGCTTTGTCCCGGAAGTCGGGAAGATATCGGACGCAACAGCCTTTTCATCCCAGAGGCTGTTGAGAGCATCATGGATTGCAGGAGGTTGAATAGTTCCCTTGAGCGTTCCTGATAGCTTTATAAGCTGTTCCTCAATGGGAATAGCGTTCAGGAGGATTTCTGTTGCCGACACTATATCGTCCTTCTTTGCAGTGGCTTCCTCCAAGGTCTTGGCAATGGAAGACTTGAGGTCATTGATAATCTTCTGTTTTGGAATGTCGACGCCGCATTTCCCGCAGAACTTCAAGCCGACGCGGATTTCGCCCTGGCAGGACGGGCAAGGCTCGTATAAGGAAGCCCCGCATCCGTTGCAGAAGCGGTTGTCTCCGGAATTCTCCACTCCGCAGGAAGTACATTTACCGAGAATTGAGGTCGGGGGGACTGGTGTCCTGTAACGCTCCTCTTTCGGCTTGTCGGCTGAAGCGGAGGTCTCTTTTGGTGCTGGCGGTTCAGTCCCGATGGCATCCAAGGCAGAAAGAAAGTCCGTCATGACCTGGAAACGCCGTTCAGGAAGCTTTTTTATTGAGTTTTCAATCAGAGAATCCCATTTGGAATCATAGCCAAGTTCACTTGGAAGCTCCCATGCGCCTTCCGGAAAGTCTCCGGTTAACATCTGATAGACCATGACGCCAAGGCTGTAAATGTCAGATCTTGCATCAACCTTTGAGGCATTCGTCTTCTGTTCTGGCGCCATATACTGCGGGGTGCCAATCGCCTCTCCTGTGAGAGTAAGATGGATTTTTCTGTTTTGTTCGTCGCCTAAAATCTGGGCTATGCCGAAATCGACAACTTTTGCAGAAGACAGTTCATCTATCAGGATATTGGAAGGCTTGATGTCGCGATGAATTATCCCTTTTGAGTGTGCATAAGCCAATGCATTGGCAATTTCCTTAGTGATCTTGAGAATATTGTGGGCCGCAAGCTTCTGTTGCCGCATTAGATCTTCAAGGGTGGTATTATCTCCATTCTTGTCTGCGACATATTCCATTATGAAGAAGTATGTGCCGTCGACTGTTCCCTTGTCAATTATGCCGACGATGTTCGGGTGTCTCAATTGGGACAGTGCTCCAGCCTCCCTTTCAAAGCGTTTCACAAACTGTTGGTCATTGGCAAGATTTCCAGGCAGGATTTTAACCGCAACCTTACGATCAAGGGATTCCTGGATGGCCTCGTAGACGCTGCCCATTCCACCTTCCCCGATCTTTCTTGCAATCCTGTAGCCGGGAATGATAATTTCACCTGAAGATTGTTTTGATGAAGGTTTCTGTGATGAAGCCTGGGGAAGCATGGTAACAGCATCAGAGAATGCCACTAAGTTGCCGCAGGAACAACGTGCGGAGCGTATTGAAAGATCCTTTGGCGCTTTTACTTCCTTGCCGCATTTTGGACAGTTATACATCAAAGGGAGCCCTTTTTATAAAATGAGAACGCGCAAACATGCGCTACTACAAGCCAAATTCCTCATTTGTTTTTCAAGCGTTCAAGCCGTTCCTCGGTGTATGGATGGCTTTGTAAAAAGTATTCCATATCATGAAGGATTGGCGAAACATCCGATGTCGATCCAGCCTTCTTCAGCCTGTCCTTTTCAAGGGAATTTAGCCCCTCAAAGAAAGATAGCATCTGCTCCCGGAATTCCAATTTTCAGAGACATCCTGAAACCATAATCGTCTGCTGCGAATTCCTGTTCCTTCGTATAGCAGTTTGTAAGCATCTGATATCCGAATTGGGCTATCATTGCTACATCTGAGCCTGCAATTTTCCGGGCTGCCATCATGACTCTTAGGCGATCAATAGTATGACGCAGTTCCTGATGCCCGATTTCATGGCCAAGGCACATTGCAATGGCGGCCTCGGAACTGAAACGTTCAAGAAGCGCCCTGGTCAAATATATGTATCCGCCGGGAGCGGCATAAGCATTTATTGTCTTTCGATCGTCAATGACTATCAACTTGTAAGATATGTCCTTCCTGCTGGACAAGAGAAGAAGTCTGTTGAAGACGGAGGTTGCCTTTTTTACCAGAGCAGAATCTTTCCATTCGGGGCTTTTGGCAAGAATCATCTTGTTTATTTCAGCACCAATCTGTTTTTCCTCTTCCGAAGTGATTGGAGGCAGAAATTCTTGTGCGGTCTTATCGGCCTCATTAATTACATTTTTCCCGATGTCAAAGATTGTTCCGACCGGAGATTTGAAAGGAGAATTGTCTTTGACCGGAGGTGTGCTGTTTTCAGCTTGCAGTGTGGTCTTCTTTGATGCAGACACGTCTGCGGGGGAAACTTCTTTTACAGGTTGTTTTGTTGTATTAGCCTGCCGGGAGATCACGTTTTTCATTGCTTCGCCTGTCTCCTGTACCACTTCTGGTATCTTATCTGTCGTTTTCTGGACTGTCTCTTGACTGTCTTCCTTTATGATATTTACGGTCTCCTGCACGTTTTTTCCCCGCGAGCGTTCCATTTCATAATGAATGAAGGAGACCATTCCGACAAAAGCAAGGATAAACAGAACAATGATAAGGGTTTTCTTATTCATCAGTTCACATCCTTCTTGCGCAATATCAGTCCGGACAAGATTATGAACGCCATGCTGAATCCTAAAATAATCATAATGTCCATAGACCAGTTTCCGTCCTTGATTTTCAGAGCGGAACGCATATTGCTGTCCAGGGCAAGCAACATGGCATCATTCTCCCAGAACAGGACTATCATTCCGGCGGCAAGAGATTTTATGATTCCAGGCAGCGCAATTATCGCCCCTGCCAGTATTATCTGAGGAATTACTGCGAGGATCGCAAGAGATATGGCCTTGTCATTGTTGTCGACTAGGGAGGATATGCAAAGTCCCATGCCCATTCCTCCAAGAGATGTGGCAAACAAGGTCAGGAATGTCTTCATGAAATCCATTTCCAGATGGACTGAAGGATAGACTATTCCCAGCAGGACAATGCACTGGAAGAAATTAATGACTGAAAGAACTGCTACCTTTGACATGAGATAGGCGGGTATTTCAAGATTTATTGCTCGTTCCCTGAGATAGACGGAAATTTCCTTCACAATATCCTTGGAGGCGTTGATGCACCCGAAAAACAGCACCGCAATCGCCATTATGAACGGAGAAAACTTATGTGCACTCATCTTAATTTCCGGATCTTTGAGATCCTGAAGGCCGAAGACCAAGGCAATCAGGATTCCAATGAGAAATGGGAAACCTGCAATCAGCGCAAGATTTTTAGGATCCCTGCACATGAGCTTGATGGACCGGGCAGTAAAAATGCTTACTTGCCTTAGATTGGCAGAAACAACTTCGAATAAGCTTGAATGGCGTTTCTCGGATATAGGGCAAATGCTGCCTTCTCTGCTTTGCATTCTTGAATTTATATAATCATGGAAATAGTTAGACTTGGAAAATTTATCGCGCCAGAAATCAGGATTTTCTGTCTCCAGCTTTTCATATACCTGGCTTATCCGTTCAATGTCGAAGTATTCCGGAAGCTTGGAGGGCGGACCATAATAGGCAAGTTTGCCCTTGGTGAGAACAGCAACAAGGTCGCATTGCGACACGTTATCAATATTGTGAGTGATGCAGATAACTGTCTTACCACTGTCGGCAAGTTCCCTGAACAGTGACATCATTTGTGCCTCCGTCCCTGCATCAAGACCTGAAGTAGCCTCATCAAGATAAACTAAGCTTGGTTCGGCAAGCAGTTCCACGCCGAGACTGACACGCTTTAGTTGGCCGCCGGAAAGATTGCCTATAATCGTGTTTTTTCTTTCTTTTAAACCTAAGAGTTCAATGACCCGGTTGGCGCGTTCATAGATTTCACGTTCCGAGGTGTCAGCAGGAAGCCGAAGACGGGCGGCATAAGAGAAGGCCTCAAATACTGTCAATGAGAGGTGGACAATATCCTTTTGCGGGACATATCCGATTGCAGTCTTGAAATAACGGTAGTTCAAATAGAAATCCTCATCATTGACTAAAAGACGGCCGGAAGTAGGTGGTCTACGACCGTTCAATGAATCCATTAGTGTGGATTTTCCAGCACCGGAACCTCCAAGAAGGGCTACAAATTCCCTAGGATTTATCACAAGGGAAACTTGATCTATCAACTTAATGCTTGCCTGTGTGTCGCGGCTTATTACAACCTTTGTCAATTTGTCTGCTACGAGTTTTACATTGTTCTGCTCGGAATAGACTTTTATGTTATCTCCGCTCAACCGGAGTATGAAAGGGCCTATTCTGATTCTGGAGTCCTTGTTTATTTCAAGCAATCCTGTGAACGGATTCCCATTGACAAAAGTACCATTTACGGAGTTAAGATCCCGTAACATGGTTCTCCCATCTTCTCTTCTGGATATTTCCGCATGTAAACGGGATACGTTTAGACTTGGAAGAAGGATATCGCATTCGGTTGCACGACCTATCATCATCCGCGTCTTTAAAGGATATTGTTTAGGAGAGCTTGAAGTTTTTCTGTCTTTTTCAGAAACTGGTTTATGTTCACGTCCAGCTATTGTCAGATCATGGCCTTGGCCCTTGGCATGTGAAACTCCGTCCCTTGATGGCGAGGACATGGAAAAGATAAGTTTCAATTCTCCGAGTCGTAGTTCATCTCCATCTCGGATGAGGGTTGTGTCTGAAATCCGGATATTATTTATAAAAGTTCCGGCTGAACTGCCAAAGTCGTCGACAGTAAAGGAACTAGATTCATTAGTTATCCTGCAGTGATGGCGCGAAATGCCGGGATCATTTAGAAAGATGTTGCAATCTTCGGCCCTTCCAATTGTCCAGGAAGCGCCTTTTTCCAGAGAAAACCTCTGGCTTTTCTCAATGCCAGATAAAATGAGTTCAGCCATAACAGGTATAATTTATCCCCATAGGTTTTATTAATATGAAAATAATCCATATATGGCGAACAATCAAGGAGTTAGCTGATTATTGTCGATTAAAGTTCAATTCTTCCCAGCAGCCGTAGCAGTCCGTCCAGGATCGTGGCCGGATGCGGCGGACAGCCGGGGATATAGAGGTCTACCGGAAGAATCTTGTCGGCTCCATTGTTCACTTCAGGATGTTCCCTGAAGATCCCCCCTGAGATCGCGCAAGCTCCGACGACGA
>Ga0302238_1001515_pt1 | contig 18651 bp, 12 predicted proteins | sample AAG_UR_Asn_MG_FD_193527 | JGI IMG/M metagenome (GOLD analysis project Ga0302238, IMG submission 193527) | Enriched activated sludge microbial communities from anaerobic digester in WTTP, New Holstein, Wisconsin, United States - AAG_UR_Asn | ecosystem: Engineered > Bioreactor > Anaerobic >...
AGAATTGTAATCCCTATTATGACCGCGATCACAGAGCCTATGTATCCTCTGCGGTTCACAGGATATGGGAGCAGAGGACGGAACGCGCAGACGATCAGGATTATTAGTATCGGATATGTCGCGATTCCGAACAGATAAAATGCGATCCTCGCAAAATGCGCTCCGAACGGCCCGATCCAGTTCTTGATCGGTGCAGTTGTTCCGCCTTCAATAACTGAAAGGTCTGAAGCATTGTGCGACAGGACGGCAAGAAGCAAAAGCAGAAAGGCTATGATCAGGAATACATACCGGAACCTGAATCCGGGCACCTGCTGCTCTTCCTTGTCCTGCCCCTTCTGCTCCTCGTTCTCAGATAAGTTATTTTCTAATTCTTCCATGTATCAGATTTTTTTGGTTAAACTATAAGAATACCACGTCTTGCAATTATTTCGAACTGCTAGGATTATAATTTGTTTTTCCTCTGTTGACTGTATATTAAGCGCCCTAACCAAAAGGAAGGGATTCTGCCATGCCTATGACCGGAAAAGAAAGGATTACCAATATTCTCAAAAGGAAACCTGTCGACCGCATTGGACTTTACGAACATTTCTGGGGTGACACACAGAAAGTCTGGACCGAACAGGGACATATCAAGCAAGGTGAAGATCTGGCGACACATTTCGGATTCGACATGTCCTCAATGTGGGCTTTCAACTACGTGGCAAATCTCGATTTCAAGAACGAGGTCATCGAGGAGGATACCGAGACAAAGCTCGAGAAGGATGGCAACTATGCGATCCTCCGCCGTCACAAGCTCCACAACGCAACCCCGGAACACGTTGATTTCACCGTGAAGGACCGCGCCGGCTGGGAGGAACTTATCAAACCCCAATTACTCAAGACCGACAGACGCAGGATCAACTTCGAAGGATACAAGAGTGCCAAGGAAGCCGCCGCAAAGAACAACCGCTTCTTCTGCTGGTCCGGAATAAACGTCTTCGAGCAGATGCACCCGATATGCGGACATGAATACATGCTCATGGGGATGGCGCTTGATCCGGACTGGATCAAGGATATGACCAATACGCTGTCTGATCTCAATCTTCGTCTCATGGACATTCTCTTCAAGGAATGCGGAAAACCGGACGGCATCTGGTTCTACGAGGACATGGGATTCAAGGAAAGGCCTTTCATGTCGCCTGACATGTACAGGGAGATGGTACAGCCGGCGCATAAGAAAACCTTTGACTATTCGCATTCCCTCGGTCTCCCGGTGATAGTCCATTCCTGCGGTTATGTCGAACCTCTCGTTCCTGGACTGATCGAGGCGGGAATCGACTGCCTGCAAGTAATTGAGATCAAGGCCGGAATGGATCTGCTCAGGCTCAAGAAGAATTTCGGACACAAGATAGCATTTTGCGGTGGAATGGACGCCAGGAATCTGGTCGCGAACGACCGCACCGCCATCGCAAAGGAGCTGAAGGAGAAAATTCCGGTGGTCATGAAGGATTCAGGATACATTCTACATTCGGACCATTCCATCCCGACCGACTGCAAATATGAGACGTATAGATATTTCGTGGACGAAGGACTCAAGCTTGGAACTTATAAATAGTAAACGGATTACTGGATGGATGGGCTGGATTGAACAAATGGCCAAGTGACCAGTGACCGAGTGACCAAGTAAAAAAATATTTCTAATAAATTTCCTTAAAAAACGCTTGACAACCCTTTATTGCTATATTATAATTTCATCATTGATTAAATAATTTTCATCATTGAGGAATTTAATATGCCAGGAAATGAACCAGTCCAATCCCTAATAAGAGGTCTTGATATCCTTCTTTTTATTACTCAAAGCCAAGACGGACAAAGACTTAACGATCTATCCGATAAGATGGGACTCAGTCCTAGCACTGTCCATAACCTTGTAAAATCCCTTCGCCTGAAAGGATTTGTCGAAAAATGTCCGGATGGACGCCTCAGGACAGGCTCAATATTCAAGGAACTCGTAAAGAAAACCTCAGTTTCCGGATTCCATGACAAGGTGGAAAATGAGATGATGAAGATCTCCGGACAGCTGAAAGATGCCATAGTGACCTATTCCGAATCTGTCAATTCAGAAATCAGCGTGGTTATGAGGATGAGTCCCGACATGCTTGGAATCCTTCAGCATCCGACTGCTTCAAGATTCCATCTCTACTATAACGTCTCGGCCCTGGTACATCTTGCATTCGGAGATCAGGAAGCCGTGTCATGGCTCAAGCTCAGCCATCCATTCATGGAGGAGGGATTGGAATACTGGAAAGAGGAAAAACAGCTTGACGAATATCTGCAGAAGGCAAGAACAAGGGGATACGCTAGAAGTCCTTTCACCGAAAAAGAGGTATTGCGGCTTGCCGTTCCGGTCTTTTCGAATACCGGCTTACTCAGGGGCGGGCTTGGGATCTCAATCAAGCTCAAACCCGACGACAATACTGAATTATTAGAGAAGAAATATTCTGAAATACTTGTAGAATCTTCATCAAAAATCAAGGAGGATTAAGATGAATACGCAGAAGAACAGCGCAGTTGAACGAGAATTTGGACAGACAGATCTGGATGATCCGGTACAGGCGGCAAAGCTAGTGAAGAGACAGGCCCTTGCCTTTGGCGCTGATGCAGTCGGTATTGGAAACATTGAAAGATGGGAGGGAGCACCATTGCAGATGGACCCGCGACAGATCATGCCTGAATGCAAGTCTATAATCGGAATGGTCTTCAGGGTAATGCGCGGCAGTATGCGCGGTATCGAGGAAGGCACCTTCTTCAGCAATTATTCCGCCATGGGTTACGGCGGACTCACCTACCTCTACATGCCGATGACAGTCATAAACCTCGGTAAGTTCATTGAAGACCGGGGATATGAAGCAATACCTATGGGTCATCAGAGCGACTGGAGATCAATTGATAACCTGGGTAATCTCAGGAAAAACTATTCGCGTCCTGTCGCTCCAGGAAGGGCGTCTCCGGACATCATGGTCCAGCTAAGGATCGCGGCATATCTCTGCGGACTCGGCGAGATTGGATTCAGCAAGATGTTCCTCTCATCCCAGTTCGGGCCCAGGAACCGTGTTGGAATCGTTCTTACAGATGTCAAACTCGAACCGGATCCGATATATGATGGCCCCCAGCTTTGCAACAAGTGCATGGCATGCGTGAAGGCGTGCCCCGGCAACTGCATTACCAAGGAAAAGACTGTAAAGGTTAATCTCGCAGGAAAGGAAGTTGAATGGTCTGATCTCGACATGGTAAAATGCGACGATACCTTCAAGGGAGGAGTCAGGCTGGATCATGAAATTCCGGAGAATGAAAGATATGTGAAGACCGACAAAAGTTTCGGACGTGGATCCTGGACACCTTTCAATGAGAAACCCAGGAATCTTTACAATACGGGACAGGCCGTATGCGGAGCCGCCGGCTGCACAAGGGCATGCATGATCTCGCTCGAATCCCGCGGTGTGCTGAAAAACAAGTTCAAGGACAAGTTCCGCAGACGCAAGCAGTGGAAGGTCGACTGGAGCAAGGATCCCTATCCTGTCGCCTATGATCCACCTTCAGCCGTCAAGCATGCAAGCGACGCCGATTGAACTTTAAGGAAAGAAAAACACAGAGTTCACTGAGAATTCTGTGGTTGAATTAAATGAAGGATAAGATGAAATTCGCCATCGGATATCAGGAACCTGAGAACGGAGAGGATTTCCTCTCTATTGTCGAAGACTATCAGGATCGGATATCCGAGGTGTATTTCGCCTGGCCCGGAAAGGCTTCCGGCAGACCTCCGCTCGGAAAAGGCAGATCTACCGGAGACCATGGATCAATAGAAGATCTCGAATTCAATATCTCCGAAATACGGAAGCTCGGAGTGAAACTCGACCTGCTCTTTAATGCCACCTGCTATGGCGGAAAAGCCGCCAGCAAGGAGCTTGAAAGGGAAGTGATGTCAGTAGCTGAAAAAGTTACCGCTGCTGCAGGCGGTCTTGAGATCATCACGACTTCATCAATCGCGGTCGCATGGATATTTAAGAAACATCTCCCGAAGGTTGAGGTCAGGGCCTCGGTCAATATGAAGATAGGCTCTCCTGAATCCATGAGCTATGTCTCAGAACTGTTCGACAGCTTCCATCTCCAACGAGACGTCCAACGCGACATCAAATACGCCAGGGAAGTGAAAAAATGGTGCGCCGCCAATGGTAAGAAACTCTGCCTTCTCGTAAACAGCGGTTGCCTGTATTGCTGTCCGGGACAGCTCTTCCACGACAATCTCGTCGCGCATGATGATGAAGCTTCCGGCATGGAAGGCATTGAAGGATTCATCCCGCATGTCTGCTGGAATCTTTTCAAGGATCCTGGAAAACGTTCCTCGATCCTAAAAGCTACCTGGATACGGCCAGAATATCTGCATAACTACGAGAAGATAGCAGATGTTGCGAAACTCGCAACACGCATCCATTCAAATCCGAGAATGGTAATTGATGCATATGTTAACGGCAGGCATGATGGAAATCTTCTCGACCTTTTTGAACCGACCTTGTCGATGGCTTTTGCTCCAGAGATAATTTCAAACAGGAAATTCCCCGTTGGATGGTTCAAAAAGACATCGACCTGCGGGCATAAATGCCATAAATGCGGCTACTGCGAGGAATTGTTTCCTCAACTGCTGGAGAAATTATAGGGAATCCCAAAAATTTGCCAAGATGTAGAGTTGCCCGTCACGGGTAAGACTCTTCGCCGGGACGGCGAACCCTACATCATAAATTTTCCGTCTCCGGAAAAATTTATTATTTCTTGGGCTTTGTCTTCTTGATGATTTCGTAGAGGGGACTGTCCTTCTTTACAAGATCCTCAGGAGACTGCTTGGAGGCGTTCTTCACATTTGTCTTGGCTCCCTTCTCCATCAGGAATTTGACGATATCGACCTTAAGGTCGTCGGTCGCACGCCTGTTAAGAAGAATGACATGCAGAGGGGTGTTCTTATTTTCATCTACCTCGGTTATGCTTGCACCAAGTCCCACCAACTCCTTTGCCGCTTCGAAGCTGCCAAAGTCGATCTTCTTGTCACCTCCGGGAATCCCTTCAGAGCTTAGCAGTTCTTGCAGGCAGCACGCATTACCCTTATCTGTGAACTTCGCCCCGTATTTCATGAATTCCTTGACAATTTCAACATAGTTCTTGACGTCCGCTGTCCGGATCTTCTTCCTGGCAAGCAGGAAAAGAGGTCCTTTTCCGTTCTTGTCCGTAACGTTGAAGCTCTGCTTCTGGTCGCCGAAATAGTCGATTATCGCAAGATATGCCTTCAGCCTGGCATCAGTGGGAGTTTCCATTGTGCTTGCGATCTTGAGCACGGCCGTTTCACCCTTGTCGGTGGACTTGGCATCTATTTTCGCTCCTTTCTCCACCAGATATTTGACAATGTCAATCCTTGCAAGACCAGCAGCCTCGATGAGCGGATAGCTGATGTATTCCATTTCCTTGTTGACGATATCAGGTTTCTCTTCGACAAGAGCCTTGACCTTTCCCAGGTTGTTGTCTGTGATCGCCTTCATCATAAGGTTCTGGGAAAAACAGGAAACCGAAAATAAGATGGTGATTACTGCAAGCAACGTTTTCATGAAAACCTCCCCTTGTTTCTTTATAGTTCAAACATATAGGGAAAAATTATTTTTTCAATATATTCCAGGTTTTCTGCTGTAGGCAAGACTGAGATACTGCTTACGTTTTGCAGAATATTCCTCAAGCAGTTTCCTTGCAAGTTCCACGGTATTCTTCCCGAACCTGTCCGGAAGCACGCTCACTACAGGATATCCAGGAACTGTGAACATGGTCCCAATATGCGCATTGACATAGTCCTTCTCGGAAAGGAAACCATTCCCTCCGATATGGTCAAGATTCGTTATACGGTGCGGCGAACAGAGACGGCATATCCTGAAGTGCTCGGGACCGAATGCAAATGACTTCGTATCGGTGATCCAAATGTCGTTCGCACGGACAGTATTAATATATTTTGACAGAAATATGTCAGGAAGATGGGATTCCAGTTCGATCCCGTCGTCTATTTCCGCTGCAATTTCCCTGAACATCTTTACCACTGGAAGCATCTTTCTCTTTTCAATGTAGAAAATATCAAGCTTGAACTTCCTGTATCCGGCATTAAACAGCTTCTGCAGCACCTTACGGTAATGTTTCCTTGCAATCTCACAGTCAGGCAGGATCCCGTATTCCTCCTGGGTCCCGGGCACATCAGGACTCAGCCATTTGAAATGGTCCTGTATCTTTCCCTTGACCTTCGAATACAGTCGGGAGCTTTTGCTCACAAGTGCAGGAGCGAGCCAGATGCCCGGTACATGTCCGTATGACCTGATAACTTCTGCGGTCTTCGCAAGATCCGGAAACTTCGCTTCGTCGTTATCCCAATCGCCAATTCCTCCTTCTCCAGAAGAATTGAACCAACCGGCATCAATTGTGAATTTTCCCGGAGGTAATTTCATGCTTTGGACACGGTCAAGATAATTCTTCACGAACTTGTCCGTAAGTATACCCATTTCGCTTCCAGCAGTCCTGGAATATCTCTGTTCAACCCAGGTGCAGTATTCATGGCTTGAAAGAAGATCCGGATCACCGAAGAATACCTCCTTGTCACTGTAAAAGTTGTCAAAGATGATGCTGTTGTACTCCTCAAGTGCGGAATATGTCTCTTTTCCTTCGTAGAGATATAATTTCTGGCCTTTGCCGAATTTAAATTTCAGCTGGCCTTTTCCGTCAAACTCAACTTCGCCATCCTTCCACTCAAGAAATCCGGCGAAAAACTTCTCTCCCATCACGAACGGCGAACCGGAACACCAGCCGGTCGGCACGTCGATAACATTGACCTTGAACTCCTTTTCCGGCCTGTAGTTCCAGTCGAGGAATGGAGTATAGATGGAAGACGAAACCTTCAGCTTCAGCTCCGAAGGACCTTCAATTATTTTCCCTTGCAACAATTTCATATCTCTCCTATTTTAACAGTTTCACCGGCCCATAAATGCCAAATGGTTTGACGTTGAAATTACAGTTTTTACCTGGAGATTCATGCTCAATGCTGACGATCGCCTTATTGAGATTTTCCCATCTGTGCGGCCCGAAGAAATTCTGGGCCGTGTTATACAATCTGATTTCCAGCTTTGCACCATCCTTGAATTTTTCATCACCAACGTAGATCCTGTATGGTGGATATAAGCGAGTCCCGATCAATTTCCCATTCAGGAATATTTCAACCGCACCGTCCACCTTGCCAAGATCCAGCCATCTAAATCCTTTCCCATGCAGATCCTCCAGATAGCTGACTGATCCCCAGTAGAACGGCATCCCCTGCTCGGCCAGATTTCCCAGTTTCAGTCTGCCGGATATTGCGAACTTCGCAGAGGATCCGAATTTACCCTTCTCGCAGGCATCTGTGGAGAAATCACCTGTCAGATAGAAATCTTCGATCCTTTTTCCGGATCCGAGGCCGTCAACAACAATTTCATTCTCTCCAGGCTTCAAATGTTTTCCAATCTTTGCAGATTCGAGGCATCTCGTTCCTGGAAATTTGTATGAACGATCCACTGAAACCTTGTTTCCGTTCACCAGAATCTTGCGGTCGGAAAGCCTTTCTCCAAGAAGTCCCGTGACAATATCCCCTTTCGGAAGATTGAATCGGAGACTAATCCTAGCTGGAGACGGTTTTTTCTGGTGGACCTCTCTTAGGCGAATTTTTTTCCCTGATATATGACATGTATCCATCAACATGATATTTTCATTGTTCCGCCTTATATGCCAGCCAAGCAATCTTGTATTTGCCCCTGACGGCTCGCAGAACATGCTCTTATCGGCATCCATCTTCCTGACTTTCAGAATTCCCTTGGGAAGAACGTAGATCGATGAGAACGGAGGCAGTGTCTTCGGGGAGCAAATCATTTTATCGGATTCGGGATCATATATATCGTAATTGGAACAAAGCTGCGGAAGTCGCAGTTTCCGGTATTTTGGTGAAAGATTGCTTATGAAAAATTCTTTTTTGCTGTCAACCAACCTTGTATGGACTGCGATTTCATCTTTGTCTCCAAGCAATTGGATGTCTTTTATCAATCCATATTCTTTTCTGGTACTGGAAAAGATTATTCTTCCACCAGACCTTTTAAATTCATCAAATATTTCAGCTATCTTTGGGGAATATTCGACTTTCCGCGGGATAATGATGGTTCCATAGGACATCTTGCCGACTTGCAGCCTTCCAGACTTCACAAGGGCGTGTCTTTCCATGATCCTCTCGCTTCCTATGTCAAAACCGATATGCTCCTTTACAAGGCTGAAGCATATCTCAGCAAAACTCCTTTCAAAAGAGGCAAGCCTCTTCATTGAACTTGATCTGCTTCGTTTGCATTTGAACGCGGGATCAATTGATTCCCCGTCCATGTCGGCCCATGTCTGGGATTCCGGATAGAACACCAGCACATCGGCATGATGGGTTCCCCTTTGCAGCAGTTGCGAGATCCTTGCAAATTTCGCATGAAAGTGTTTCCAGAGGGACCAATACGGCTGTTGGAAGAAGAAACTCGGGGGATGATCCCTTTTGGCAACTTCTGCGGTGGCATAGGAGAAGTCGTGCGGAGTGAAGAGGTTGATCCCCATGTTCGCCTCAAAGCTGAGCTGGGCGTTCTGTTCGGCCGGAGAGTATCCCCAACCACAAGATGCCAAAACTTCGGCCCCGCATACACCATCCTTAAGCTGGTTCGCGACAGACGATACGAACTTATATGCCGGGATCGGATAAAGTCCCCAGCTGTTCTTCAATTTCCTGAGATATCGGCAGTCAATGAGCCGGAGGAGGAAATCGTCGATGCCGGGAACATGTTCATATTCGAAGAATGGCATTGCCGACGAAAACTGTATTATAGCCCTGTCGAGAGGTCCTTCATCTCCGCGCAGATGTCCTGTGAACTTCACGCCGTTGCTGTCGCACCATCGGTAGATCGGTTCTGCGAAATTCGCAAGGAACAGGTCGAGGAGCGTCCCGTAGTAATCCTTCCTGATCCGTCCTGAATCTGGAAGATCTTCGACAAGAGCCGGCAGATTTTCCAGCAGACCGTAGCCGTGCCTGCGCCGGAACTCGGAATCCAGTGCACCTGTCCAGGGAAGTCCTTTGTATCCTTCCATGTGGAAGTTGACGTCGTCGGTATAGAAATAAGTGATGGTATTTCCAAAATATTTCCCGAGCCTCTTTTTATATTCCTCATGGGTGAGCCTGATGAAATGATCGGCAACTTCGGGGTTCATGGTATCGACATACCGGTCCACAAACTTCCTCTGGAATACTAGGAATTTTTCTTTTGATGGACAGTTATCAAGAAGGTTTACCGGCTTCAATGTTCCAGCATCAAAGACCGCCACAATGTCCTTGGCGTGTCTTAGTTCGTCAAAAGAAAAATATCCGAAGGAAAGATGCTGCTGTCTGAGAAGAGGACTGATCTTCTGGATCTTGTATCCCGCGGTCCCGCTCGGATAACCTTCCTCATCATAGATCCATATCTTCAATCCATGCTTTTTCGCCTCTTCACAGGCGGTTTCCACAAGCTGGAACCATTTGTCGGAAAGATAAGGCGTCTTGTTCCCTTCACGGGCATGGATGGCAAGGCCATTCAGTCCACATTCTGCGGCAAGCCGGACCTGCCTCCTGACTTCAGACGCTTCCTGATCGCCGTTCCAGAACCAGAACGGTACGAATCCATATTTGCGAACATCGATTTGCATATTGCATTTAAGAAAATTTTGTACAATTTAAATCATATTTTATCCAATACACTTTGCATTGAAGAGATTTATTCAAATTCATATTGTATGAAAAACCAAGGAGACATCATGAAGAAAGAAACTAAAATCGTCATAGTCGGAGCCGGGAGCAGATGCTTCGGACTCGGTCAGATCGCAGACATACTCCAATCAAAAGAACTCAGAAAGAAGAATATCAGGCTCTGTCTCGTGGATATAAACGAGGAAGCCCTTGATATCATGACAAAGACCGCCGAGAGGATCAATTCTTTTATCGGCAGCAATGCCGTCATCGAGAGTACCACCGACCGCAGGAAGGCGCTTCCCGGAGCCGATTACGTGATTGTCGCGCTCGCAAGGAGGCGTTATGAGCTTTGGGAGCAGGATTACAGGATTCCGACGGCCTACGGATTCAAGCAGGCCCTTGGTGAGAACGGTGGTCCTGGAGCACTCTTCCACACCTTGAGGAGCTTTGAACTCGTCATTCCCGTATGCAAGGACGTCGAAAAGTACTGTCCGAAGGCACTTCTCCTGAACTTCACGAATCCCGAGGCAAGGGTCCTGCATGCGATCACTCATCTTACGAAAATAAAGGCAGCCGGAATATGTCATGGCGTGTTTTCCGCCATCGAGCAGATCGAGAAATATCTTGGAATTCCCAGGGAAAAGCTGGAGATCATCTCCGCAGGAATGAACCACTTCTACGCAATCCTGGAGATAAGGGAGAAGAAAACAGGCAGAAACCTCCTGAACAAGGCCATCGGATGCGCAATCAGGGACAGGAAGACTCCTCATCCGCTTTTCAGGAAGTTCGCGGAGGTGTTTGGAATCTTCACTTTTCCGTCCGACGACCATATTGGCGAATATCTGCCCTACGGCACGGATTTCTGGGGTACAAAATGGCATTATGGGATCGAATGCAGGAGGATAAGGGGCGACAAGGACGAATCACATGATCTCCTGAGGGAATATTCCGAAGGCATGACCCGGATCGACCATCCTGATATTCTCAGGAGGAGCGGCGAGATAACCGTCGACATCATAACCGACATTGAGTTCGACAGGAAAATGTTCAGACCGGCCGTGAACGTCCTGAATATAGCCGGATATATCGAGAACCTGCCGCGCGACATTGTGGTTGAGGTTCCGGGAATGGTCGATGCCAAAGGACTTCATCCGATGAAGGTCGGAAAAGTTCCTGAGACATTTGCAACGCTGATGTCACCGCATTTCATGATACACCGCCTACTTACTGAGGCTTACAGGACAGGCTCCAAGAACCTCCTGTTGCAGGCACTGCTGCTCGATCCCAACGTGAACAGTGTTACCAATGCGGAAAAGATGTTGGACGAAATGCTGGACATGCAAAAGGACTTCCTGCCGAAGTTCAGATAATATTTTTGGGATAATAAATATATTTTTCAGTATTTATATGTATATTGACTCCTTCATTTATGGAGGGGTTATGAAAAATCATCTTTTTGTCTTTTGCTGTATTGCTACCATATGCTTAATGTCAGGCTGTGCTTCTTTTGATGAACGGATACACGAATATCATCCTGCCGGTCCTATAGTCGACAAACCGGTTGCCGAAAACTGCTATGTCATGCCGGTAATGGACATCCGCCCCTTGGAACAGCGGGACATGAAGACCAACATAAACGACGACCTTTACGTGAGCTATATTCCCCTGTGGTTCTACTCGAAGTCCGTATTGAATCCCCTGATGAAATATGACTACTTCCATCATGATCTCCAGGACATGATACAGATACTCATATCCCGGGATCTGAGATCATCGGGATTATTCCAGAACGTAAAGCCGGTCAGATATGATGAAAACTCCGAGAAACCGGTCTTTGGATATGTGATAAAGCTCTGGATTACCGAGGCGGCATGGAATAGGAACCTTACTACCTACGGACTTATGTTTGCAGGCACTTTCCTGTGGGGATTCGGCCTACCTGTATCCTACGGCAGCGTTTCAATGGAAATCGAAGCTGAACTGATCGACGCCCAGACGAAGGAAGTTATTGCCAAGGAAAAGATACGTGCTGAGACATCATGTACGGAATTCCTCTTCAACAATTCAGAGTACACTCCTTCGATCTCAGAAATCAAGCTCTGCGAGATCTTTCCAGCCATAACTGCCCAGCTCAGGACTTTTATCCTGAAAAACACAGGTGGGAAGAAATAGGGCTCCGATCTGATGACTTTTCCGTCAAACCGTATATAATATGTTCTTTCTGCGAAAACCTATAATTACAGGACGTTCATATGCATAATCTGGATTTGGACAGGATACTGAAGAAAATAAAATTTGCCAATATAGGAATCATCGGCGACTTCTGTCTGGACGTATACTGGAATATCGAAAAGGACAAGTCCGAGATCTCCGTTGAGACAAAACTCCCTACGAAACCCGTCAATACCCAGTTGTACAGCCTTGGAGGCGCTGGGAATGTGGCAAACAATCTCAGGGCGATGGGAGTCAAAACCGTGACGGTGTTCGGAGTCACCGGACACGATCCCTTCGGACAGCAGATGAGATCCCTGATGAAATCCCTTGGCATCTCCCATGGCAGCCTTCTCGAGCAGAAGGACAAATGGAACACCCACGTCTACATAAAGCCCATTGAAAACGGTGTAGAGTTAAACAGGATAGATTTCGGCAATTTCAACAGGTTGTCCGACGATACCGCCAAGAAGCTCATTGCGAATCTCGCAAAGCAGATAAAGAAGCTGGACGCGCTGATCATCAACCAGCAGGTCTCTGACGGAATCCATCTTTCCAAGGTTCTTCAAAAAGGCCTTCAGCAGATCATTTCTGGCAACAAAAAGAAGCTTTTTCTTTTGGATAGCCGCAGCTGCAGCGACCTTTACCAGGGCACTATCAGGAAGCTCAACGCCTATGAGGCCACCAAATTCTGCGGAATGAACTTCGAAGTCGACCATGTGATTTCCGAAGAAGATGCGAAATCCGCAGGCACCAAGCTCTGCAGGAAATGGAAGAAACCTGTGATTGTCACACGAGGCGACAGGGGGTGTCTGGTAATCGAAAGCACCAATGTAAATGTAGTTCCAGGACTCCATATAATAGAAAAGACTGATCCTGTTGGGGCAGGTGACAGCATGCTCTCCGGCCTTACTGCCGCGATGGCTGTCGGTGAAGACCCGGTGACCGCCGCAAAATTCGGAAATTTCGTAGCAGGAGTGACTGTACAGAAACTTTATCAGACTGGTACCGCCTCTCCTGCTGAAATAAGGAAGATCGGAACTGACACCGACTATATCTTCACTCCTGAAAAGGCCGATGACATCCGTTCTGCGAAATATTATAGGAACTCGGAAATTGAGATTGTCCGTGAGCCGATTAATGTCAAAAAAGTCTCCCATGCGATATTCGACCATGATGGCACGATCTCCGTCCTCCGCGAGGGCTGGGAGAGGATCATGGAACCGATGATGATGAAGGCAATCCTCGGTCCTGTCTATGCCAAGGCGGACGAATCAACCTATCACATGGTACTTAACCGGGTACGGAAATTCATCGACAGCACCACCGGCGTACAGACGCTTGTGCAGATGCAGGGACTCGTGAAACTTGTTAGAGAATTCGGATTTGTACCGGCAAAGGAAGTCCTAAATGAGTTTGGTTACAAGAATATATATAATGAAGCCTTGCTCGAGCTCGTTAAGAAAAGGATCGAAAAGCTGAAGCGCGGTGAACTCAACATAGATGATTTTGCGATCAAAGGAGTCGTCCCGTTCCTCAATAAGCTCCATAATTCAGGTATTACGCTCTACATGGCGAGCGGTTCAGACGAGAATGACGTGATCGAAGAGGCAAAAGCCCTTGGATATGCCAACCTTTTCGAGAACAGGATCTATGGCGCGGTCGGTGATGTGACAAAGGAAGCGAAGAAGATCGTTATGGACAGGATAGTCAAGGATATCGGTCCGAAAAACGCCAAGCAAATCGTGGCATTCGGGGATGGGCCGGTTGAAATACGCGAAATCAACAAGCGTGGCGGTCTGGCGGTCGGCATTGCGAGCGATGAAGTCCGCAGGTTCGGGCTGAACCAGCAGAAACGCAGCCGTCTGATCCGTGCTGGAGCCGACATCATAATCCCGGACTATTCGCAGGCGGAAATCCTGTGTGAAATACTGAAAATTTAAGAACAGCCCTTACGGGCTTGACTACAAACTTATTCAAAATGCATTTGAATCTGTTCGTAGTTAATGCCGTGAGGCATGTTCTAATAGAAAAGGTAATTATTATGCCATTCTCCATGATTAACAGGGATTCTCTCAAGATTAAATCCTTGAAGGACCGCTACAGCAAGGTCAACATTGAACGTGACCATCTTACGGTCAACTCAAAAGTCAGGAATTTCAAAGGAGATGATGCAAAACTCATCAAGGATGCGGCTGCCCGCATTAAGAAGGCCAGGAAGAACAAGAAGTCAGTAATGCTCACCTTTGGAGCCCACTCCATCAAGAACGGACTTTCACCGGTACTTATAAAGTTCATCGAGGATGGCTGGGTTACGCATCTTGCCACAAATGGTGCGGGAATAATCCACGACTGGGAATTCTCATATCACGGCAACACCAGCGAGGATGTTGGTGGAAACGTCAAGAAGGGCGAATTCGGAATCTGGCAGGAGACCGGCTTCTTCATAAATCTCGCAATTGTAGTCGGTGCTTTTGAAGGTCTTGGGTATGGTGAATCCGTCGGCAAAATGATCCAGAATGAGCGTCTTGTAATCCCTTCTAAAAAGGAACTCTTGTCAGCCATCAAGAATACCAAGAATCTGGAGAAATCAGCGGCAGCGGCAGATTTACTTTTCACAGTTAATAAGTTTTCATTGAAGCCAGGCGAAATGAAAATTCCGCATCCCTACAAGAAATATAGCGTGCAGGCAGCAGCATACCGTCTTGGTGTATCTTTCACCGGACATCCGATGTTCGGACACGACATCATCTATAACCATCCAATGAACCATGGGGCGGCAATTGGACGGACGGCCCTACGCGACTTCCTGGTGTTTGCCAAACAGGTCAGCAACCTTGACGGAGGAGTCTATCTTTCCGTCGGATCCGCAGTGATGTCGCCAATGATCTTTGAGAAGTCTCTCTCCATGTCGCAGAATCTCTTCCTCCAGAAGAAAAAGCATATCGACAACCATTTCATGCTGGTGGTGGATCTTGCTAAGAGCACCTGGGACTGGAGCAAGGCCGGGGAACCGCCGATGGACAATCCGGCATATTACCTGCGCTACTGCAAGACCTTCAGCCGCATGGGCGGAACTATGCGCTACCTCTCCGCCGACAACCGCGACTTCCTGATCAATCTGTATAAGGAATTAAACTGAAGTTGATCAGTTAGCCACTTTATTTTAAGGTGATTTCCACGATAAGCTCTGATTAATAGGCTAAAGGTCCATACTGCTTGATTGTTCTTTACGCAATTTTTCAATCCAGTGCTCCCTGCTTGTGCCTTTCAACCAGCCAGCATATTTCTCAAGAGTAACTTCTGGCGGTTCTGATAGGACTGTATCAAGAGGATCGGGATGACGGCTGCCAGCCAGCATCTGCCGGCGCCAGTCGTCAAGACGCGTCCTGCCTTCCTTGACAAGTTCAGGTAGTTCACCTGCGAGATCCTTTGTCTCATGGGGATCGCAGGTCAGATTGAACAGCATCTCCCTTGGCAGCAGATGATAGGCGCTGTGTAAGCTCCGTAGATAGAAATATATTGATGAGTCGTGCCGGAATACCACGCTGCGCTGGCAGGACTGCGCCAACTGCGAGACCACAAGTTCCCTACGCCCGGGGGATTTTCCTCGCAGTGAGTCTGCAAAGCTCCTTGCATCCCATATGTCCGGAACAGTTCCACCCAGAAGGTCGACAACCGTCGCTGCTACATCGATGTTGTATTGAAGAGCGTCGCTGGAGCTCCCGGCAGGAATTCCAGTGGCGCCAGGCCAGCAGATCACCAACGGGACATGTCCGGTACACGCATCTGCAAAACAGTGTCCTCCATAGGCGCCAAGTTCACCCAGGCATTCACCATGATCGCTGCTGACAATGATGGCAACTTCTTCCTCAATTCCAAGATCCATGAGCTGAGCCATGATTCTGCCGACATGTGTATCAACATATGCTATGGAAGTATCGTAACCGTCAAGCAGCTTGTGGAAATCGTCCACCGTATGAAGATTGGCGGGATTGCGGTCCGGGTGTCGCCGACCGTCATGCAGCCACCAGGCGTTATCAGGACTGCGCAGTCCGGGCCTGGAACGATGAAGATCCAAGATCTCCTGACTCAACCACGGATCCGGAAGAGGTACGTTTGCAAAGGGATTGCCGGCCTGCGATGGTGTGCGGTACGGTACGTGGACATCCCAGTAATTCACATGCAGGAACCAGTTCGGTTCTTTGCCATTCCGGTTCAGCCAGTCAAGAACAACAGGAGTAACGTCATCGGCAATCTCCTTCCCGAAATGTCCCGTATCGTAGATCTCCTGAAAACCTGCATACCAGTTGAAGGCGGAGTGGCGTTCTCCGAATCCGCTGAATGTAACCGTCCGATGGCCGAGATCACGCAGCTGCCGCATCCATGCCGTATGAGACCAACTCGAACGAAAACGGCGTTCCTGTCCCTCGGAGAAGGGTTCCGTGCGTGTTCCGTTATGCGCAACACCTCCATGATGGATTCCAAGCCGGCCCGAGAAAAGGCTTGTGCGGCTGGGCAGACATGGAACATCTGAAGCAAAGCAGTTCGTCAAGCGTCCACCCCGGCTCGCAATCAGGTCGATGTTCGGGCTGGTCACGCGTCCATATCCATAGCAACTGAGGTGATCGGGCCTGAGCGAATCAATATCGATGTACAGTATACGCATTGCGGCTCTCCAGATGATATAGGATCTGACGTAATAAGTCTGAAAGATATGCTGAGAGCGATGGGAAATCAAGGATTGGATGTTGTAGTCAAGTTCAGAAGAATTATTCTTTATACTTACAGAATTTAAATATTCTATCAGAATCAGGTATTTTGATGAGCGAAGCGAATCCTTGGAGTGCGTGTAGCGGAGTGAAACGGAGATACCGCTTTTCTTCTGTGAAGCTTGCTTCACAGGAAACAAAGCTGAAACTTCGCAAAGCTTCGCTTCAGCACTCCAAGGTCAGGACAAAGCTCCTGACAAATCCTTATCCCCGGTTCAGCCAGACAGCCATTTCACCGGATTTGCGGTTCGCCCAGATGAAATAAGGGATCATCTTCAGGCGGAATTTATCAAGCTTTGACTCGCATGTGCGATAAAGTTCAGTTCCCCAGCCTGCGGATTTCCTCCTAGTTGCGTTGAGGGAAATCATTTTTGCTCCTTTAAGGATGGAGTTGTCAGGTGTTACCATGAATCCGGGATGTGCAACATCGATTGCGACATCATAAAGATGCTTGCCGTTGTCTGCTTCCTCGGCACAATAGACCAAAGGTCCTCTCTGTACCGCGACTTTTCCGCAGTCGTGCCTCAGTCTCGGATCCGCTTCCATTATTGTCGCCGGCATTTCAAATACAATTTCGATCCTGTCGCCAGTCTTCCATTGACGTTTTATGACTGCATATCCGTTTTCTATCGAGAATTTGATGTTAGCACCTTTCAGCTTGATTGAATACTTCCTGCACCAACCGGGGATACGGACACACACCTTGAATTCAGCCGGAGCCTGCGGTGAGACCTCCAGCGAAACCGATCCGTCCCAGGGATAGTTGGTCTTCTGAGAAACAAGCACCTGGTTTCCTCCAATATCCATCGATGCGGATCCAGATACGAAGAGATTTACGATCAATTCATTTTTCCCCTGCATGTAGATGTATGATCCGAGCGAAGCAAGAAGTCTTGCCACATTGCTCGGACAGCATGAGCAACCGAACCATTTCTGGCGTTCCGTCTTCACGTGTTCTTCAAGGACATTACCCGGATGGGGATAAGCGGCGAGAGGATTCGAATAGAAAAAAGCCTTGCCATCAAGGGAAACTCCGGACATCACACCATTATAGAGGGCACGCTCCATGACATCCGCATAAACAGAATTTCTTTCGAGCTGGAGCATCCGATAAGAGAACAGGACCAGCGAGATTGCTGCGCAGGTTTCCGAGTATGCCGTCTCATTCTGGAGATCGTATTCGTATGAGAACGCCTCACCATTCTTCCGTGAGCCGATTCCTCCGGTGATATACATTTTTTTGAGAAGGATGTTCCCGAAGAGCTTCCTGCAGGTCTCAAAAAGCTTCTTGTCTCCCGTCTCAGCCACAAGAGATGCCATTGCTGAATAGATATATCCCGCCCTGACGGCATGTCCGAGCGCCTCGTCGAGTTCACGGATCGGCTTTTCAGCCTGGTAATAATCGTAATTATCCTTCTTTCCGTAGTTCGACCAGTGAAGTTTCTTTTCGCCTCTTTTTTCAGCTTCAACAGTGAAGTAATGGGGTTTCCGTCCTCGTTCATCTATGAAATACTTGGCAAGTTCAAGATGTTTCTTGTCCTTTGTCAGATTATAAAGCTTAAGAAGGGCAAGTTCGATCTCCTCATGACCGCAGTATCCGCGTTTCTGTCCGGGCTTTCGTCCAAAGGTCTTTGCGATATGGTCGACATATTTGAGCATGATATCGAGGAACTTTCTCTTTCCCGTGGCCTTGAAATAAGCAACGGCTCCTTCGATAAGGTGTCCGGCGCAATAGAGTTCATGCATGTCTCTGAGGTTTGTCCATCTCTTTCCGGGCTCTGCATTGATATAGAAGGAATTAAGGTATCCGTCCTTGAGCTGGGCAGCACCCATGAGGTC
>Ga0302238_1001524_pt1 | contig 18590 bp, 14 predicted proteins | sample AAG_UR_Asn_MG_FD_193527 | JGI IMG/M metagenome (GOLD analysis project Ga0302238, IMG submission 193527) | Enriched activated sludge microbial communities from anaerobic digester in WTTP, New Holstein, Wisconsin, United States - AAG_UR_Asn | ecosystem: Engineered > Bioreactor > Anaerobic >...
TGGCCTGCGAGGCGGTCGGCTGTGGTACCTGCGCCATTGCCGCCTATGATCAGGACCGGGCCGATGCCCTGCTCGGGCTGGACGGCAGGGATGAGTTCGTGGTCTATATCGCTCCGGTGGGCAAGGTGACGGAAAACCGGGGTGGCTGAGCTGCAGGGTGGTTGACAGGCCGGCAGGTTTGCCGTATGGTGCCGCTCCCGAATTGACGCGCATTGTGACGAGCAACCTCCGATGACCAAAGCCGACCTGGTACAGACGATCATTACCACCCTTGAGTCCGACCTGCAGGTGCTGTTTGCCGCTGCCAAGGCAGCCCATGCGGCCGCCACCCACGAGGAATGCCAGCCGGACAACAAGTACGATACCACGGCGCTGGAGGCCTCCTATGTTGCCCAGGGTCAGGCCAACCGGGCCCAGGAGATCAGGGGCGCGCTGGAGGCCTACCGTAACCTGCACCTGCTGACGTTTGACGATGAGACGCCGATCAGGCTGAGTGCCCTGGTGACCCTGGAGGACCATGAGGGCGGCCTACGCCGGCTGTTTCTGGGACCCCATGCCGGAGGGATGAAGATTCCGGACAGCGGGGGGGAAATCGTGGTGATCACCCCCGGTTCCCCGCTGGGGCGTAGTCTGCTGGGCAGGCAGCTGGATGATGAGGTGCAGGCCGGCGATGATCCCGCTGCACCCGGTTTTACGATTGTTGCAGTCAGCTGAGCATCTGTGCTATAGCTGCTGACGTAGACCTGAGCCACAGGGAAACCCCCTGTGGCTTTTTTATTCCACTCCCATTTCAAGGTGTTCTCTTTGTGAGCTCGTCTGCGGCTCCTCACGGTACTGTCGGTACACCTGCGTCGCCGAACTCTTCGCCGCCTTGAGATCATCCTTGAACTGGAACCGGAATGGCATAACGGAAAGAGAGAGAAATAATGATCAGCGCCAACAACATCAGTCTTGCCTATGGCAAGCGGGTGATCTTCAAGGATGTCAACATCAAGTTCGTGCCGGGCAACTGCTACGGCCTGATCGGCGCCAACGGCGCCGGTAAATCCACCTTTCTCAAGATCCTGGCCGGCTTGTCCGAGGCAGACTCCGGCACGGTCAGCGTCGGCCCGCGCGAGCGGATCTCCTTCCTGAAACAGGACCAGTTTGCCTTTGACGAGCATACGGTCTTCAACACCGTCATCATGGGCAATCCCCGGCTGTATGAGGTGATGACCGCCCGTGAGGCGATCTACGCCAAGGGAGATTTCACCGAGGAGGACGGCATCCGCTCCGCCGAACTGGAGTCTGAGTTTGCCGAAATGAACGGTTACGAGGCCGAGTCTGAGGCGGCGGTACTGCTGAACGGCTTGGGGATCCCGGAGGAGCTGCGCCACAAGCAGATGAAGGAGCTGGAGGGGGGCGAAAAGGTGCGGGTACTGCTGGCCCAGGCCCTGTTCGGCAACCCGGACATCCTGCTGTTGGACGAACCGACCAACCATCTGGACCTCAAGACCATCAACTGGCTGGAGGAGTTCCTCTCCCGCTTCAACAACACCGTGATCGTGGTCTCCCACGACCGTCACTTCCTGAACCAGGTCTGTACCCATATGGCCGACATCGACTTTGGGCGGATTCAGGTCTACGTGGGCAACTACGACTTCTGGTACCAGGCCAGTCAGCTCAACCTGAAGCAGAAACAGGACGAGAACCGCAAGATCACCGACAAGGCCAACGAGCTGAAGGAGTTTATCCAGCGCTTCTCCTCCAACGCCTCCAAGGCCAAGCAGGCCACCTCCCGTAAGAAGCTGCTGGAAAAACTGACTATTGAGGAGATGCCGGTCTCATCCCGCAAGTATCCCCATGTGGTCTTCAAGCCGGAACGTCCCTGCGGCGACATCATCCTGGAGGTGAGCGGCCTGTCCAAGACCGTGGACGGCGTAGAGTTGTTCAAGGATTTGGACCTGAACGTGCGTAAGGGCGACAAGATCGCCTTTGTGGGGGGCAACGGCCTGGCCAAGACCACCCTGTTTCAGATCCTGGCCGGCGAGCTGGAGCCGGACGCCGGTTCGTTCCGCTGGGGGGTGACCATCACCAGCAGCTACTTTCCCAAGGAGAACGGGGCGTACTTTGATAACGATCTGAACCTGATCGAGTGGCTGGGGCAGTACTCACCCCCCACCGAGGGGGAAACCTTTGCCCGCGGCTTCCTGGGCCGGATGCTGTTCTCGGGCGACGAGGCCACCAAGAAGACCAAGGTGCTGTCCGGTGGTGAGCGGGTGCGCTGCATGCTGGCCCGGATGATGCTGACCAATTCCAATGTGTTGATTCTAGATGAGCCGACCAACCACCTGGACCTGGAGTCGATCACGGCGCTGAACAACGGCCTGATCTCCTTCAGCGAGGTACTGCTGTTCGCCTCCCACGACCATGAGTTTGTCAGCACGATTGCCAACCGGATCGTGGAATTTACGCCGGGCGGCATTATCGACCGTGCCATGACCTTTGAAGAATACCTGGAGAACGAAGAGGTCAACCGTACGCGGGATCAGCTTTGCAACGGGCATGCTGATTTGACCCTCTAGCCGTCCACCGGCAGTCGGCAACAAGCTAGGGGTCCTGCAGATGCTCCTGTTGCCTGTTGCGCGGCAGGATCAGGTTCAGCGCCACTGCCAAGACTCCGCAGAGGCTGATTCCCTGCAGGCTGAAGCCGCCGATGGTGACCCCCAGCCCGCCGATGCCAGTCACCAGGGTGACGGAGATCAGGCACAGGTTGCGGGGCTGCATCAGGTCAACCTTGGCGTCCATCACGGTCTTGAGCCCGATCCCGGCGATGGAGCCGAACAGCAGTACCATGATCCCTCCCATGACCGGCAGTGGAATCGATTGCAGTAGGGCGCTGAATTTGCCTACAAAGGCCATCATGATGGCAAAACAGGCGGCCCAGGTCATCACCATCGGGTTGTAGTTGCGGGTCAGCATGACCGCGCCGGTGACCTCGCCGTAGGTGGTGACCGGCGGACCGCCGAACAGGCCGACGATGTTGACCGCCAGACCATCCCCCAGCAGGGTACGGTGCAGGCCGGGCCGGTCGGTGTAGTCCTTGCCCACCACCGAGCCGATCGCCAGGATGCCCCCCACATGTTCCACAATCGGTGCAATCGCCACCGGCACCATGAACAGGATTGCCGCCAGGTTGAAGGTGGGATGGCCGAAGGTGGGGATTGCCAGCCAGGGCGCATTGGCAACCTTGCTGAAGTCCACCAGCCCCAGCAGCAGCGACGCCAGATACCCCACCGCAACCCCCACCAGGATCGGCACCAGCTTCAGCAGCCCTTTGGCGTAAATGGCGGTCAGCATGGTGGCAGCCAGCGAGATGGCGGCAACCGACAGTGCCGTGCCGTAGGGCACCGCCTGGAGCTCGCCGGCCTTGCCGGTGGCCATGTTGACGGCAACCTGGGCCAGGCCGAGGCCGATCACCATTACCACCGGCCCGATCACCACCGGGGGCAGCAGGTGGTGGATGAAGGCAACTCCGCGCCATTTGACCAGCGCAGCGGCCAGATAATAGAAAAAGCTGGCTGAGGCCAGTGCCCCCAGGGTGGCCGGCATACCCCAAGTCTTGACCGAGTAGATCACCGGGGCGATAAAGGCAAAGGATGAGCCGAGGTAGGTCGGCACCTGCCGCCTGGTGCAGAGCTGGAAGATCAGCGTGCCGATACCGGCCCCCAACAGGGCCAGGCTGGGGTTGAGGCCGGTCAACAGCGGCACAAGCACGGTCGCGCCAAAGGCGACAAACAGGATCTGGGCTCCGGCCAGGGCGGTGCGCCAGACCGGTTCATGGGTGGTGGTCATTGCTGGCTCCTATTTTGTGCCGAAGATCTTGTCCCCGGCATCGCCGAGGCCGGGCAGGATGTAGCCCTTGTCGTTCAGCCGCTCGTCAATGGCCGCCACGTACAGATCGACATCAGGATGAGCGGTCGTGATCCGTTCGATCCCCTCCGGCACCGCCACCAGGAAAAGTCCTTTGATGCTGGGGCAGCCGGTTGCTTTCAGCATCTCGATCGTGGCCAGCAGCGAGCCGCCGGTGGCCAGCATCGGGTCGATGATCAGGGCGGTCCGCTCCTCCATCCCGGCGGTGAATCTCTCGTAGTAGGCGACCGGCTCCAACGTCTCCTCGTTGCGGTACAACCCCACCACACTGACCTTGGCGCTGGGAATCATGTCCAGCACACCGTTCAGCATCCCCAGGCCGGCCCTCAGGATCGGCACAATCGTGATCTTCTTGCCCTTGATCTGCTGCACCTCAAGCGGTCCGGCCCAGCCTTCGATGCTGATGGTCTCGGTCGCAAGGTCCTTGGTGGCTTCATAGGTCAAAAGACGCGCAACCTCAGAGGCAAGCTCGCGAAACTGCTAGGTGCTGAGGTCGGCCTTGCGCATCAGTCCCAGCTTGTGCTGAATCAGAGGGTGCTTAACTTCATAGACGGCCATCTGTGGCTCCTTTATGGGTGACGCTATATAGCCATGCGTATGTCTGTCCTAGGCGCTGCGCTCAGAAAAAGGTGCTTTGCCCCTGGCACAAGCAAGACAGAGATGATGCGGATGAAATAGCACAACTGGCTGAGGTGCGGCCAACAGAAAATGGCTGTCGAGGTGCCTAGCCGGTATGTGTTGCATCCAGCGTGTGGAGGGTGTGGTGGCACCCGGTCTGGCCGCCATATTTGGTCTCCTGCTACGGTTTGTTGGCTGCTCGTTGGGCGGCCCTGTGGAATTTGTGGGAGTTAGCTGATTTTCTTAGTCTAAATGGCTTTTTTAGTTGAAAAAAACATCGAATGCAGGTATCTAGTTAGATCCTGTCCTATTTTATCTGGCTGCCGCAGGAGGGGGTTGTCCGCTCTTGTCTCTCCGCATCAGGATCGCCGGCAGGTGACAGGGATTTCACTTTCAGTAAGGGTTGCAACATGAAAACTATTGGATTGCCTAAAAAACAGGGGCTGTACGATCCCCAGTTCGAGCACGATGCCTGTGGTGTTGGTTTTGTTGCCAATATCAAAGGGAATACCTCCCATGAGATCGTCCGGCAGGCCCTGACCATTCTGGCTAACCTGGATCATCGCGGTGCGGTTGGCTGCGAACCCAATACCGGTGACGGCGCAGGTATTCTGCTGCAGATGCCGGATAGTTTTCTGCGCAAGGTCTGCGCCCCGCTGGGAATCGAACTGCCCGAGCCCGGCAGCTACGGGGTGGCCATGGTCTTTACCTCGCCCAACGCTCCTGACCGCAACAGCGCCCGCCATGTGATGGAGCGGATCCTGAAGGAAGAGGGGGTCCAACTGCTGGGCTGGCGCGATGTGCCGACCGATAACACCCCCCTTGGTGATACCGCCAAGGCGGGCGAACCGATGGTGCGCCAGCTGTTTCTGGCACCTGGTACTCCCTGCGACGAGCTGGCCTTCAACCGCAAGCTGTATATCGTCAATCAGCGTGCCATCCATGAGATCCGCGACGCCAGTGTGGATGAGTTCTGGTATGTCTCCAGCATCTCTACCCGCACCATCATTTATAAAGGGATGCTGATGCCGGTGCAGGTGGACCAGTTTTATCCGGACCTGCGTGATCCCGAGATGGTCTCGGCTCTGGCTCTGGTACACTCCCGTTTCTCCACCAACACCTTCCCAAGCTGGGACCGGGCCCACCCTTACCATCTGCTGGCCCATAACGGCGAGATCAATACCCTGCGCGGCAACGTCAACTGGATGCATGCCCGCCAGTCGCTCTTCAGCAGTGAACTATTCGGTGACGACATCAAGAAGGCCCTGCCGATCATCAACACCAACGGTTCAGACTCGGCCATGTTCGATAACTGCCTGGAGTTGCTGGTAATGGCCGGTTATTCCCTGCCCCATGCCGTGATGATGATGGTGCCGGAACCGTGGGAGAGCCACGAAGGGATGAGTGCGGAAAAACGCGCTTTTTACGAGTATCACTCCTGCCTGATGGAACCCTGGGATGGGCCTGCCGCCATCTGTTTTACCGATGGCCGCAGCATCGGCGCCGTGTTGGATCGTAATGGCCTGCGTCCCTGCCGCTACTATATCACCAGCGATGATCAGGTCATCATGGCCTCCGAGGCGGGTGTACTGCCGATTGCGCCGGAAAAGGTCCTCAAGAAGGGCCGCCTGCAGCCGGGTAAGATGTTCCTGGTGGATACGGTTGCCGGACGGATTGTCCCGGACGAAGAAATCAAAACGGAGTTGGCCTCGGCCAAGCCGTACGCCGCTTGGTTGCAGGAAAACCATCTGCTGTTGTCAGACCTGCCGGATGCCGCCCAGGTCCAGGAGCCGGATCACGGCACAGTGCTGCAACGCCAGCAGGCCTTTGGCTATACCTTTGAAGACCAGCGTGTGGTCCTGGGGCCGATGGCCCGCGATGGCATCCAGCCGCTCGGTTCAATGGGTACCGACACCCCGTTAGCGGTGCTGTCCGATCAGCCGCAGTTGCTCTACAACTATTTCAAGCAACTGTTTGCCCAGGTGACCAATCCTCCGATCGACCCGATCCGTGAAGAGATCATCACCTCCACCACCACCCTAATCGGTGCCGAGGCCAACCTGCTCAAGCCGACCGCACTGAATGCGCGGATGATCGAGCTGGAGCATCCGATCCTGTCCAACGAGGATTTCGAGAAGCTGCGCTGTCTGGATCGTCCCGGCTTCAAGGCTACCACCCTTTCGCTGCTGTTCAAGGCTGCGGATGGCCCCGAAGGGATGCAAAAGGCGCTTGACAGCCTGTTCAGTGCTGCGATCCGCTTCATCGAGTCCGGTAGCACCATCCTGATTCTGTCTGACCGTGGGGTGAACGATGAGTTTACCGCCATCCCGGCGCTTTTGGCCGCTGCCGGCCTGCACCACCACCTGATCCGGACCGCTACCCGTACCCGGGTTTCGCTGATCCTGGAATCGGGCGAACCCCGTGAGGTGCATCACTTTGCCGTGCTGTTGGGCTACGGTGTCAATGCCATCAACCCCTACCTGGCCTTCGAGTCGCTGGATGACATGATCCAGCAGGGGATGCTGCCGGAGATCGATCACAAAAAGGCGGTCAAGAACTTCATCAAGGCCTCGGTCAAAGGGGTGGTCAAGACCATGGCCAAGATGGGGATCTCAACCATCCAGAGCTACCGCGGCGCCCAGATTTTTGAGGCGGTCGGCCTGCACCAGTCCGTAATCGATACCTACTTCACCTGGACACCATCACGCATCGGCGGCATCGATCTGAACGGCATTGCCGAAGAGCTTTTGAGCCGTCATGCCAAGGCCTATCCCAAGCGGGTGGCTGCCGAACCGACCCTGGCACCGGGTGGCCAGTACCAGTGGCGCAAGGATGGTGAGGAGCACCTCTTTAACCCGCTGACCGTGCAGTCGCTGCAGAAGGCGACCCGCACCAACGACTACCAGGAGTTCAAGGTCTTCTCGAAGCTGATCGACGAGCAGAGTGAGCGCCATTACACCCTGCGCGGCCTGCTGGACTTCAAGAACACTGTGCCGGTACCACTGGATGAGGTTGAGTCGGTGGAAGAGATCATGAAGCGGTTCAAGACCGGTGCCATGTCTTACGGTTCCATCAGCCAGGAGGCCCACGAGGCACTGGCCATCGCCATGAACCGGATCGGCGGCCGTTCCAACACCGGTGAAGGTGGCGAGGACCCGGAGCGTTTCACCTGGACCAATGAGCAGGGCGACTCCAAGAACAGTAACATCAAGCAGGTGGCCTCCGGCCGTTTTGGCGTCACCAGCCATTACCTGACCAATGCCGGCGAGCTGCAGATCAAGATGGCCCAGGGCGCCAAGCCTGGTGAGGGTGGCGAACTACCCGGCCACAAGGTCTACCCTTGGGTTGCCAGGACCCGTCACACCACCCCGGGGGTCGGTCTGGTGTCGCCGCCGCCGCACCACGACATCTACTCGATCGAGGACTTGGCTGAGCTGATCCACGACCTGAAAAACGCCAACCGTCGTGCCCGGATCAGTGTCAAGCTGGTGTCCGAGGTGGGGGTCGGCACCATTGCCGCCGGGGTGGCCAAGGCCCATGCCGACGTCGTCCTGATCAGCGGGTATGACGGTGGTACCGGCGCCTCGCCGATCTCCAGTATCAAGCATGCCGGTCTGCCTTGGGAGCTTGGCCTGGCCGAGACCCATCAGACCCTGATGTTGAACAACCTGCGCAGCCGGATCATTATCGAGGTTGACGGTCAGCTCAAAACCGGCCGTGACGTCGTGATCGCTGCCCTGCTGGGTGCCGAGGAGTTCGGTTTTGCCACGGCGCCACTGGTCACGCTGGGCTGTATCATGATGCGGGTTTGCCACAGCAATACCTGCCCGGCCGGGGTGGCTACCCAGGACCCCAAGCTGCGGGCCAAGTTTGCCGGCAAGCCGGAATACGTGGTCAACTTCATGCGCTTTGTAGCCCAGGAGGTGCGTGAGCTGATGGCGCAACTGGGCTTCCGCAGCTTCAATGAGATGGTCGGACGCGCTGCCCTGCTGGAGCCCAAGAAGGCGATTGCCCACTGGAAGGCCCAGGGGCTTGACTTCTCTAATATCCTCTACAGTCCCAAGACCAGTCTGACTGCCGCACATCACTGTACCGAGGCCCAGGATCACGGTCTGGAGAAGTCGATCGACATGACCAAGCTGCTGGATATCTGCAAACCAGCTATCGAGCGTGGCGAAAAGGTCTCGGCCGAGTTGCCGATCACCAACATCGACCGGGTCGTCGGCACGATTGTGGGCAATGAGATCACCCGCAGCCACGGCGCGGCTGGATTGCCGGAAGGCACGGTCACACTACGCTTCAACGGATCTGCCGGCCAGAGCTTCGCAGCCTTCGCCCCCAAGGGGATGACCATGGAGCTGTCCGGTGATGCCAATGACTATCTTGGTAAGGGGCTGTCCGGCGGTACGATTGTCGTCTTCCCGCCTGCTGGTTCCAATTTTGTGGCGGAGGAAAACATCATTGCCGGCAACGTGGCCTTCTACGGCGCCACTAGCGGTACGGCCTACATCCGTGGTATGGCCGGCGAGCGCTTCTGCGTGCGGAACTCCGGTGTCAATGCTGTGGTTGAAGGGGTCGGCGATCATGGCTGTGAATACATGACCGGTGGCACCGTAGTGGTGCTGGGTGCAACCGGCCGCAACTTTGCCGCTGGTATGAGCGGCGGGGTAGCCTATGTGCTGGATGAAAAAGGTGACTTTGCCGGACGCTGTAACACTCAGATGGTTGCTCTTGAAACCCTGGATGAGCAGGATGTTGCCCTGGTGCACGAGATGGTCAGCGCCCACAAGGAACGGACCGGCAGCACCAAGGCTGCGGCGGTCCTGGCTGACTGGAGCACCTGCCTACCCAAATTCGTCAAGGTGATGCCGATGGATTACAAACGGGTACTTCAGGCGCTTGAGCGGGCCAAGACCGCCGGTTTGAGCGGTGAGGAAGCTCTGGTGGCAGCCTTTGAAGAAAACTGGCATGAGGCGGCTGCTCACTAAGCTGTGTATCTGCTGGTTGTAGATTGTATGATTACCTAGATTCTTTGCTTTTGATAGGAAACTGATTATGGGAAAACCAACCGGATTTATGGAATATTGCCGTGAGATTCCGGCAGACCGTGCACCGCTTGAGCGCATTAACGACTGGAACGAGTTCCATCTGCATATGCCTGAGGAGAAGTTGCGCACCCAGGGGGCGCGCTGCATGGACTGCGGTATTCCGTTTTGCCATACCGGTACGCTTTTGTCCGGCATGGCCTGCGGCTGTCCGATCAATAACCTGATCCCGGAGTGGAACGACCTGATCTACCGTGGCCTTTGGCACCAGGCCCTTGATCGTCTCCACCGCACCAACAACTTCCCTGAGTTTACCGGCCGTGTCTGTCCGGCCCCTTGTGAAGGGTCCTGTACCCTCGGGATCAACGAGCCGCCCGTGACCATCAAGAATATCGAGGTCAGCATTGTCGAGCGAGGCTGGCAAGAGGGGTGGATTACCCCTAATCCGCCCAAGCTCAGAACCGGCAAGAAGGTGGCGGTTGTCGGCTCCGGACCGGCTGGTCTTTCGGCTGCCGCGCAGCTGAACAAGGCCGGACACATGGTGACAGTCTTTGAACGGGCTGATCTGCCCGGCGGTCTGCTGATGTACGGTATTCCCAACATGAAGCTGGACAAGCGCGAGGTGGTACTGCGCCGGATCAAGCTGATGGAGGAGGAGGGGATCACCTTTAGCTGCAACACCGAGATCGGCGGCAGCGCCTATCCGGTTGAGAAACTGCGCAGTGAGTTTGACGCGGTGATCCTGGCTACTGGTGCCACCGTGCCCCGTGACCTGCCGATTGAGGGGCGCGGCCTGAAAGGGGTTCACTTTGCCATGGACTTCCTGGGTGCCAACACCAAGGCCGTCCTGAATCCGGGCGCCGCGTTTATTTCCGCCAAGGACAAGGATGTGGTCATCATTGGTGGCGGTGACACCGGCACGGACTGCGTGGGCACCTCACTGCGCCATGGCTGTAATTCGGTGGTTCAGCTTGAGATCATGCCGCAGTCGCCAGAACAACGCGCTGCTGACAACCCCTGGCCGGAATGGCCCAAGGTGCTTAAGGTAGACTATGGTCAGGAGGAGGCTGCTGCAAAGTACGGCGCTGATCCGCGTACCTACCTGACGACTGCCACCAAATTTGAGGGTGATGCCGGCGGCAATCTTACGGCGGTCCACACCGTGCAGGTTTCCTGGGGTAAGAATGAAAAAGGACAGTTTGTGCCCACCCCGGTTTCCGGCACTGAGCAGGTTCGGCCTGCCGGACTGGTGCTGCTGGCCATGGGCTTCCTGGGGCCGGAGCAGCAACTGCCCGAGGCGCTGGGGGTTGAACGGGATGGCCGCAGCAACATCAAGGCAGAGTACGGTCAGTACGCCACCAGCATTCCCGGTGTCTTTGCAGCCGGTGACTGCCGCCGTGGCCAGAGCCTGGTGGTCTGGGCCTTTAACGAGGGGCGTGGTGCTGCGCGGGAATGTGACCGTTACCTGATCGGGAACAGCGAGCTGCCGTAACGTCCGCTGTCAGCTTGGAATGAGTGAAAGAAAGCCACCGGGAGCACTCCCGGTGGCTTTCTTTATAGTGTAACAAGTTCTCTCGATGTGTAACGTCTACTTGAAACTACGTATTCTTAATCCGAAACAGGCTCTAATTCGCCTTCATTAAGGTCAAGAGCTGGCGCATCTGACCAGACTTCTTCCGCTTCACCATTCAGGATGGCAATCATTTTCTGCTCGTCTAATTCGTTTTCCCATTTAGAAACCACAATGGTTGCCACGCCATTGCCGATAAAGTTGGTCAGGGCCCGTGCTTCTGACATAAAGCGGTCAATGCCGAGGATCAAGGCCAAACCTGCGACCGGGATGGTAGGGATAGCGGCAAACGTAGCAGCAAGCGTTACAAAACCACTGCCAGTAACACCGGCAGCACCCTTTGAGGTCAGTAACAGCACACCAAGAATAGTCAGGGTCTGGGGCAACGTAAGCGGCGTGTTGGTCGCCTGCGCTACAAAGATGGCAGCCATGGTCAGGTAAATGGAGGTGCCATCCAGGTTAAAGGAGTAGCCGGTGGGTACTACCAAACCAACTACCGATTTTTTACAACCCAGCTTTTCAAGCTTGTGCATAAGCCGTGGTAGGGCTGATTCTGAGGATGAGGTGCCTAACACAATCAGTAGTTCTTCTCTAATATAGCTCAGATAACGAAAAATGCTGAAACCGGTCAAACGGGCAATGGTACCCAGCACAATGAAAATGAAGATCAGGCAGGTCAGGTAAAAGCTACACATGAGCATGCCCAACCTAGAGAGGGAACCGACACCAAATTTGCCGATGGTAAAGGCCATGGCGCCAAAGGCACCGACTGGCGCCAGTTTCATGATGCTATTGACGATGCCGAAAAAGGCCTGGGAGAGTTGGTCAATCAGTTTATAAAGCCCTCGGGCCTTGTCACCCAGCACAGAAAGCGCAAAGCCAAACAGAATGGCAAAGAGCAGGACCTGTAGAATGTCACCCTTGGCAAAAGCATCCACCACGCTGGAGGGGATGATGTTCATAAGAAAGTCGACAGTACTGTGAGATTTTGCCTGAGTGGCGTAGGCTGCAAAGGCCTTGGTGTCAAGTTTGGTGACATCGGCATTAAAGCCGACTCCAGGCTGAATGACATTTACCACAATAATGCCGATTGCTAGCGCTACGGTGGTTATTACTTCAAAGTAAAGTAGCGCCTTGCCGCCAACACGACCTACCTTCTTCAGATCTTCCATACCGGCAATGCCGGTAACCACGGTACAAAAAATAACTGGTGTAATGATCATTTTGATCAACTTTATGAAACCGTCACCAAGTGGCTTCATGGCTACACCTGTATCAGGGAAGTAGTACCCCAGTAACACACCGGCAGAAATAGCTATAAGAACCTGGAAATAGAGATGCTGGTAAAGGCGTTTCGATTTCATGGCTGCCTCCGGGGAGTATGGTGAATATGAAGTCGTCGCAGGTGCACGTATGCCTTAAATGGCAGAGTTTGATTCATCCATCTCATACGGGTCGCTTGCGGCTAGCTGATACATGCGAGGCTGTTTTTCCTGCTGGTAGCGCATGCGCTGAAGCGCACCAAGCGCTTGTGAAATGTAGGTTGCGACCGTAAGGTCCTGATTGGTGCTGTAGGCATTTTCCAAAGCCCGTACGGCCGTGTTGATGTAGAAGTTGCTGTCTGAATCGTGCATGGTATCGCCCCTCAAAAAAAACAGCGGTCCTGTAGGCAGGACCGCTGGGGTAAACACAACTAGATTTCCCAGTTGTCAATCTTCATGGTGCCATGTTTGACTAGGTTGACCTGCATCTTGAAGACTCGGTCTAGCAGTTGTGGCTCATGACCGGCCTTACGGGCCAGGCAATCCTTTGTAGCCATATCCAGGTACTCCTGCAGGAGCGGCTTGTAATCCGGGTGAGCACACTTGGTGATGATCTCCTGGGCGCGGTCCTTGGGAGCCAGGCCACGTAGGTCTGCCAGACCTTGCTCGGTCACCAGCACATCCAGGTCGTGCTCGGTGTGGTCAACGTGTGGCACATGCGGAACCACGCAGGTGATGCCGGTCGGGTCGGTTTTGGTGGGGCGGGCCGACGGGGTGTGCATGATCGAGAGATAAGCGTTGCGCAGGAAGTCACCGGAACCACCGATACCGTTGATCATGCGGGTGCCACCCACCAGAGTGGAGTTTGCGTGGGCGTAGATGTCGAACTCCACCGGGGTGTTCATGGCTATGCAGCCCAGGCGGCGGATCGGCTCGGGATGGTTGGCGATGGAGAGCGGGCGCATCATGACCTTGTTGGCGTACTTGTACCAGTTGCCGTAGAAGCGCTTGAAGCCGTCCACCGAGAAGGAAAGCGAGACGGTGGAGGCGAAGTCCAGCTTGCCGGAGTCGAACAGGTCCAGCATGGTGTCTTGCAGCACCTCGGTCCAGACCTTCAGACCGTTGAAGGGGCCCTTGGCCAAGCCGCCGATCACGGCATTGGCAATGGAGCCGACCCCGGACTGCAGTGGCAACAGGTTCTTAGGCAGACGGCCAGCCTTCACCTCGGTCTGGAAGAAGTCGATGATGTTGTTGGCAATCGCCTCGGAGGTGTCGTCCTGCTCGGAGAAGGCGCGGCCATTGTCGGGACGGTTCGACTCGACGATCGCCACGATCTTGTCATTGTCGACCCGTATGTAGGGTGATCCGGCCCGGTCGTCAACACGACTGATCAGGTACGGCAAGCGGTTAGGCGGGTTGATTGGTTCGACGATGTCGTGCAGCCCCTCGAAGCTGGGGATGGAGGTGTTGATCTCAATGATGATCTGGTCGGCAATCTGGACGATCTCCGGCACAGCGCCGCAGGAGGCGGTCAGTACCAGTTCACCTCTTTCGGTAATAGCGGAACACTCGATGATGGCAATATCAAGCCGGCCACCGTTATCCTTGGTGTAGAAGCCGTAACCCAGGTCCTGGGCAAACATAGAGAGGTGCCGGTCACCCATGCGGATGCGGCCTTCGTTGATACCGGCCTGGATGTTCTTACCGGTCTGGTAGGGCCAGCGGCGGTCGATCATGTCCAGCGAGGCCCAGCGGTCTTCGGTTTCAACCCCGACCGAAGCACCGATGAACAGGTTGAACTTGAGTTTACCCTGCAGGTTGTTCTTTTCGACGTGATCTGCCAGGGCGATTGGTACCATCTTGGGGTAGCCAGCCGGGGTAAAACCTGACCAACCAATATTCATGCCGTTCTTGAAGAAGGGAACCACCTCGTCAACGGTTTTGATTCTGCTGTGAAGGGTTGTTTTTCTGATCCTGTTGTGAAGTTCCGACATCGACCTGCATCCTCCTTGTCTACGCACATGGCTTTATCGAACGTTCGTTCGATTTGTGCCTATCTTAGCGACACGCGCAGAGAGTCGCAAGCAGATAGTGTATTCACTGGACTAAAAATTTGTTTTCAGCTGCAGCTTTTTTGCTATGCTGGGGCCACTACGGGAGAGCTGGGAGAGGTATGGCAAAACAGGATTGTCGCAGCAGGCTGCTGGAGGTGGGGACGCGGCTCTTTGCCGAGCGGGGATTGTACGGCGTGAGCGTGCGGGAGCTGTCGTTGGCTGCTGGCGTGAGCATTTCCATGATTTCCTACTGTTTTGGCGGCAAGGAGGGGCTGTATGCCGCGGTGTTGCAGGAACAGTTTGCCAGTTTTGAGCAGATCGACGAGATTCGCGGGGAGGGCGTTGAACCTTTGCAGGTGCTGGCCGGCTATCTGCGTTGGACCATTCGACGCCATCGCAACAATCCGTACCTGTTGCGGTTTTATACCAGTGAGCTGACCAACCCGACGCCGTGCTTTTCCAGCATTGTGGCGCCGGCCATTACCAGGGTGATCAGCATCCTGGCCGAGGTAATCCGGAACGGTGTGGCAAGCGGTGTCTTTCGAGGTGACCTGCCACCGGTCAATGCAGCCCTGGCCCTGGCGGGGATGGTAAACTATTTCTTTTTGAGCACGTTGGCAACCGAAGGCCTGACCAGCCATTCCGCAGACCAGGACGAGGCTCTGGTGCAGCAGTATCTGACGATCTTCAGCCAGGGGATCATGGCCTGACGGGTATCGTCAGATCCCGGTTCAGCTGGTTGCCTGCTCCAGCAGGGTAGCCAGCATCTCAATACGGGGCATGAAAACACCATGCTGGTTGCCGAAAGACAGCGGCTTCCTGAAAATTGCCTCAAGCTCAAGCGCTCGCTCCTCCTCCCGGTCGATCTGCATGGAAGGCTTATACACGCCCATATTGTCGGTAAAGGTCAGCATGCTGTCGGCATACTGTTCGGGGATTGCACTGCTGAGTTGCTGGGCATTGGCAGCTGCAATCACCTCCAGCATCAGTTCCCGGACCAGGCTGCGGCTGACCGGTCTGGCCAGCAATTGATCGACCGACTGCAGCAGTAGGGCACACAACCCGTTGAACGGGATGTTCCAGACCAGCTTTTCCCAGCGGGTCTTTTTAAGGTCAGGTGTCGTGTGGCAGTCGATGCCAGACTGGTTGCAGATCGCTGCCAGCTCTGCCAGTCGCTGCGGGGCATGGGGGTGGTATTCTCCGATGATGATCCTGCCCGCGCCCAGATGGTGTACCTCACCCGGCTCGCCGCGATTGGAACAGAGAAACGCCACCCCGCCGATAATCCGCTCAGCCCCGAATAACGAGGCCAGCTCCTCTTCGTTACCCAAGCCGTTCTGCAAAGTCAGCAGCTGAGTCTGCGGCCCCAAAAGCGGCGCAATGCAACTGCTGTAGGTGTGATTGGCAAAGGTCTTGAGGCCGATCAGCACCAGGTCGACTGGGCCGATCTCCTGTGCAGCGCGAAATCCCTTGACCTGGGGCAGGTTAAAGTCGCCGTTGATGGAAAAGACCTTGAGACCGGCTGTGGTGATGGCCCCATAATCGCGCCGCAGTAAAAAATGGACATCCTGCCCGCCCTTTTGCAACAACGCCCCGTAGTAAAGGCCAAGCGCGCCGGCGCCGACGACTGCTATTTTCATGATGGTGTCCTTGTCGTAAACATAGCCATTTCTATTTCAGCCAAGGATGCTAGCAAGGCGGCGAGGCGTTCGGTGACGTAGGTGTACACACAGTACATCGAGGAGCCGAAGACGAGACAACGAAGCTAGCGCCTTGAACTGGACTGGAAATTAGAGGTGCTTGATCAGGAAAGAACCGAGCGCCTTGAGGATCACCTGAAAAAGATCCGGGTCCGAGTGACGCAACGGCTCGCTGAAAACAGAAAACGACGCAGGCTCATCAGCATACTCTTTGACTTTCAAGCGCTGTTCCTGCTCGCGTTGTTCAGTCTCCTTGCGCAACCGCTCCTGACGCTCCTGCTCCAACATCTGGCCGCCGAGCTTCATCCATTCGAGCAACTGGCGCAGCTCCCCGCCATCAAGCCAGACACCGTGCTGTTTGCAGCGATCAACCACCACTCCGCTCTTGGCGCCGAAGTTGACGCGGTTCATCAACTCCGCACAGACCGGACATTTTATATAACTGATTGGATACGTATTAGGGCTGCGTCCAACGTTGATGGCATCCAGTCCGCGGTGGTCAATCTCGTTCACATCACGGACAAGTGCCTGCAAGAGCGCTTCCAGTTCGCCGGGATCGAAAAACAGGCCAAAGCAGGTTTCGCAGCGCTCAATTAGGAAGGTTCCCTGCAGCTTCAGGTCAATGGTCTTCAGCTTGGTGGTGCAGCGCGGACAGATACGTGGGCTGTCGCTGTCGTGGGTGGTGTAGTAATGGATCCCCCGCAGGTCAACGTCGTTGCGGTTGCCGCAATAGTCACAAATCAGTGAGCCGGCTGGCAGGGGAGCCTTACAGTTTGAACATCTGGCCATAGAATGATACCTTTCAGGAACTGCTGCGACAGTGTTTGCCAGTATACTCAAAAATCAGCCGGAGGGAAGTGGCTACGGATGCAGATCAAGATTAGCCTGTTGACTCACTTCAAGGAGCTATCCAAAAAATCCAACACTGGGCGTCTGGTGCTGGAGGTGTTAGGGGATGCTGCAGAGCAGGTGCAATGGGATCGAAACAACCCTCCTGCCAAGCTGCTTGAAGAGATTAGTGCAGGTGGCGTTGCCTTAATCTACCCTGGTATTGCTGGTGAGGATGGAGGAGACCTGAACGGGATCAAGCAGTTTATTATTATTGACGGTACCTGGCATGAGGCTCGTAAGATCCATCAACGGAGCCCCTACCTGCAACGAGCTCAACGGATCAGTCTTAAACCATCAGGAAAGTCACGCTATAATCTGCGCAAAAATCAGAAAGAGTCTGGTTTGTGTACTGCTGAATGCGTTATCGAGATCCTACGCGGCAGGGGCTACGCTGCAGAGGCTCGTCAGTTGGAGGAGCTCTTTCTTGCATACATGAGGCCAGCGAGTGGCATGGGAAAACCATCGGTTAAGGCCTTGTCTTCAAACAGTTTTGACTGATTTCTCTCTTGAAAATAGAAGGGGCGAACGATCGCCCCTTCTATTTTCTTATGTTACAAATCCTATGATGAATTCTAGAAACGGTAGCCTACACCGATACCGAACAGGTGGGGGTTGAGGTCAAGTTTGCACTTTTCTGTACCGACGGTAGCCTCAGTATCAACGTTCAGGTATTTGTAATCGATGTTGAAGTAGAGGTTGTCGGTGATCTTGATATCGGTACCAGCCTGGGCAGCCCAGCCGACGCTGTTGTCAATTTGGAAGTTTGGTACACCATTCACTTTTGAATTGAAAGGAAAGACTACGTTCAGACCAAAGCCGATGTACGGGCTAATGGTGGAACCTGCCAGGGGGTGATATTTGACGGTCAGGGTTGGCGGCAGCAGCCAGGTGGAACCTTGAAAACCTCCATTAAGCTTGATGTCGTTGCGGGTTACTCCAGCGATCAGCTCGGTGGAAAAGTTCTTGGTAAAGAAGTATTCCAAGTCCAGTTCCGGGATGATGTCATCACCGACCTTGGTGTTGAGCGCGCTTAACGTTCCACCTGTTGACTCGTCTGGTTTGACGTAAATAGCCCGCATCCGCACCCCGAACGACTTGTAATCATCTGCTGCCTGTGCGAACTGACCTGCGCCCACTGCCAAAACTGCTGCCGCTGCTGCAATACCACACCACTTTTTCATGCGCTTGATCCTGCCTTTCCTGGTGGTAAAGAGGGGAAGCCCTCTTGATTAATAGGATGTTGTAGGTCTTTAAGGTCTGGTTGGTATTAATCCTGTTTTTGACTTTGGTCAAGAAAAAAATTAAGTGATATAGATAAGTTGTATATATTGAAACCTGAATATGTACAGGTTGTGCGGGTATCTGCAGGGCTGTTTACGCAGAAAAAACCTGTGCTATACTGCCACCATGGACGTGACTACAGATGAGATACCGTTGATGATGCGGGCGATGGTGCTGACACACCCAGGCACCCGCTTGCAACTGCAGCAATGCGTAGTGCCGCAGCCCGGTGCGGGAGAGTTGCTGTTACGCGTGGC
>Ga0302238_1001525_pt1 | contig 18559 bp, 17 predicted proteins | sample AAG_UR_Asn_MG_FD_193527 | JGI IMG/M metagenome (GOLD analysis project Ga0302238, IMG submission 193527) | Enriched activated sludge microbial communities from anaerobic digester in WTTP, New Holstein, Wisconsin, United States - AAG_UR_Asn | ecosystem: Engineered > Bioreactor > Anaerobic >...
TCTGATGCTGTGGCGGAAGATACTCTTTTTCACGCCGCTGTCAAGTATTCCCTGCCGTCAAAAATCCTGCTACCATGGCCCCATTTCATGAGGAGTCTGCGATGACGCAACCGGTTGTTGCCCTGAAGATCGATGTTGACACCTATGCCGGTACACGCGATGGCGTGCCGGTTTTACTGGAGCTGCTGGCGCGCCACCAGGCCAAGGGAACCTTTTACTTCTGCCTGGGACCGGACCATACCGGACGGGCGCTCCGCCGCATCTTCACCCGCAAGGGATTCCTGCAGAAGGCGCTCCGCTCGGGCGCCCCTTCGGCCTACGGGCTCAAGACCATGCTGTATGGCGTGCTGCTGCCGGGACCGATCATCTACAAAACCTGCGCCGCAACCATGCGCCTGGTAGAACAGCAGGGCCATGAGGCAGGTATCCATGCCTGGGACCATGTCAGCTGGCACGACTACCTGATCGGCAACGACCTGGCCTTTGTCAAGTCTGAGCTGGGACAGGCTGCCCACGGCTTCAAGCAGGTCTTTGACCGCCTGGCCACCACCACCGCCGCGCCGGGTTGGACCGTATCAGCGGACTCGCTCGCCATCCAGGACCAGATGCAGCTTGCCTTTTGCAGTGACAGCCGCGGCAGCGGCCCCTTTTATCCGGTCATGGACAGCCAGCGCTTCAGCACCCTGCAGCTTCCCACCACCCTGCCGACCGCCGACGAACTGTTGGGGCGCGACGGTCTGACCCCGGAGAGTCTGCCGGATTATTACCTAAGCCAGCTCAAACCGGGCCTGAACGTGCTGACGATTCATACCGAACTGGAAGGCGGTGTTATCAGCACGAGCTTTGATCGTTTCTTGGCAGCCCTGGCCAATGAGGGTATCCCTTGCATCACCCTGGCCGAGGCGCGCCGGTCCATCACCACTGCGCCGCACTGTCAACTGACCATGGGGATGATCCCCGGACGGGCCTTGCCGGTGGCCCTGCAGGGAGCAGAGGTACCAAGCCCGTGATACCGCGCTATTTCAAGGTTGAACGCAGCCAGCACGCCTACCTGACCTTCATCCTGGAGTCCTACGAAGGAATCTGTACCGCCAGCACGGTTGACAATGCCCGTGGCATCGTGCGGATCATTGCTCCGGAAGGACGAACAGAAGAGCTTGAAGGACTATTGACGGCCCTGCAGGCCGAGATCGAGATGCACGAGGTCAGCTGGCCCGAAGCCTGATACCTGAAAACAGGAGGAATCACCATGCCGGAGCCCCCCGCCACACTGCAGCGCCTGCTTAACCTGATCGACCAGGTTGCCGCCGGCAACTATTCCGACGATATCATGGCGCTGACCACCGACGACACGCCGGAACCGATCAAGAGCATTGCCGAGGCCATGGGGATGATGATGGTCAAGGTAGAGGCGCGGGAATACCGGTTGGAGATGCTGGTTGAGGAGTTGCGGCAGCTGAATGAGCAGATCCGTCTGAACACCCTGCAGACCGTGGCTGCCATGGCCCAGGCCCTTGAGGCGCGGGATGCCTACACCCGCGGCCACGCCGAGCGGGTAGCCGCCATTGCCGCCCGCATTGGTCAGGAGATGGGACTGGATGAACAGACCATTGAGCTGGTCCGAACCGCCGGCATCCTGCACGATATCGGCAAGATCGGTTGTTCAGACCGGATCTTTCAGGATCATGGCCCCAAGAATCCGCCCGAGGTGGTCAAGGAGATCCTGGGACACCCCGGCGTCGGGGCCGACATCCTGAAACGGCTCGACTTTCTGCAGGAGGTCAGCGCCATCATTGTGGCGCACCACGAGCGGATCGACGGCAAGGGTTATCCGCACCGGTTGCCCGCAGAACAGATCCCCCTTGGTGCCAGGATCATCGCCGTGGCGGACGGTTTTGATGCCATGACCACCGACCGTCCCTACCAGAAGGCCATGTCCCCCGCCCAGGCCTTGGAAATCCTGCAACAGCACGCCGGCACCAAATGGGATGCCGACTGCGTTGCGGCTTTTGCCCGACTGGTGCCTACTCTGGAGCCCGTTTAAAAATCAACCAGCCAGCGCTCGCCTTCCTTTCTGATTTTCAGATTGGCAGGCGGCAGTTTTTGCAGCCGCGCCATCAGTTCAGCACCTTTTTCCCCGCTGAGCAGGGTCGGCTGAAACCCAACCTCTTTATGCAGGATACTGAGCGGTAGCAGCTCTGCGGTACGCTTGTCACCCTCAAAGCGCAGCCGTAGCAGCAAGGTCCGGTCGGCGATCCGGCTTTTCTGGGCAAAGGCGAAGTTCCCCAGGCTGTAACAGATGATGCCCCGCTTGTAACGCTCGATCCCCTGCAGGATATGGGGATGGTGGCCGATCACCGCGTCGGCCCCGGCATCAATCATCATCCGGGCCAGACGGGGTTGATACTCCCGCAGCCGGATTGTGCCCTCTTCGCCCCAATGAACCGCAACCAGCACGATCGCCGCCTGCTTGCGGGCCGCCGCAATATCATCCTTAACCATCTTCTCCAGTAGGGGCGCGGTACCGGCCCGTTTTTCACCGGCCCAGAACTCCTGCGGCAGGGTCAGGGAATACCCCAACACGGCCACTCTGGTGCCGCGAATGTTGTAAACCACCGCCTTACGGGCTGCTGCCAGGTTTTCACCGCCACCCACATGGCCGATGCCCGCCTTATCCAGTTGCTGCACGGTATCCAGCAACCCCTGCGGACCGTAGTCCATGCTATGGTTATTGGCCAGGGTCACGGTGGTGATGCCGGCCTTTTTCAAGGCAGCCGCAGCCTGGGGCTTAACCCTGAACCGGTACTTCTTATCGGTAAACTCTTTGCCACGGCTGGTCAGCGGCGCCTCAAGGTTAACCAACGTGATGTCACCTTTTTTCAGCTCCGGGGCGATCTTTGCAAAGGGGTGAAAATAACCATCCTGCGCCATCTGCTGTTCCCAGCGTCCGCCCAGCATCACATCGCCAGCAGCCTGGATAAGAATTTCGGACTGTGCTGTCGAGGGCAGCACCATCAGAAGCAACACAATCAGTAGAGTTTTTAGATATTCCATCAGCACACTCCTGCTACCTGGCGCCGCATTGAACCATGTCGCACACGGCCAGCCCACAGCATAAAAAAAAGAGAGCAACAGCTCTGTTGCTCTCTGCCTGTATACCCCAAGACCGGTCTTTTTACCAGAACAGGACAGATCACTGCATGCGATAGTTATCCCTTCACCCGCTCCGCCAGCAGTTCCACCGTATGCCGTACCTGCACCCCGCCTTCGGCCTGATCAAAACCGCCACGAATCTGCATCACGCAGCCGGGGCAGTCCATGGCCACCACCGGTGCGCCGGTTTGCCGGATATTGTGCAGTTTGCGCTGCAGGATCGGTCCCGATATCTCCGGCAGTTTCATGGAGTACGAGCCCCCCATGCCGCAGCAGGTATCGCACTCAAACATCTCGGTGAGCGCGTAGCCTGCCTTTTCCAGCAGCTCCCGCGGTTGTTGCGAGACCTGCAGGGTCCGCTTCAGGTGGCAGGAGTCATGGTAGGTAATCGCGCCCAACTGCTGCCCATCCTGCAGGGTCAGCCGCCCCTCGTCCACCAGCTGTTTCACCAGGGTCGAAAAATCCACGCTCTTTGCTGCCAGTTCCCGCGCCTGGGGCAGCCGTTCCGTCTGTCCCAGGCTTTCAAAATCCCTGATAAACTCGTGCTGCAAGGCCACGGTGCAGGTCGGGCAGGCTGAGACCACGTACTGCACCTCCTGCGCCAAAAGCGCCTTGATGTTATCCATCGCATTTCCGGCAGCCACCTCATAGGCGCCGCTGTACCGGGCTGGGGCACCGCAGCAGGTCTGTTCATCCGGAAAGACAACCTCAATCCCGGCCTTGTTCAGGATGCTGATCAGCGCCTCCCCCATCTCCGGGTAGGCAAAATCAATCAGGCACCCGGCGTAGAAGGCCGCCTTCTCTTGACACGGCGGCTGCTTGATCTTCCTGAAGCGATCCCTGAATGGTTCGGCAGCGATGGCGGGCAGACTGCGTTTATCGGTCAGATCGGCCAGAAACAGCGGCAGGTGACGCAGAAACCCGCCGGTGGCAAACGGTTTGGCAGCAAGGGAGGCGGCCCGCAGCATGCCGTGGAACAGACGCCGGTTGTTCACCACGCGGTAGATGGCCTGCTGCATCAGCGGCAGCCCCTGTTTCTTGACCAGCCGTCGCCTGATCTCCATGATCAGCTCAGGAATGTCGATCTTGCCGGGGCAGACATCCTTGCAGGCGCCGCACTGGATGCAGAGCCCCTGGATATCCTCGGTCTTTTTCAGTTCATCGAACCAGGCGGTCAGAATGGTGCCGATACCGCCGGTGTAGACCTTGCCGAAGACATGCCCCCCCACCAGCCGGAAGATCGGGCAGACATTCAGACAGGAGGCGCAGCGGATGCACTGCAAGGCCTGCCTGAACTGAGGATCAGCCGCCATCTCGGAGCGGCGGTTATCCATCAGGATGATGTGCAACTCTTTCTGGCTCCCGTCATCATTCGGGGTAGGGCCGCTGATGATCGAGACATAGCTGGTCAGAAGCTGAGCCGTGGCGCTGCGGGGCAGCGCCTTCAGAATCGTAGCCACATCGCCGTACTGTGCCACCAGCTTTTCGATCCCCACCACCGCAACGTGAATCCTGGGCAGGGTGGTCACCAGACGGGCATTACCCTCGTTGGTCATCAGCACGATACTGCCGGTCTCGGCCACCGCGATATTGGCGCCGGAAATACCCATCTCTGCCTCAAGAAAGAGCGGGCGCAACTGTTCACGGGCCACCTTGACCAGCCGCGGGATATCAGAGGAGAGTCGTTCATTGACCTCTTTACTGAACAGCTCCGCGACCTCCTGCCTGGTCATATGGATGGCCGGCATGACCATATGGGAAGGGGTCTGTCCTGCCAACTGGATGATCCACTCCCCCAGGTCGGTCTCGCCCACCTCGATACCGGCCTTTTCCAGGTAGGGGTTAAGGTGGATCTCTTCGGTTGCCATGGACTTTGATTTGGCAATCCTGGTAACGCCCCCCTCCTGGGCCACCTTGAGGATATATTCCCTGACCGCTGCCGGATCACTGGTGCGAAACACCTTGGCGCCTCGCGCCTCGGCGTTACGGGTGAACTGTTCCGCAAGCTGATCAAGCTGCGCTGCGGCGTGCCCCTTCAGCTCGGCGATCCTGCCACGCAGCTCCTCAAAATCAATCCCCTCGTACGCCCTGGCACGGTTGACCTTGTACGCCTCGGAGAAAGCGCCCAACGCCCCGGTCAGATTGGCGTTGTTGACCGCCTGATGAATGGATTCCTTGAATGTTGTTCCCATCACTCCGTCCCTCCCAGTTCATCACAAAAGACAATCACCAGCCGCGACGGCCCATGCACACCGATGGTCAGCACCCGCTCGATGTCGGCGGTCCGGCTGGGGCCGGTGATCATGGCGATGTAAGCGCTGCTGTCCGGTTTGAGCCGCTCCAGCAGGGCCGGCATGTCCGGCAGGATACCGGACGTCGGCACCAGGGCGATATGCATCCCGGTCAGGGTCGAGGCCAGCCTGCCGTCCAGGCGAGAGGAGTCGCCCGCCAAGGTACCGGTGTCAGCCAGGGCCCAGTCCATCTGACTGATGCCGATCTTTGCCGCTGCTGCCAGCTCTCTTGTTACCTCAAGCTTGAGACCGGCAAGTTGCTGGAGCGACTGCCGCTCGATCCCGTCCAGAAAGGGGCAGGCGGCCCAGATGGCGTAGCTGCCCGGCTGGTCGGCCACACCCTCGCCTTGCAAAAAGCCGGTGATAAACTCCAGTGCGCCGGATCTGGTTGCAAAGCGATACACCTCTGCACTGACTCCTTCCGCCCTGCCCTTGAACTGTTCAAACATGCTGGCCCCCTGCATGGATATGGAAACCTGTTTGCTGTCCGCAGCAGATCAAATGCCGCAACATTCCTGCCGCCACCACCGACAAGCTTTATTTGTAAAGCCACATTACAAATATATTTCATACACCTACAATCAAAACAAAACACCCATACAAAACTAGTTATTGACTCCATTTAGCAAAAATATTAATTGGTAAGACAAATTTACGCAACTACATTTTATACATGGACATACACACCATTTCCCGATTAGCGTCAATCGTCCGTTGACCAGCAAGTCCCCCTTTAGCAAAGGGAGGAAATTTTAGCGGAAGATCGGCGCTAAACAGGAAAAATTATGCGTTCCCCCGCCATCAGGTTGCTTTGGTTCCTGAACCGGCCTATCGGCCTCAACGGATGATGCCGTAACGTGACGCACCCAAGACGAGCTGCCCCAATGCATGGCGGGACACGACCACTAATTTTAATTTGCTTATATTTATTTTAGCCACACTATTGCCGCCTGCACAAAAACATACTATTGTGTATACGCTATTATTCCATGTTGAGGCTTACGGAGGCCCCATGAACATCCACGAGTATCAAGCAAAGGCGATATTACGCAGATTCGGTGTACCGGTTCCTGACGGTCATATCTGCTACAACGGCAACAGCGCCAGGGAGTGGGCCAAACGTTTAGGTCCCGGTCCCTGGGTCGTCAAGGCCCAGATCCATGCCGGTGGTCGGGGCAAGGGTGGCGGGGTCAAGCTGGCCCGCACCCCTGACGAAGTCCGCACCACCGCCCGCGACATGCTGGGCATGATCCTGCGCACCCACCAGACCGGCCCTGAAGGCAAGGTCGTCACCCGGGTCTTGGTGGAAAACGGCTGTGCCATTGCCCGTGAACTGTACGTCAGCCTGGTGGTTGACCGTGCCACCTCCAAGGTATCGGTCATGGCCTCCACCGAAGGGGGCATGGATATCGAAGAGGTAGCCGCCTCCACCCCTGAAAAGATCTTCATCGAAACCATCGATCCCCTGGCAGGCCTGACCGGCTTTCAGTGCCGCAACATCGCCTTCAAGCTGGGGCTGGACGGCAAGCTCATGCCCAAGGCGGTCAAGCTGCTGCAAAACCTCTACACCACCTTCCTGGGCTGCGACTGCTCCATGCTGGAGATTAACCCGCTGGTGGTCACCGCCGAGGACGACCTGCTCTGCCTGGATGCCAAATTCGGCTTTGACGACAACGCCATCTTCCGTCACCTGCAGATCGCCGACATGCGCGACTACGACGAAGAAGACCCCAACGAGATTGAGGCATCCCAGCACGACCTTTCCTACATCTCCCTGGACGGCAACATCGGCTGCCTGGTCAACGGTGCCGGTCTGGCCATGGCCACTATGGACATCGTCAAGCATTACGGCGGCGATCCGGCCAACTTCCTTGATGTGGGCGGCGGCGCCACCGTCGAACGGGTCACTGAGGCGTTCAAGATCATCCTCTCCGACAGCAAGGTCAAAGGGATCCTGGTCAACATCTTCGGCGGCATCATGAAGTGCGACGTCATCGCCACCGGCGTCATAACCGCCGCCAAACAGGTATCACTCAGCGTACCGCTGGTGGTCCGTCTGGAAGGCACCAACGTAGAACAGGGCAAAAGGCTCCTGGCCGAGAGCGGCCTGAACATCATTGCCGCCGACGGCATGGCCGATGCGGCCCAGAAGATCGTCAAGGCCGTAGCCGGGGAGGGTAACTAACCATGAGCGTACTGATCGACAAAGACACCAAAGTCATTACCCAGGGGATCACCGGCGCCACCGGCCTCTTCCATGCACAAGGCGCCCGCGAGTACGGCACCCAAATGGTGGGCGGCGTCACCCCCGGCAAAGGGGGCACAGTCATCGACGGTTTCCCGGTCTTCGACACCGTACGGGACGCCGTAGCCCAGACCGGCGCCACGGCTAGCGTCATCTACGTGCCGCCGCCATTTGCCGCCGATTCGATCATGGAAGCGGTGGAAGCTGGGATTGAACTGGTGATCGCCATCACCGAAGGGATTCCGGTGCTGGACATGGTCAAGGTCAAGCAGTACATGCAGGGGAAAAAGAGCCGCCTGATCGGCCCCAACTGCCCCGGCGTGATCACCCCCGGCCAGTGTAAGATCGGCATCATGCCCGGTTACATCCACAAGCCGGGCAAGGTGGGGGTGGTCTCACGCTCCGGCACCCTGACCTATGAGGCGGTCTGGCAGTTGACCTGCATCGGCCTGGGCCAATCCACCTGCGTCGGCATCGGCGGCGACCCGGTCAACGGCACCAGCCACCTGGACGTGCTCAGGATGTTTGAAGAAGATCCTGACACCGAGGCGGTGATCATGATCGGTGAGATCGGCGGCAGCGCCGAGGAAGAGGCGGCCCGTTTTGTCAAGGAGAACATGACCAAACCGGTGGCCGGCTACATCGCCGGACGTACCGCCCCGCCGGGCAAGCGGATGGGCCATGCCGGGGCGATCATCGCCGGCGGCAAGGGCACGGCTGCCGAGAAGGTGGCGGTGCTGGAGGAGTGCGGCATCAGCGTGGCAGCCACCCCGGCAGACATGGCAGCGGCCCTGATGAAGATCTACAGGCCGTAAGCAGAGAACCCCATACCAGGGTGATTCGGTTGCAATACGCCGATAATTCTAGTACATAAAGGGGGCGACCGTGACGGTCGCCCCCTTTATGTTTGCCAAAACAGTTCGTTGTTACAGCTCGCTGATCGGATCGGTATGCCATTTAAGCCAATAAAACCGAAAAAGGTCTCTGAACAGATTGCTGACCAGATCCGTGCCTCCATCCTGTCGGGCGAGTTTAGTCCCGGCTGCAAACTACCACCTGAGCGGGAGCTGGCCGAACTGTTCGGCGTATCACGACCTTCGGTGCGGGAAGCGCTCAACATCCTGGCCACCGGCGGGATGGTCAGTTCCTATCAGGGGGGCGGCACAGTGGTTCTGTCGTTGGTGGAGACCGGCGGCGGCAACCCTTTGAGCGAGCTGATCCGCTCCCAGCGGGAACGTGCCCTTGACGTGATTGAGGTCCGCAAGGGGCTGGAATCATGGACGGCATTTCACGCTGCACAACGCGCGCTCCCTGAAGATATCCGGCGGATTGAGGAAACAGTACGTGCGATGGAGCACAACCTTGAGGAAATGCATAGTTCCGTTGAGATTGACGCCACCTTCCATCTCCTGATCGCCCGTGCAACGCACAATATCGTCTGGCTGCACTTGATGCAGACCATTTTTGACGCCATGAAGGAGTTTCAGCAAAGCGTCTGGCAGGCTGTCTACCTGACCAAGGAAGACCACCAGCAGCTCTTCATCCATCATCGCACCGTCTTTGAGGCGATCCGGAAGCATGATGCCGAGGCTGCCCGCCGGGCCATGCTGGAGCACCTGACCTTTGCCGAACAGCGCAGTACCGCTTTTATAACCGAACAACATTGAATGACCAGTCTCCCTGTATAAAAAAGGAATCAGTCCCATGCTTGACATGAAATTTATCCGAGACAACCTTGACCAGGCCGAAGCCAGCCTTGCAAGCCGTGGCGGAAACATCTCCCTGGCGCGCTTCCGTGAACTTGACGAGCAACGCCGCAGACTGCTGACCGAGTCCGAATCGCTCAAGGCGCTTAAAAACAGCGCCTCCGAAGAGATCGCCAAGGTCAAGGACAAGAGTACGGTCAAGGACAAGATTGCCGAGATGAAAGAGGTTTCGGCACGCATCAAAGGCCTGGACGACGAACTGAAGACCGTTGAGGAGGCGTTCACGACCCTGCTGATGACCATCCCCAACCTGCCGCACCCTTCAACGCCGGTGGGAAAATCGGAAGATGAAAATGTTGAAGTCCGCCGCTGGGGTACGCCCCCCACCTTTGACTTTGAAGTCAAGCCGCACTGGGAACTGGCAGAAAATCTGGATATTCTTGACTTTGAGAGGGCAGCCAAGATCACCGGCGCCCGTTTCTGCCTCTCCAAGGGGGCCGGCGCCCGGCTGGAACGGGCCCTGACCAGCTTCATGCTGGATCTGCACACCACGGAACACGGCTATACCGAGGTGCTGCCCCCCTTTATGGTCAACCGGGCCAGCATGACCGGCACCGGCCAGCTGCCCAAGTTTGAAGAGGACCTGTTCCGTCTGGTGGACCCGGACTACCTGCTGATCCCCACCGCCGAGGTGCCGGTCACCAACATCCACCGTGATGAAATCCTGAAAAAGAGCGAACTACCGATCAGCTATACCGCCTACACCCCCTGTTTCCGGCGTGAGGCCGGTTCCTACGGCAAGGATACCCGCGGCCTGATCCGTCAGCACCAGTTCAACAAGGTGGAGCTGGTCAAGTTTGTTCACCCGGATGAATCCCAGGCAGAACTGGAACAGCTGACCGGCCACGCCGAAAAGGTGTTGCAATTGCTTGAACTGCCCTACCGGGTGATGGCGCTCTGCAGTGGCGACATCGGTTTCTCGGCCTGCAAGACCTACGACCTGGAGGTCTGGCTGCCGGGCCAGAATGCCTACCGCGAGATCTCCTCCTGCAGCAGCTTTGGCGACTTCCAGGCCCGCCGCGCCGGCATCCGCTTCCGGGAAGACGACAAGAGCAAGCCGGAATTCGTCCATACCCTCAACGGTTCAGGCCTGGCCGTGGGCCGCACCCTGGTGGCGATCCTGGAAAACTACCAGCAGGCCGACGGCTCGGTGCTCATCCCGGCTGCCCTGCGCCCTTACATGGGTGGTCTGGAAAAAATAGGGGCTTGAGGTTCCACCTAGAAATATGCTAGATAAATGTCCCTTCAGAGGAGAGGTTGCCGAGTGGTTTAAGGCAGCGGTCTTGAAAACCGCCGAGGTGCAAGCCTCCGTGAGTTCGAATCTCACCCTCTCCGCCATATTTGCTTGAGAAAACACCCGAACTGTGCAGTTCGGGTGTTTTTTTATACCTGCAGCCAAGGAGCAGACCATGTCCGTATCAGACCGCACCTCCTCCCAGCCAACCGCACTGCAGGCGATCTTCAGCCTGCCGGTTATTGTTGCCGCACTGGGTTACTTCGTTGACATCTACGACCTGGTACTGTTCAGCATCGTGCGGGTGCCCAGCCTGAAGGCGCTGGGCCTGTCCGGTAAAGACCTGGTGGAACAGGGGGTCTTCCTGCTGAATATGCAGATGATCGGCATGCTACTGGGGGGCATCCTCTGGGGGGTGCTGGGGGACCGCAAGGGCAGACTGAAGATTATGTTCGGCTCGATCTTCCTCTATTCAGTCGCCAACCTAGCCAACGGCATGGCACACTCGATTGAAGCCTATGCCATGTTGCGTTTTCTGGCGGGGGTTGGTCTGGCTGGTGAGTTGGGGGCCGGGATTACCTTGGTCAGCGAGGTGCTGCACAAGTCGGTGCGGGGCTACGGCACCATGATCGTTGCCTCGGTCGGTGTCTCCGGCGCCATCCTGGCCAATTTCATCGCCCACACCTTTGACTGGCGCAACGCCTTTTTCATCGGGGGAATCCTGGGATTCTGCCTGTTGATCCTGCGGTTCGGCGTGGCCGAGTCGGGCATGTTCCGCACCATGGAAGAGCACCAACAGGTCAGTAAAGGCAATTTCCTGTCACTCTTCACCAGCGCCGACCGCTTCAAACGGTTTGCCCACGCCATCCTGATCGGCCTGCCCTCCTGGTTTGTGGTGGGGGTCTTAATCACCTTTTCCCCCGAGTTTGCCAAGTTTTTAGGCATCAACGGGACAGTCAATGCCGGCAATGCGGTGATGTACTGTTACCTGGGGCTGGTGGCCGGCGATCTGGCCAGCGGCATCCTGAGCCAGCTTCTAAAAAGCCGTAAAAAGGTGGTTCTGCTGTTCCTGATTATCACGGTGATCGGGGTGGTCGTCTATTTCATGGCTGGCGGCGCCAGCGCGGCGACCTTTTATGCCATCTGCGGCCTGCTGGGTTTCGGCATCGGTTACTGGGCCATCTTTGTCACCATCGCGGCCGAGCAGTTCGGCACCAACCTACGGGCCACCGTGGCCACCTCGGTCCCCAACTTTGTGCGCGGCATGACCGTACCGATCACCATGCTGTTTCTCTCCTTCCGCAACCTGTTCGGCCTCCAGCAAGGGGCGATACTGGTGGGCTGCCTGACCCTGCTGATCGCCCTTTTTTCTTTGTCGCAGCTGGACGAAACCTTCCACAAGGATCTTGATTACTTTGAGGAGTTTCTCTAAGAAGCTCGGAAGATACTGATATGCCTGTTGCGTATTCCTAACAGCCGGCCGGAGTGTTCCGGCCGGCTGCCGTTCCCTTGTTCACTCTGAGTTACTGTCGTTCCATGGTCACAAAGAAGGTCTGGCGGTTCCGCTTTATCAGCAACAACAGCGGCTGACCAGCGCCCGCCTTGGCCATGGCGGCATTGTAGGCATTGAGCCCATCGATTTTTGTGCGATTCACCTCCTTGATGATATCCCCGGTTTGCATGCCTGCGGCATCGGCAAGGCTGCCCGGCTCAACCCCTTGGACAATCACCCCGTTTTTGTCATTGATGCCGTACTGCTGACGCAGCTGCGGGGTAAGTGCCCCTACCTTCATGCCGAAACTCTGGAGCGGTTGATTGGACTGGGACGCGATCCGTTCTTCCGTCAACTCCTCAACCTTTACGGTAAACGACCGTTCCTTGTTATCCCGCAACACCACCAGCGGCACGCTGCTGCCGATCGCGGTTTCCGCCACCAGACGCGGCAGGTCGGTTGAGTTCGCGACCTTCTTGCCATTAAACGAAACAATGATATCCCCGGTGACCAGTCCCGCCTTTGCAGAGGGGCTGTCCCTCACCACATCGCTCACCAGGGCGCCACGGGCATCCTTCATGCCGAACGACTTTGCCAGTTCCGGCGTGACATTCTGGATGCTCACCCCAATCCAGCCGCGCACCACCTTGCCCTTCTCCCGCAATTGTGTCGTGATGGACTTGGCCAGCGATGCGGGGATGGCAAAGCCGAGCCCCTGTCCACCTGGCACAATGGCGGTATTGATGCCGATTACTTCACCCTTGAGGTTGACCAGGGGACCACCACTGTTGCCGGGGTTGATCGGGGCATCGGTCTGCAGGAAGTTATCGTACGGTCCTGAGCCGATCACCCGGCCGGTGGCACTGATGATCCCCTGGGTGACGGTCTGTTCCAGTCCAAAAGGATTGCCGACTGCCAGAACCCAGTCACCGACCCGCATCTTGTCGGAGTCCCCCAGAGCAAGTATCGGTAGTTTTTCAAATGGCGACGAAATCTTGATCAGCGCCAGGTCGGTCTTGGGATCGCGGCCAATCACCTTGGCCTTGAACTCCCGTCCATCCGACAACTTGACCTTGATTTCATCCGCATTCTCGACCACATGGTTATTGGTAATGATCTCACCGTCCTGGCTGATGATGACCCCGGAACCGAGACTCTTCTGCTTCATCTCCCGGTCCGGTTGCTGGTTGAAGAAATGCTTGAAAAAGTCATCGAACGGGTCCAGACGGTTGCCCCCGCCTTCGCCGAAGAACTGCCGAAAGGGATTCCCCGGCACCTTGAGGGTTGAGGTGGTGCTGATATTGACGACGGCCGGTTTGACCTTATCGGCCAGATCGGCAAATGACTGGGGAAACCCGACTACCTCGTGGCTGTCTTTGCTGGCACACCCTCCCTGCCCAGCCAGGGAGAACACCAATCCCGCAATAAGCGCAACGCCTGCCAGGATTCCGGCAAGCCTCCATTTTTTCTGCATGCCCTTTCCTCCTTAACCGACATGGCCAATGGCCTTGTTGACGATTCCGACGGGCGGCCCGACACCTCCCTGCCGGCTTCCCTTCGGAGAGGTGGCCGAAAAGAAGCCGGCAAGAAAATTTGGCAACACACTGCAACGGACCGCTGGCTCGTCGGTCATGGTCAGAGCATGCGACTGAAATGGGCAACAATTATGAACCAAATGGGGAAATACCATGGATGGCCAAAAAACCGGCGCCATTGAGGCCAGAATGCCGTATTATTTCTACAGAAAGCAGTAGCATCATCATAAGGAGACCATGTGAAATCAAGTATCACCCACCGGATATTTTTTGCCCTGTTAATCGCCACCGGGATCATGGTGATCAGCATGGCGCTGGTGCTGCAGTGGAGTGTTGATCGGGGCTTTCTGCGCTACATCAATCGTTTGGAGCAGACTCGCCTGGAACGGCTGGCCGACAGCCTGGAGCGTTCCTATGCCCGCCAGAACAGCTGGGGCTTTCTCAAGCATGATCCCGACAGCATGTCGCGACTGGTCGCCACCTGCCTGAGTGATACCCCACCCGGCAGAACCAACCGCATGCCGCCACCGGAGCCGCCGCCGACACCGGAACAGGCCCGGCGCCTGATGCGGGTTGAACAACGCCTGCTGGTGCTGGACAATCAGCAGATTCCGGTCTACGGCACCGCCTCGACGATGCAGATGGAGATCCTGCGCCCCCTGACCTGGCACGGCCAGACCATCGGCCACCTGGGGCTGATGCCGAGCAAAAACCTTTCCGAGATCCATCAGCTGCAGTTTGTAACGCAACAGAAGTCGGCCTATGCCCTGGTGGCGGTGATCATGCTGCTGGTGGCCACCCTGCTCTCCATCATCCTGGCACGTCGCCTGGTCAGGCCGCTGCGGGACCTTGCCGCAGCCACCCATGCCTTGGCCCTGGGGAACTACGATGTACGGGTGCGGGCGGACAGCGACGATGAACTGGGGCGACTTTCCCGCGACTTCAATGCCCTGGCCCTGAGCCTGCAAAAAAGCGAGCAGACCCGCCGTCAGTTTATTGCCGATATCTCTCACGAACTGCGCACCCCGCTCGCCATCCTGGGAGGGGAGATCGAGGCGTTGCAGGACGGCGTGCGACCGCTGAACCAGACCGCTGTAAGCTCGCTGCACGGCGAAGTGACTCGTCTGAATCGATTGGTAGGTGACCTGTACCAACTGGCCCTGTCTGATGTGGGCGCCCTGACCTACCGCAAGGAGGAGCTGGATCTGGTGGAACTGCTGACAGGAGCGGTTGAACGGATGCAGCCGGAACTGCAACGGGCAGCCCTGACCCTGACCGCCTCGTTGCCGCACCAGGAACTGCTTATCTACGGCGACAGTGAGCGGTTGTCGCAACTGTTCGACAACCTGCTCGGCAACTCGGCCAAATACACCGACGCCGGCGGTACGGTTGCCGTCAGTCTTGCCTGTCAGGAGCGGCAGTTGCTTATCGAGGTGATGGACAGTAGCCCGGGTGTACCACCGGGAGAAGAGCAACGGCTCTTTGAACGGCTGTATCGCGTAGAGGCATCACGCAGCCGTACCTCCGGCGGGGCCGGGCTGGGACTGGCCATCTGCCGCAACATCGTTGAGGCGCACGAAGGGACCATCGAGGCAGCTCCCTCGCCCTTGGGCGGGCTGCTGATCCGGGTAGTGCTGCCGCTGGCGGAGCAAAACGTATGAACAAGACGATCCTGATTGTTGAAGATGAGCACAAGCTGGCGACCTTGCTGGCTGACTACCTGCGGCAGGCTGGCTTTCTACCGGTCTGCCTGGAGAACGGGCTGGAGGTGGTACCCTGGCTGCAGACCCATGCTGCCGATCTGATGTTGCTGGACCTGATGCTGCCAGGGCGGGATGGGATGGAGATCTGCCGCGAGGTGCGCCGTTTCAGCGGACTGCCGATCATCATGGTAACGGCGCGGATTGAGGAGGTTGACCGATTGCTGGGACTTGAGCTGGGAGCGGACGACTATATCTGCAAGCCGTTCAGTCCCCGCGAGGTGGTCGCCAGGGTCAAGGCGGTGCTGCGGCGTTTTACAAGCGAAGATAAGCGAGGACAGACCGGGCTGCAGCTTGATGGCGAACGGTACCGTGGCACCTTGCATGGCCGGGATCTCGACCTGACGGCCGTTGAATTCAAATTACTGCAGATCCTGGCTCAGCATCCCGGCAAACTGTTCAGCCGGCAACAGCTGATGGACCGGATGTATCAGGATCAACGGGTGGTCAGTGATCGTACCATCGACAGCCATATCAAGAAGCTGCGCAAAAAGCTTCATCAGGCGGCCCCGGACGAAGAGCTGATCCACTCCCTCTACGGGGTTGGCTATAAGTTCGAGCCGCCGCTGCCGTCCACTGACTGAAATCGCTCCGTTAGCCCTTATGGCTACAGTTTTCCGACCTCCGTGGCAATGGCCGCGGCCAACCCGGCCAGGGCCCGGCTATAGGCCTGCACCAGGGCCTCGTAGCCACCACCCTGCAGGGGTTCCTTGATCCGGGAACGCCGTACCGTCACACGCCCGTCAGTACTGGGTTTCAGGGTCCAGAGGGCATCGACCAACACCACCTGACCGGTTGTTTCAAACCGTTGCAGGTCGATAAAGATGCGGTAGTCAGCCCTGCCGGCGGCGTACTGCGGATAGGCAGAGACCCGCTCAGCCCCGATCAATCGGGCCAAGTCCTCTGCAAGCACCCGGGGAATCGCGCTTTTCAGCGGTTCGGCCCAACGCTGTCCCTCAAGCACCAACACCTGGCTGCCCTGATCCGGCACCACCAACTGCGGTCGATCCACCAGTTCCGGCAGGCTGACCGCCGCAATACTGATGGTGGGAGCATGCGGCACCGCCTGCAGTGTCTCGGCAGGCACGGTCAGCGGAGTCAGGGTATAAAAGGTCGTCTGCGGCGACCTGCCGCACCCGGTCAACAGAGCAATGGCACTCACGGCAGCAAGAAAGCGTGGTTTCATCGTGCATCCTCCCTTTTGCCCCGCAACAGCGCCTCGGGGTTACGCTCCAGGTAGTCGCCCAACAGCCGCAGCGACTGGGCAGCCCGGCTCAGCTCGTGCAAGGTGCTGCGCAGATCGACCTGCAGTTGGCCATCGCTGGCCATGCTGCTCTTCACCTCGGCCAGCGCCTTGTTGGCCCCGTCCAGGGTCTTGCGGGTATCCTCCAGCATCCTGCGCGCCTCCGGCACCAGCGACTGATCCAGGTTCTTGATCAAGCGATCGGCGCTTTGCAGGGTGGTATCCATGCTCCGCACGGTTTTGCGGGCATCACCAGCCAGCTCGACCAACGGCATTTGCTCCAGCTTTTGTACGATCCTGGTGAGCGATTGCTGGAACTGGGCCATCATGCCGGCCATGGTGGGCAGCTCCGGCGGCGTGCCGTTCCAGTTGATCTTGGCCGGAGTGGCCTCCGGGAAGAAATCCAGCGCCACGTAGAGCTGGCCGGTCAAGAGGCTGCCGCTGCGCAGTTGCGCCCTGAACCCCTGCTTCACCATGGCGTTCAACAGGGTATGGGAGTCGGGACGCTGCGCGGCGGGTTTCCCCGGCTTGGTATGTATCTTGAGGCGCTCCGGATAAAAGCGGATATTGACCGCCATTAAGACCTTTTTGCTGGCCGGATCCAGCTCCCCCGTGATCTTCGAGACCTCGCCCACCGTCATACCGCGCAGGTCAACCGGCGCACCAACGGCCAGCCCCCTGATCGATTCCCTGAAAACCAGCCGATAATTTTCCACCACGCTGTCGGGCCGTTTCAGCGCCTCCGCCCTGGTACCGAACAGGATGAAGTGGTGGTCCTGCACCGCCTGGGGCGCCTCGTCGTCATCGTCAGCGGTCTGAAAGGCGATCCCCCCCATCATGATCGACAAAAGCGACTCGGTATTGATCTTCATGCCGTTGGCGTCCAGCGAGAAGTCAATCCCGCTGGCATGCCAGAAAAGCGTGTTGTTCCTGACAAATTGATCATAGGGAGCACGGACAAAGACCCTGAAGACGATCGTTTCACCATCTTTGTCCAGCTCTGAGGAGATAACCTCGCCCACCTGCAGGTGACGGTAGAACAGCGGGGAACCAACGCTGAGTGAACCGGCGTCTGCGGCATACAGTACAAACTGGCGTCCCGGCGCATCCAGGGTGACCGCCGGCGGCGTCTCCAGACCGACAAAACTGGTCTGATCTTCCCGTGATTTACCCACATCCATACCGATGTAGGAACCTGCGGTCAACGTGCCCAGGCCGGTGATGCTGCTACCGGTAATGCGCGGGCGTACCACCCAGAAACGGGTGTCTGCCTTCAGAAAATCCTCGGCATCCCGGGCAATATCGGCAGTCACCAGCACGCTGGAACGGTCCTTGGCAATCGTGACCGATTTCACCAGCCCGATCTGGACATCCTTGTACTTGATCTTGGTCTTGCCTGCCTCGATCCCCTCGCCGCTTTTGAAACTGATCGTGATGACCGGCCCTTGCTCGAGGTAGGCCCGCACGAGCAACGAGAGCCCAACGATCAACGCCACAACCGGTATCAACCAGATCAGCTGCGATGAACGCCGGCGCCGGCGTTCAATAATCGCATCGGGTATCTCCGGCGCTGCCGTTGCTTCAGAGGGGGGAACCGTTTCACTCATAGTTTTTTTCTCTCCTTAATGGGTCCCACATTAAGCGGGGATCAAACGCCATGGCGGCAAACATGGTCAGCACCACCACCGCGCCAAAGGCAATCGAGGCGGTACCGGCCCTGACCGTTGCCAGGGACTGAATCTGAACCAGCGCCGCCAGGATGGTCAAGACAAAGATGTCCAGCATGGACCAGCGCCCCACCAGCTCGACCACGCGGTAGAGCTGCATCCTCGTCCTAAGC
>Ga0302238_1001527_pt1 | contig 18558 bp, 16 predicted proteins | sample AAG_UR_Asn_MG_FD_193527 | JGI IMG/M metagenome (GOLD analysis project Ga0302238, IMG submission 193527) | Enriched activated sludge microbial communities from anaerobic digester in WTTP, New Holstein, Wisconsin, United States - AAG_UR_Asn | ecosystem: Engineered > Bioreactor > Anaerobic >...
CAGCCTCTCGGTGATCCCCGGAGCGAGCAGTGGGGTCGTTATGCGGCTTGCCGTGGAGATCGTGAGCAGTTCGTCCAGCGTTCCTGAAGCTCTGATGACGCCTCCGTAGAGGATCAGCACCCTGTTGCATATGTCCTCGACATCGCCCAGGAGATGACTGCTGACTATGACCGTCTTACCACGTTTCTGGAGGAATGTTATCAGATCCTTGATCTCCTTGCAGCCGATAGGATCGAGTCCGGATGTCGGTTCATCGAGGATAAGCAGGTCAGGATCGTTGATCATCGCCTGGGCCAGCCCTATCCTGCGCGCCATTCCCTTGGAGAACTCTCCGACCGGACGGTTCCTCACATGGCTGAGCCCGACCATTTCCAGAAGCTGTTCGCTCCTGCTCCTCCGTTCCACTGCGGGAAGATCAAAAAGCGCTCCGAAGAAGTCCAGGGTTTCCATTGCTGTCAGATACTTGTAGAGATATGATTCTTCGGGAAGATAGCCTATCCTCATCTTGGTGCGTACGCTGCGCGGAGACTCCCCGAAGACCTCTATTGTTCCGGAGGTGGGATATAGGAGACCGAGCAGCATCTTTATCGTGGTCGATTTGCCCGAACCGTTAGGTCCAAGCAACCCAAGCACCTCTCCTTCATATACCTCGAAGTCGATGTCGTTCACCGCCTTCGCCTTCGGACGGTTCCAGAAGTCGCGGAACTCCTTGGAAAGCCCGACTGACTTGACGACTGTCTCCCTGGCTGGTACCGGATTCTGCAATTGATGATCTCCTAATTATGGTGACACTTGATGTAATAAAATTCAGTTGTAATAAAAAAGCACCTTAGCGGATTGCTCAACCAAGGTGCTTATAACTGTAATAATACAATTATTTTGTTGCTTTTTCAGCAGCAGCTTTTGCATCAGCAGCAGCTTTGTCAACGGCCTTGCCAGCCTCAGCACCGGCCTTTTCAGCACTCTTTGGAACAGCTGGAGCAGCTGGTTCTTCCTTGCCGCATCCGGCCAGGAATCCTACGAGGCCTACGATCGCCATCATCGCCAATAATTTCTTCATGTCCTACCCCTCCTATACTTTTAAGGTTTCATAGAAAATATACCTCAAAATAAAAAAATCAAACTTGTTTTTTGATGTTCCGGGAAGAAAATCCTGACCTGCAGAGTTGTCTATGCACCCCAGCATGATATATTCAATAACTCATAAGAAAAGGGGGACACCTATTCAATGAAACATGACAAGACCATCCTGATCCTGAGCGTATCCGCAGGAGCCGGCCATGTCCGTGCAGCCGAAGCCCTGAGAAAGACCGCCGAGGAAAGCTTTCCCGGAACCAAGGCAGTTCATCTCGATGTAATGGAGTTCGTCCCGTCTCTTTTCAAGAAGATCTACGCCGACTCCTACATCAAGGTCGTCGACAGCAATCCTGCCCTCTGGGGCTTCCTCTACTTGCAGACAGACAAGGAGGAGAAGACAGATTCGCTTTCAAACAAGCTTCTCCGAGGTATAAAGAAGCTGAACACCAGATCTCTCTTCGACAGGATAGATGAGCTCAAGCCGGACATCGTGATCTGCACCCATTTCCTTCCGGCCGAACTGCTTTCAAGGAAGATCTCCAAAGGTAAATTCAAAGCACCGGTATGGGTCGTGGTCACCGATTTCGATATCCATTCCCTCTGGGTGCACCCTCACATGGCCGGATATTTCGCCGCAAGCCCGGAAGTCGCATGCCGTATGATCGACAAGGGGATCAGCCCTGACAACGTACATGTCACCGGAATCCCGATAATGCCGGTCTTCGCGAAAAAACATTCCAGGACGGAATGCGCGAAGGAACTGGGTGTCAATCCTGATAAAACCACGATCCTCCTAATGTCCGGAGGCCTCGGCGTCGGCGGAATCCATCTTGTCGCTGAGAGGCTACTCAGGATCGACCGCGACTTCCAGATGTTCGCACTCGCCGGAAAGAACAAGGATCTGCTCGAGGAACTGAACAAGATGGCGAAATCATTCCCCGGAAAACTGATTCCCACTGGATTCACAACGACAATAGAAAAGAACATGGCTGCAAGTGACATTGCAATAAGCAAGCCAGGCGGTCTCACAAGCTCCGAATGCATCGCGATGGGCCTCCCTATGATAGTCATATCACCGATCCCCGGACAGGAGGAGCGCAACTGCGATCACCTCCTTGAAAGCGGAGCGGCTGTGAAGGCGCACAACGCGGCAGTCCTGGAATTCAAGCTGCGGAAGCTCCTCGAGGATCCGGCGAAAGTCTGCGAAATGCGCAGGAACGCCTCGAAGATAGGCCGTCCGCATGCAGCAATTGAAATTCTGAAAGAAGTTCTTAGCCACAAAGGTACAGAGGCACAAAGTTAACTTAAAATAATATCTTAGGATTTTTCCGTATAATATTATCCCTCATTTTATTGTTATTCGCAAGTTTCGCGATTACTCATTTCTGTGTCTTCTGTGTGTTCTGTAGTTAAATATTTTTGGGAATTTATGAATTTGTTGCTTCTATTATTTTGGGTTTTCCTGCTCGCTTTCTTCTTCGCGAAGGTGGAGATCCATATCGAAGGGGACCAGGGCTGGGCCTCCGGTCTTCCCACCTGGCGCATCGAGAAACATTGGCTCCTCGACGTATTCTGGGGCGGACGCCCCATGACCGGTTACCATGCCTGGGTTTTTCCTTTCATGATACTGATATTCCACCTCGTATTTTTCATGAAGGCTGAATGGTCCCTGAAACTGGAGGCCAGAGTCCTTGCCTCTATAATGCTATTCTGGCTTGTTGAGGATTTCCTATGGTTCATCCTAAACCCACATTACGGATGGAAGAAATTCAACAAAAAGGACATTCCCTGGCATGGACACCGCTGGCTGATCTTCATGCCGGTCGACTACTGGATGTTCACTGTAATCGCGGCATTTTTGTTCTGGTATTCGTATTTCTATAAATAAAGGGTGCCTCTAAAGGGATAATCTGGATGGATGGATGGGTGGATTAAAATTCATAGAGACCAAAATTTTGACGAAGGCAGAAGAATTTGCTGCCCTTCGGATTGTGGATCAAAAGATGTAGAGTTGTCCGTCTCGGACAAGGCTCTTCGCCGGGACGACGAACCCTACATCAGTCTTAATTAAGGAATAAATAATCATGAAAATTCTATCCTCCAAATCAAGATTTTTCCGCATGTTCACACTCGCCTTTTCCGGAATTTCATTTCTTGGGATCTCATCCGCGATCAGCGCCAAGGCCGCAGATGAGCTCCAGACCTTGAAATTCAAGGCTTCAGAGAAACCTGTCGTCAATCCCGGCAAGGGTTGGGTTGTCTATGGCGGCTTCCCGAAGAGCCACTGCCAGGATGCATTGGATGTCTGCAGTTCCGCCTATAACAGATTCTGCTGGAGCGAACTCGAACCCGAGGAAGGAAAATTCAACTGGGAGCCGCTCGAAAAGGCGCTGAAGGAATGGGATGCCGCCGGGAAACAGTTCGGATTCGGCGTGATGTGCGAAAGCTTCCATAACTACATGAAATACACTACGCCAAAATGGGTCTTCGACCTCGGCGTGCCTTCAATAGAGTATGACGGCTGGAAGGTCAAAGGACAGGTCGCCCTCAAACAGTGGGACAATCCCATATTCCTGGAAAAGCTCAAGAACTTCATTGATGCAATGGGGAAGAAATATGACGGAGATCCACGGATCTCCTGCATCGACATCCGTTCCTACGGACAGTGGGGAGAAGGACATCTCGGTCATCTCAAAGGCTCAGTAAGACTTACGCCAGACGGACTCAAGAAGCATATCCAGATCCATTTGGACGCCTTCAAGAAGACACGCCTCATGATCCCCTGGGGCGAAACCTTTTTGAACCCGGTATATGACTGGGCCGTTGACAAAGGTGTTGGAATAAGACGTGACGGCGTTCTCGGTAATTCCAACGGCTCGGAACTAATACGTTGCAAGGGAAAGGTCCCCTCATTCGGCGAATGGTTCTCCAGCTATCAAGAGCACATTAAGAACGATGGATCACGATATGCGTGGGGCGATAAACTCGAGGACAGGATACTTGACGACACTGTCCGGGGTGCGTTCACCTACCAGAACCTCGGACAATACGACTTCAAGGATCTCTTCGTGAAGGAGAAACGCCCATTCATCGACAAGCTCACCAACATGATGGGCTACCATTTCCTTCTTGATGAAATAACGATTCCACGCCAAGTGAAGTCCGGTACGGACTTTGAAGCCTCCTTCAAATGGGAGAACAAGGGACTCGCATTCATTTTTATTCCTTGCACAGTCGTTGCAGCGATTATCGACAAGGATGGTAAGGTCGTCACCAAATGCGAGGCGAAGGGATGCCATCCGGACAAATGGGCGCCAGATGGCAAACAGATCTCCGAAACATCTTCTCTCAATTTCACTGCACCGGCCGGCTCATACCGCCTGGCAGTAGGACTCTTCTCCGATCCCAAACGACAGACTCCCGATATCAGACTTGGCATTGAAGGCGAAACCTCAGGCAACTGGCACGTTTTAGGGAAAATTGATGTTGAATAGGCGTCGGCCTGCCCGGCGTAGCTCAAATGGCGAAGACGGGTCGTCAGTTATCATCATATTGGCATACAATAATGAATGAAAACTCAAAAGCATTGTTGACAAAACTCACATCTAAATATCCACTCGCGATATTAGAGGATGGTAAGCTTATTAGATTTAATATTATTGGAATTGAAGAAGTATTTAGAGTATCTGATTCTGGAAAAGAAATAATTATATCAACTGAATCATGGCATGAACATTTCGGAAAATACAACAGTTATGAAGACGCAATTGATTTTTTTGATGATTTGCTTTCCGGAAAAGCATATATTTTAGTAAAGTATCGTGGAGATTTCCCTGTTGCTCATTCATTACATAAAATCAACAAAGACAATAACGACATTACATTATCAAGGACAGGGAGTTTGATTTCTCCTTTTTGGAGAAAGAAATCAATTAAGAAACTATATTATACAATACCAACTAAATCATAGACCGAACCGATGAAGCACCGATCCGGTCATTATCAGGCTTTATGTAATACTGTTCTTATGAAGCACCGGCGATACGACATATATCCTGTAATAGTCAAACCCCGGCAGCAATCTGGTAACTCATGATCTACAATTTGAAAATCTACTTCAGCTTCAACTTGAACTTCCGGACGTTAGACCTGTAATATCCCTTCTTCTGTGCTTCGGGCCCCCAACTGCCGGAGAATTGCATCCAGCCGGTAACGCCGTCGGACTCCATCCATTTCAGCGGGATGCGCGGACAATACGGATTGAATTCCTTCCCCTGCCAGTATTCCTCGAAATGGACGAGAGAGAAAGGTCCCCAAGGTTCCGGCGATTCGAATATCAGAAGATCCGTTCCTTCAGTCGGTGAAAAGTCCTTGTGAAATCGCCAGGTCAGGAGCAGGTATCTTTTAATTCCTGCAAGATAAACCATTTCCGGGATGCTGATCCAACAATGCATGCTCAGTACTGGGATCGATTCGTCGAGATCACGGCTCCAGACAGGTTCCCCTGAGATCTCGTATCCCGACAGAAATTCCCAGGCTTCACGTTTCACGATACTGTCATTCGGAACGCGCCCTATCCTCAGATTGCTGCCATTGTCCCACTGGTCGCTCGACACGGCATAGACGAAATTGTCCCTGGCGTTATCATTGTTCTTTCCGAAGTTCACAAATGCCGGACCTCCAAACTTGTGTCCGGGGAACATCGGCGAGGGAATATTCTTCAGCGTCGGGACCCAGAATCCGCCTTTATTGGTTGAATAGACTATCTGTGCATCGCTGCCATGCTGTGAAATGATGCTGTACGGGGCTTTCTTCGACTTCAGCATGTTCTGGAAGGCGAAGTAGAGGACGCCATCGACACAGATCATCCCGCTGGGTTTCGGTCCATCTCCGCCCCAGCCGATATAATCGTTCATGTGATTGACCTTGCTGATTTTGTAATCTTCAGGGCCGCCGCTGAACTTCTCGACATCGAGTCCGCCGGTGGTCTCGCCCCAGAGCGGGTCGCCTGCAGAGGTGTAGATCTCGTTGTCATCAGCCCAGGTCGTGGGGAAAGTGTCGCCTTTGATGTCTTTCTCAGGATACCCGATGCCCTCTCCCAGCCATTCGAAGCCTTTTATCAGCTTGCTCTTCGGAACTGAAAATTCAGGACTCATATCACTTTCTCCGTTATATTTATATTGCTTTCGAATACATCACCCAATCATCCAGCCATCCACTCATCCATTTATTATTGCATTATATTGCCATACTATTTTATCACTTGCCCTTCATATTACATTGTGATATATTTCTTAACAATTGACATAATTGCTAATATTTTGTGTAATATTGCGGTAATACCATGGATGGTTGGATGAATGGATTATTGGATGGCTGGGCATGATCAAACAAATGACCAAGCAACAAGTACCTGAATGTCATGGATAAAATTATTCAGAAATCCTGTCGCGTCAGTATTGTTTATTTTTACCCAATCATCCATGCATCCAGCCATCCATTCATCCAGCAGAAGAAAGGGGATCGTTTATGAAACCAGCTGTCGCAGTAAGCACTCCCTACGTCGGAAGGCTGAAGGTGAAGCATGGATGGCGTGCTGTGTTCGGGATGCACTCCCACGGACACAATGAGATAATGGTCATGCTTGGCGGGAAACTCAGTGTCCGGGCAGGAGGAGAGGAATTCCAGGTAGAAAAAGGGGATGCGCTTTTCTACGCGCCAAACGTGAAACACTTTGAGGAGGCCGATTCCAAGGAAGGGGCTGACTTCATCTTTTTCAGCATACCTGCTTCCTTCAAGATCAATAGCAAGCTGCTTGTCAGGGATCCTGGCAGGAGGCTCCTCACGCTTGCGCACTGGCTTGCTGAAGAGCGCGAGAAGCCTTTTGAGAAGCGTGAAAGATTACTGGGTGCATACATACAGGCTGTGATCTTTGAAATGGAGAAACTCTCGAAGGATCGCCCGAATTCTCCGCTCTCGCATATACGCGACCACATTGCTGGCTCCCTCACAGAAAACCATTCCGTCTCCTCGCTCGCAAAACGCGCGGGTATGAGCAAATTTCATTTCATAAGGACATACCGAAAGTATTCCGGACTCTCACCGGTACAGGACCTGTTGCGGATGCGTCTGGAGTCGGCGTGCAATCTTCTTGTGACCACGGAGATGACATTGAAGCAGATCGCCGTGGAGACGGGATTCTGCGACGAGTATTATTTCTCTCGGATGTTCCGGAAGCATCTCGGGACGACTCCCGGAGCGTTCCGCCATGGGAGAATCTGAAGAAACTCAACCACAGAGGCACAAAGCTTTCCTTATTAATGAAGGAAAATCATCTGCAAATCCAATTCTTTTAAAAATAATTCCCAAAATATAATTTTCTCACTTTTCCCTGTGTAACCTGTGTGTTCTGTGGTTAAAAACTCCAGTCGATTGAAGAAATTATTACTTTGTGCCTCTGTGCCTTTGTGGCTGATAAACTTCACTTTTTCCTCTGAAAATATTTTGATTATTTTTTATTTGACGCTTGAAAAGACCTTTTCCGAGCCTAACTTGTTTTGGGGAAAAAAGGTGAATAAAGGGGATTTTAGGTGAAACAAGGCAAGAATAGTCAGGTGCAGGTGGCAGGAGATTTCTTCTTCGGGGAATTCGAACACTCCCTCGATCCGCAGAGGCGCATAGCCATCCCAAGCAACTGGAGGAAGGAGAAGAAGACAAAATTCTTCCTTCTGCCCGGAAGGCATAATGCTCTCCAACTGATCCCGCCGTCGATCTTCAACGAGTTCATCGCGAAGGTCCGCAAGGTATCGTTCGCGGATGCAGCGTCCTCGCTCGCACTCGTCCGCATCGGCTCGGTCGCGCAGGAATGCGAATGCGACAGCCAGGGCAGAATATCGATCCCCCAGAAGCTGATTGAGCAGTCGGGGCTCAAGAACCAGGTCGTCCTGGTCGGAGCGGTGACGACGATACAGATATGGTCGAAGGTCAACTGGAACCTCTTCCAGAAATCCGACCAGAACGACGTACTTGACGTGATACAGAAGATCGGTGAGCGTCCAGATGACCTGGTGAACATACTGAAAGGGCTCAGCGGATCTTGAATGATTTCGGACATGTCCCGGTCCTGCAGAAGGAGGTCTTGGACCTGCTGATAGTTAAAACGGGACCGATGAAGGTGATCGACGGGACGGTCGGTTACGGCGGACACAGTTCTTTGATAATGAAAAAAAATGTGGAGGCGGTTTTGCTGGGAATTGACCGCGATGGCGATGCGCTTGCAGCAGCGGAAAAAGTTTTAAGTTTCGCCGGGAATCGCGTTCATCTGGCAAAGGACAGTTTCAGCAATCTGACGGCATGCGCGGCCGGACTGGGGTGGCACTCGGTTGACGCCTTGCTGTTGGATCTGGGAGTCTCATCTCCCCAAATTGATAACCCGAGGAGGGGGTTCTCATACAGGCTGGACGGTCCCCTGGACATGAGAATGGATGTCCAGTCCCGCGAAACCGCCAGCCGCATTCTAAATACTTATTCGTATGAGGCGCTTGAGAAGATATTCAGGGAATACGGCGAGATCCGGAAGAGCAGGATGCTCGCAGATGTGATAATAAAGAGGAGGAAGGTCAAGGAATGGATGTATACGACAGAACTCGCAGAGCTCTGCAACTCCATTCCGGGAATTGTCAGGAGAAGCGGTCCCCCTGCTCCATCACTTTGCTTCCAGGCGCTGAGGATGGCCGTGAACGACGAACTTGGAGAACTGAGGAAAGCTCTTGAAGAAGGGGTGAAACTGCTGGCCCCGGGAGGAAGGATGGCCGTAATAAGCTTCCATTCCCTCGAGGACAGGATGGTAAAACAGTATTTCAACATGATGGCTCGCTCCTGCCTGTGTCCGCCCGGTCTACCGGTTTGTATATGCGGACACAGGCAGAGCTTAAAACTAATAACAAAGAAGCCGGTTATTGCAACAGAAGAGGAAGTCAGGGAGAACCGCAGGGCGGCACCGGCGAAGCTGAGGGTGGCGGAGAAGATATAACAGACGGCAGTAATAAGTAATAAGTAATTAAGTAATAAGCGAGCAGTGATCAGTAGACTGACGACTGGCGACTGAAGGCTGACGACTATATAAAGGATATAAGGAAATGGGTATCAACGTAACAAGCTACAATTACAACGGTCCGAGAAGGAGGAAGGCCAGGTCCTCAAGCAACAGTCTGGGGATATTCGCCACGACACTTAAGATTTCGGTGCCGTTCTGCCTGCTTTTCGCGGCGGCGATCACGAGGGTGATGTGGACAAGCCAGGCGGAGTCGATCAACAAGGAATCCATCTCTCTTGAGAATAGGATCAACGACATCGACAGGGAGACTGCAAACCTCAACATCGGGATAGAGCAGAAGAGCGGGAAGGATATCCTCGCCCAGGTTAAGAAATACAATCTCGACCTGCATTATCCGCAGCCTGGACAGATCAAGAAGCTTGAAGTTGCGAAGGCAAGCCCTGTCGTCAAGAGCGAACCGGTCGTAAAGCAGCCTGCAAATGCAAAACCTATCATTGTCAGCCAGAAGAACGGAGCAAAGACAGATGTTCCGGCGAAATATTACCGTTGACGAATCATCCGCCGGAACATGCGCTCCAGCGAACCCTTCATGTGTCAATGATCACCCACCCACGGAAGAGATGTTATGGGACGCAAATATTTTGTCGTAAGGATAATCATAGCCTCGGTGATCCTGCTTACCGTGCTCATCGCCCTGCTGCTCAGGATGTACCATGTCCAGATCCAGCGGCACGATGAACTGTTCGAAAAGGCGAAGAACATATATACCTCCACCGTCAAGAAAGAAGGCAAGAGGGGCGAGATATATGACATCAACGGCAATCTCCTGGTAGGCAACAAGCCCTGCGTGGATATCGCCGCCGATCCTTCGGAAGCCGGTGATGACAAGAAATGCCGCGAACTTGCCTCATATTTCGAGAAGACGCTCGGACTTGACTATGACACCATCCTTCGGCGCTTGTCCATCAAGACCTCCGAATCCACAGGCAAAGATATAAAATATGTGATCATCAAAAGGGATGTCGAACTGGAGGACGCTGAAAAGATCCGCAAGGAAGCAAAGATGAAGAAGTACAGATGCCTGATCTTCGAGAACAAGACGAAGCGTTTCTATCCGAAGAACAAGCTTCTCGCAAATATACTTGGATTCATCAGTGTGGATGGTGGAAAGGTAACTCCGGAGGGTGGAATTGAAAAGGCAGTGAATACAAACATGACCCCGACCGAAAGCGTTTCGGTGATCGAACGCAGCAGGATGGGGTTCCGTCTGCCCGGTGAGGAGGACAAACTGAAAGCCGTACAGGACGGCAACAATGTGTATCTGACCATCTCCGAACCCATGCAGATGATCGTCGAGGACGAACTTGAACGGATCATGAAGGAATTCGAACCGGACGCAGCCTATGCCGTAATGGTCGAACCAAACACCGGCAACATACTGGCGATGGCACAGCGCCCGACCTTCGATCCGAACGACAGGACTCACATGGATCCGAAGGCCTGGAGGAACAGGATCACCGAGGACACATTCGAACCGGGATCCATCATGAAATCCATCATCGTCGCATCGGCGCTTGATCTGGGCGTTGTAACGCCAAGCACCATGATCGACTGCGAGGGAGGCCACTGGCTTTACGCGGGCAAGGTACTGAATGAGGCGGCCGGGCATGGCCATGACATACTTTCAGTCACCCAGATAATCCAGGTCTCGAGCAATATCGGAACCGCCAAGATCGCGCTCATGATGGGCAAGAACAATTTATATGCCTCCATACGGAGATTCGGATTCGGCTCGAAGACCGGTATCCCTATAAAGCCGGAAGCACTTGGAATGATGAAGAAGCCGGAACAATGGGATGGTCTTACAATCACACGATATCCAATCGGGCAGACATTGACTGTCTCCCCACTCCAGATGGTCAGGGCATACTGTGCACTTGCGAACGGCGGAAACCTTGTCGAACTGCGCCTCATAGACAGGCACAGGAATCCGGGCACCGGCGAAGAGATCAAGATGGAGATACTTCCAAATTCGGCAAAATTATTCAGGAACACCGAAACCCGCAAGAAGATCGTCGACATGATGAAGCTCGTGACCCAAAAGGGAGGAACCGCCGAAAGGGCCGCCGTCAAGGGATATTACGTAGCGGGAAAGACCGGCACCTCGCAGAAACTCGTCAACGGAGTATATTCCAACAGTGAACATGTCGCATCCTTCGTGGGATTCGTGCCGGCCGACAAGCCTGCATTCGTTCTGCTTGTCACCGTCGATCACCCCACAAAGAAGGCGTATTATGGCGGACTTGTGGCGGCACCTGCATTCAGCCACATAGCGAAGAAGGCGCTGAGGATCCTGAACGTTCCCCCCGAATATGAGGTGCCAGAGGAGGAAGAGACTGACGACCTATGATGAAGAAGAATTTTTCAGAATATATAGACATCCTGGAGGAGCTTGTGGTGTCCAGCAGGCCCGCCGGCGATTTCCCGGTCAGCCTGATCACCAACGATTCCAGGAATTCAATCCCGTCATCGGTCTTCATTGCGATACAGGGCAGCGGCAGGGATGGACACGATTTCATCGATGCGGCGGTCGCCGCCGGAGCGAAAGCCGTGATCTATGGAAAGGAAATTTCCTCATACAAGAACGGTATAAGCTACATCAAGGTTTCGGACCCCTATTCCGCTTATGCGCGTCTTGTTGAAGCATTCTATGACTATCCTTCCCGCAGGATGAAGATCCTCGGTGTCACTGGCACCAACGGCAAGACAAGCAGCGTATATCTGCTCAATGAGCTCCTCTGTTCCGCAGGATTGAAATGCGGATTGATAACTACGGTCTGCTACGGCTGGCCCGGTCATTCCGAACCGGCCGCCAGAACTACGCCAGAAGCCTCGGACATACAATCGTTGTTCTCCAGGATGCTCGAAGCGGGATGTTCGCACGTGGCGATGGAGGTGTCAAGCCATGCCCTCCACCAGAACAGGATCGGTTCTGCGAAGTTCTCTGGCACCATATTCACAAATCTTACTGGAGACCATCTCGACTACCACAAGACGATGGATTTCTATTATGACGCAAAGAAGATTCTTTTCGAAGACCACCTCGCGGTCGATGCCATTGCCGCGATCAACAACGATGATCCTTACGGGAAACGCCTTTTCGCTGATCTCAGGAGCGCAAACTGCGTGAGATTCGGCAAGGACAATGCTGAAGCTGTCATAAATATCGGGAAGATATCTCCCACCGGTACGGATTTTACGCTTTCCTTCGAGGGCAAGGTCTTCAAGATCTCATCCCCTCTCATAGGCGAGCATAACGCCTACAACATCACCGGCGCCGCCATCATAGCCTACAAACTCGGAATCAGTCCGGAGATAATACAATCGACGCTTGGAAAGCCGATATCTATCCCCGGACGCCTTGAAGCCTTCCATACAAAGAACGATGTCAGCATCTTTGTCGACTTCGCACATTCCGATGACGCCCTGCAACGGGTACTTGAAGCCCTGAGAAAATTGAACGGGAAAAGGATCATATGCCTTTTCGGATGCGGAGGGGACAGGGACAGGACAAAACGCCCCAGAATGGGTACGGTCTCGGCGAAACTTGCCGACAGGACTATCGTCACCAGCGACAATCCGAGATCGGAAAATCCCGAGGACATCATCGCCGATATTATCAAGGGGATCCCGCCGTCTGCGAATTTCGCAGCTGTCCCGGACAGACGGGAGGCGATAAAGCAGGCCATAAGCGAGGCTGAGCCGGGCGACATCGTACTGCTGGCCGGCAAAGGGCACGAGGACTACCAGGAGATCAAGGGCGTCAGGCACCATTTCGACGACTGCGAGGAGGTCAGGAAGATCATTGGCTGAAGACCTTGAAACCACAGAACACACGGAAATAAATAAAGTGAAAGATATATTATTCACCTATGGCGAACTTGAGAAGATAACCGGAGGCATCTGGAAAGGCTTTTCCGCATCTCCCGACAAGGGTATAATTGCGATCTCCACCGACAGCCGGAAGGACTGCACAGGGACGATCTTCTTTGCGCTCAGGGGGGAGTCCCTCGACGGGCACGATTATCTTGATGCTGCCGCATCGATGAACGCCTCCGCAGCCTGTATCTCAAAGGAACGTGCTTCATCTACAAGGCTTCCGGAAAAAATCCCTATGCTTGTAGTCAATGACACACTCAAGGCATACCAGTCGCTTGCAAACTTCCACAGAAGGCGTCTCGGGCTTAAGATCATCGCTCTTACCGGCAGCAGCGGCAAGACCGGCACCAAGGAAATCCTGAAGGCCATACTTGTCCACTCGTTCGGGAATGACAAGGTTTATGCAACAGATGGTAACACGAACAACCATGTCGGTGTCCCACAGAATATCCTCAATTTCCGGAAGAACCACGAATATGCGATCATCGAGATGGGGACGAATCATCCAGGGGAGATTGCCGTATTAAGCAAGATCGCCGAACCGGATCACGGACTTATTGTTTCAATAGGGAATGCGCACATCGAATTTTTTGGCGATACGGACGGAGTGGCCACGGAGAAATCTGCGATATTCGCACATATGTCGAATTCTGGCACCGCGGTGATACCTGCCGAAGGTCCCGGAACAATGGTCTTGGACAAAGTCACGCAAAAATTCAAAACAATGCGGTTCGGTGCAGAATCCGCGAAATCCGCAGACCTTCAGGTGGAATATCTGGGTGGAAGCATGACGGGCAGCTCCTTCGAGCTGTTCTGGAAAAGTTGCGGACTTCGCAAAAAGGTCTCATGGCATCTGACCGGCAGACACCAGGCTATGAACGCCGGTGCTGCAGTGCTCGTTGCAAATGCAGTTGGCGTTTCACCGGACACTGCGGTTGATGCGCTGAACAAGGGTGTCCAGATACCAGGGATGAGGATGCGCATCCAGGAGCGTGACGGAATAACCTGGATAAACGACGCATATAACGCAAATCCCGACAGCATGAGGGCTGCCATCGAATGGCTCAAAGAAGCAACTGTGTCGCCAGATGACAGGAATTCCAGAGTGATCATCATACTCGGTGACATGTTGGAAATGGGGAAGTCCGGTCCTTCAGCACACGAGGAACTTTTGAAGTTCACTACTGGGACTCTCCCCGGAGCCTCGCTTATTGTCGTCGGACCCATAATGGCAGGAGCCGCTGCCAGGCTCAGGTCCAATACCGAAATATCCATGAGGGATTTCCCGGATTCAGACGAAGCGGCAAAATATGTCAAAGCCAAACTCCGGCGCGGCGACATCATCTTCCTCAAGGGCTCCAGAGGCATGAAACTCGAAAAGATCGAAAATATGTTTTCCAGATGAATCGACCAGTCATAGGATTGAACATAGACTGCCGGGAGAAGAGAGATGCTCCGACCTACCGGATAAAATCCTACTATGTGGATGCAGTCCACGAAGCCGGTGGCCTACCCCTGCTGGTACCGAGTATTCCTGACAGGAAGCTCCTCTCGGAATATGTGAACAAGGCTGACGCCTTCATATTCATAGGCGGCAGGGATTATCCTCCGGAATACTATGGGGAGAAGAAACATGAAAAGACAAAGCTGCTGCCCCAGAAGAGATATCAGACGGATTTCATGCTTGCGGAACTTCTGCTTAAGACCGAAAAGCCCTTGCTTGGGGTCTGTGCAGGACACCAGCTTCTCAACATTGTCCTTGGCGGAAAACTGATACAGCATCTTGAAGGCCATTCCGACGAGATCTATCACAAGATCAAGGTTGGCATGGAAAGTAGAATCCTGAAGGGAATTTTCGGCAAAACCCTTCTCAGTGTGAATTCATCGCATCATCAGGCTATCAATCCCGGGCATCTTGGCAGGGGATTGAAGGTTGCAGCAATTTCCGCGGATGGGACAATAGAGGCTGTCGAGAGCACTGGAAAGCACATCATATTGGGTGTTCAGTGGCATCCGGAGAGGATAAAGTTTCCAGGGCATAGGCGGAAGTTTTTCAACTGGTTTGTCGGCATAGCGGGAAAATACCACCGCACCTGATTCCCCGCCCCCACTTGAAATATATGCGGTTTTAAGTATTATTATTCTATAATGACTGTGATTATAACATATCTGCTTCTGACGCTTCTTCTCCTCCTGTTGAATGCGTTCTTCGTACTTGCGGAATTCGCTTCCGTAAAGGCGCGTCCTACTCACATGGAAGTGCTTGCGGCAAAGGGGGACATCCGTGCGAAGATGATGCAGCATATCCAGACCCGTCTGGACCAGTATCTTTCCGTCTGCCAGGTCGGTATAACACTCGCCAGCATCGGATTGGGATTCGTAGGCGAACCAGGATTCGCCAAGATAATCGCATATTTCCTGGAAAAGACTGGATATGGGAACGGTATTCCCGATGCGACAATCCACGGGATCGCAATTTCCGTATCATACATATTGATTTCCTATCTTCACATCGTGCTTGGTGAACAGGTGCCCAAGATCTTCGCGATACGCAAGGTCGAACAGGCCGCGCTCAACACTGCTTTCCCCCTGCACTTCTTCTATTTCGTATTCTTCATCCCTCTCTGGCTGCTGAACTGGTCGGTAGATACCATTCTTTTCTTGCTGAGGGTACCCAAGGCACCGAAACATGAACGTCATTCCGAAGATGAGATCAGGATCATCCTCGACAACTCCCAGTCCAGCGGAATGATGACCTTCCGGCGTCTCCTCTACATAGAGAACGTCCTCGATATGGGCACTCTGACCGTCAGGAACTCCATGCGTTCCCGGGAAAGGCTGCATATTCTCAGGACCAGTAACACCCCGGAGGAAAACACCAAGATCATCTCGGAATTCAAGCAGTCCCGATATCCCCTCATCGGCAAGGATCCGGAAAACCCGATGGGATATATCCATATAAAGGATCTTTATCTTGCGAAGCTCGCAGGAAAGCCGACCGACGATCTACAGCCCTATGTACGCACATGCCTGAAGGCGAAGGAGGAACAGAACATAGAACAGCTCCTTTCAGAAATGCAGAGGCGTGGAAACCATGTGGCGCTGGTATACGACAAGAAAGGCGCATGGACAGGATTTGTGACGATGGAAGACCTTCTCGAGGAAGTTGTCGGTGCCATCGAGGAGGAATTCCCTCTCGAGGTGCCTGTCTACCTTTCCGATACTTTGACCACCGACAGGGTACAGCTGGACGTTGAAGGCAAATCGATCACGGCAGTAGCGGAAAATGCATTGAAACGCCTGAATCCGAACGAACTTCCGATGCCTGTCCAGACGATCATGCTCTCCGTTGCGGAACGTGAAAAACTTATCAGCAGCTATGTCGGCAGGAACATTGCGATACCACATGCACGACTCAAGAGCCTTGCCCGTCCAATCGTGATTGTGGCTCGTCTCAAGGAACCTATCCCCTCCCCTGTCCCAAATGAGACCGTCAACCTGATATTCCTGCTTCTGACCCCGGCTGACATACCGAGGATACACCAGGTGCTCCTCTCACATATTGCCCAGATGTTGGAAAGTGAATTCCTGTCGGACCGCCTGATGAACGCAAAGAAGTCCTCGGAACTTTTCGATGCTCTGAAGACCGCCGAGCAGGCGGTGCTGTGAAAACAATTATTTGATAGGATAACAGGGCTGGCATGATACAAGTTAAATGAATCATGAAAATCCTGTTATCCCGTCTGAAAAATAAAATTGTTTTCAAGGAGAAAGAAAAGATGAAGCCTATCGGTCTGCAGCTGTATACGGTCAGGGAACTTCTCGGGGAATCCAAGGAAAAATTCATATCCACGATGAAACACGTCTCCGAAATCGGATTTGTTGGCGTTGAAGGCGGTCTCGGTGAAGCGATAAAATACGGCATGACTGCCGAACAGTATAAGGAGCTCCTCGATCAGCTCGGACTGGAGATGATCACAGGTCCAGGTCCGAAGCACGATCTCTCAAACATCGATGAGATCGCCAGGCTCAAGAATATATTCGGATTCAAGCACCTCTTCGGAGGATTCGGATGGGACGAATTCAAGACGATGGACAGCATCCGCAAGACTGCCGATCTAATCAACCGGATGACAACAGCTCTCAAGCCCCACAAGCTACAGCTCTGCCTGCACAACCATTTCTGGGAGTTCGACCGCATCAACGGCAAGATCGCCCAGGAATATATCGCAGAACTGTGTCCGGACGTGAAATTCGAAATTGACATATACTGGGCAACAAACTTCATGGCGAACGATGCCGCGGAACAGGTGAAGAACTTCAAAGCCAGAGTGCCTGTCCTGCACATCAAGGACGGCATGATGGAAAGACCGAAGGACCAGCCTTTCGGCGGACCGATGTCGGCAGTCGGGGCCGGCAAGGTGAATGTGAAGGGAGCTATCGCTGCGGCTGATCCGAAAGTGTTGAAATGGTTAGTCGTGGAGATCGACCGCTGTGAAGGCGATCGGGTCGAGGCCGTAGAGAAAAGCTATCGCTATCTTGTCGATAACAAACTCGGTAAGGGATCGGTGAAATAAAGTACAGTTCTTGCGAGCTTAATCCTCCTTCGCCAAGAGAGCTACGGAGGACAGGCTACGAACAAATTCCTAATTGTATTTATAATTCGTTTGTAGTCAATGCCGTAAGGCATGTTCTTGGAATTATACTCATTGGCTACAATAATCATTAAAGGATTTCCATGAAAACATATCGTGTTGCGTTCATAGGCTGCGGTCGGATAGCCAGCATACATGCTGACGGCTATAAGCTCAATAAACAGTGCAAAGTTGTCGCGTTAACTGATGTCAAGGCTGAAGCCATCAAGGCGTTTGCTGAGAAGCACGGGTTCACCGATGCTGAAATCTTCACCGATTATAAAAAGATGTTACGCAAGATCAAGCCGGACATCGTCAGCGTCTGCCTCTGGACAGGGCTCCATGAGGAAGTCGTAAAGTACTGCGCGAAAGCGAAGGTTCCGGCGATCCACTGCGAGAAGCCGATGGCGCCTTCCTGGAAAGCCGCATTGTCGATTGCCCAGACCATTGAAAGGAACAAAGTCCAACTCACCTTCAACCATCAGCGCCGCAAGCTTCCCATATTCCGGAAGGCCCGTGAACTTGTGAGGAAAGGCAAGATCGGCAAGCTTCTGCGGATCGAGGCGTTCAATCCGAAGAATATCCTTGACTGGGGAACTCATGTCGTTGACATGACCTTCAAAATGAACGGTGATGTGCCGGCCACGCGTGTCTTCGGTCAGATTGACGCACGTGAAGGCGGATCATGGTTTGGAATTCCCTTCGAACAGCTGGCTATCGGCTGGATTACTTTTACCAACGGTGTCACTGCCGTGATTCAATCCGGCGACCAGAAGGAGATGAGCCTTGGATTCCGCCTGCACGGGACAGACGGTGACATCGAGATCCTCGAATCAGAACCTCGTCTGCGAA
>Ga0302238_1001528_pt1 | contig 18556 bp, 18 predicted proteins | sample AAG_UR_Asn_MG_FD_193527 | JGI IMG/M metagenome (GOLD analysis project Ga0302238, IMG submission 193527) | Enriched activated sludge microbial communities from anaerobic digester in WTTP, New Holstein, Wisconsin, United States - AAG_UR_Asn | ecosystem: Engineered > Bioreactor > Anaerobic >...
GGAACAAAAGAATATAGCAAGGAAGAACTTGTAGCCGAAATGGGAGCGGCTTTTTTATGTGGCCATTGCCAGATCGACAACAAAACCATTGATAATAGTGCGGCCTATATAAAGTCATGGTTAAAAAAGTTAAAAGATGATCCGAAAATGGTTATCCTGGCCGCCGCACAAGCACAAAAGGCAGCGGATTTTATTCTGGGGATAGAAAAATAAAAAAAGTCCGGCCACCCCCTCAAACGGGTGGCCGGGAGCATGGTATTTTTAGATAATATTTTCTTTGCAGACAGTCCTTTTATTCTTAACCCCCGTTCGGCGGCCTATAGGAATGGCTACTGTCAAATACCGGGAGAAACTTGCATCTCTTTTGTTAGATAATTTTCGAGTCATGAAATCGCTACACAGCTCCCTGAAAGTGAGCAGCCAGTAATTCTTGAAAGCATAGTCTATTTCGAATGGTATTCATTACCGTTATAAACTCCAGAAGACCGTAGATTTTCTTCACAGTGGACAAATTTCCCATAAATTACCTGCCGGGCTTTTAGTCTTCATTACCGTGAAATGTCCAGTGCCAAAATTTAATTTCCCTTGATTTTAAACATATTTTTTACTTTCGATTCTTTCTTAAAGAGAGTATAAAGATAATAAAAAATCGGAAAATACCCACCAAGTATATTATGTGTACGGCCGCGCTGCGCGCGCCCGTACGGCGAGTTGCGCATCCGCACTCGCCGTTAGCAATTCAAATCACTCGAATCGAGGTTCTCCAGTGATGATAAGTTCACTTGAACAGTTTAATGCTGCTATAAGGGATATTCGAAAAGACAGTGCAGAAGCCACAGAAATTCTTTTCAGAGGTCAGGTGGATTCTTCGTGGATGGTAAAATCGACTTTGGAAAGAATTGGGATTCCTAAAATTCCTTGCAGCGAATACTATTTGTTCATTGACAAAATTAAACCTCTGATCAACCCCTTTATAGAAAGTAAATATCAGAGAAAAGCGACCACAGCTGGTTATCCAATAAACTTCGGTGAGTATGACAAGACTTCTTGGAGCCTTCCAGAACTGGAATACCTAACGTATTTACGGCACCATGGATTTCCAACGCCAATTATCGATTGGACAAAATCGCCTTATGTAGCACTCTTCTTTTCATGTGAAGATTTCGCTACAAGTCGGACAGACGGCAAAGTATTTGTTTATTCAAAAAGCAATGCTGCTTCGGTCGAGGGGAGCAGCATTCCAACACTACAAACCATTGGCGAATACGTTGAGACCGACAAACGCCATGTAGCACAGCAATCAAAGTACCTAGTACCAATTATCTATCTAAAAGAATGGCAATTTATAACATTTGGAACAGTATCACTAGCGAAGCAAGCTTTTTACACAGTTAAAGAATTGGAAATCGAAAGTGATGCGAAAGCGGGTATAATTCGAGAATTGACAGTGATGAACATAAATAGATTCACAATGTACCTAAGTGAAGATTCTTTGATTCGAAACTATGCAGATGTCTTTGCACTGGAGTATATGGATAAATTAAAGGGAAGAAATTGCTAACCTGACGCTAAAGCCGGAGCTAATTGAAACGACCTATCAAACTGAAAGGAGGAAGTTATGCCAAGTCTGATTTTCTCTTCCGAAACTCTTTTGACCGTTAAGCGGGTAAAACCGCAAGTAATCAATATACCAGTTGGAGCTGCTGGTGCATTGGTTAAGGGAGCGATTACTCAAGCCCTGCAGAATCATATAGCAGTTCTTCAAGGTTTTGGGATTCCCGATCTATCCATACTTGGGAAACTGTCCATTTCTGGTAATGTAATTCCGCAAGTTGGCTTATTGAAACCGTCAATGTTGACGCCGGGGTTGACTGACATAATTGAGAGGCCTACCACATTTAGTGGAGCATTACGTGTCAAACGGGGTAGCAGTGGCACAAGTGTCCAGTTAGAGAAAATTGGCGGGCCAGCATTTTTTTTAAAAGCCGAACCTTTTTCTAAGATGGTTTCGCCGCCAGCAAGAATAATCCGCGGAGGGTCACGTCCGCCAGTATTTTCGCCAATCTCAGTTCTACCTATTCCGACAGCGTACTGGGCTGCAAATGAAATTGTTATTGCGGACGACACGATGATAATTTTACAGCAACCGAATCATTGGTTTGTTATGATTGCAAACAAAATTACGTTTGGTGCCAATGTCACTTTTACGTGGGAGAAAGTAAACAAGGGGGTACCCACGACACCTTCTAAACTAACAAAGCCTAGCCCACCACCTAAGTCAATATATATGAGTGGAACTAACGGCAGCAACGGGGCTCCTGGTTCTCTAGGTGGTAATGGTTTCAGTGGTGATAGTGGACCAGAAATTGAGGTATGGACGCTTGACGTTAACCATCTTCCGAGTGAAGTCTTGCTTTTTGGTCAAGACGGATTCCAAGGTGGTACGGGACAAGATGGACAAGATGGACAAGACGGCGCTGAAGGTCGTGGCTACGTACCAGGTAGTTTCCCAAGTACCTGTGATAGTGGACCTGGGAATGGTGGTAGAGGCGGGGATGGAGGTTCTGGAGGCTCTGGTGGAAAAGGTGGCGATGGAGGGCATGGCGGTCGCTTTAATTTTTATACACCACTTAACATCTTATCTAATATCACTTCTCAAGGGTACTATATCGACACAAAAGAGGGTCTCGGTGGCGTCGGTGGTAATGGCGGCAATGGTGGACAGGGTGGTGCCGGTGGAAAGAGTGGGAACGACAGGGATGGTATAGGTTGTCCAACAAGCTTCGGGAAAGATGGGGATTCCGGTAGCCCAGGTTCTATGGGTTGTATGGGTGCCCCAGGTTGTAATGGAGAACATTTCAATGATGCAGAAAAATTCTACCCGATCGACAGTAATGAGTTCATAAGAGCTTTCAATAAGCCTGCCATCTTTGGCTTGTCAGTCACGAGTGCTATATGCGGTGATGTTGTGTCTGCAACGGGAAATAACTTTACTAATAGTGATCTGGTGTTCGTCAATGATGTTCAATCAAATACATGTATTGTGAGCGATACCCTAATCACTTTCGTTGTGCCAAATGTTGTTGGTGGCAGACAAAAAGCAGTTTACGTCAAACAGCAAGACGGCACCGAAAGCAATCGAGCAACTCTTCATGTGCAGCCGAAGATCTTGTGGATTGAACAGAATGGACAAAAAAGCACAGATAATCCGCCGGCGCGGTTTACACCCGGCAAAAGAGTTACAATTGTTGGGACTGGCTTTGCAAATAGATTGTCCATCAAGGTAAACGATCAGTATGTAGATGACAGTGACATCATCTATTCTGATTCGACAAAAGTGTCTTTTACACTTTTCCGTCCCAGTAATGTCGTTCCCAACCCCAGTGGGGAGAATGTTGGCGTTGAAGTTGTCCTTAATGATGGTGCCGCATCCGGTCCAGTTCAATTTATCCTCGACACGGTCGTAATAGCAGTATTTGGGGATTCCATTCAGTGGGGGCAGGGACTTCGGGAAGACCTTAAATTTCATCACATCATCGAGCAGCATGTTGGCAACAATGGGACTATCGGTGTGTATAAGACAGTTAATGCTCACTCAGGGGCTACTATAGGGGTCGGAGATAACAATCAAGAATCACCTGTAAATGGGGAGGTTCCTACCTCTTACCCCACGATTCTTCAACAAGTTGATCTCTATACTGGCGATCCTAAACTTGTAGATCTGGTCCTGATTGACGGCGGCATCAATGATGTGACGATTGAAGAAATCGTTAGCCCAATCGCGACCAGCGATTTGGCAGACCTAACCCAAGAACATTGCTACGACGATATGAAGTATTTGTTGGAAAAAGTTACTGGAGCGGATGGATTCAGCCAAGCTAAGATTATTGTCACTGGCTACTATCCGATTGTTAGCGATGACAGCGATCTAAATACTCTTATTCTTCTTCTAGCCGGGCTGGGTATGCTTGCGGGTGGAACAGTGGGTGGGCCATTAGGTGGATTGGCAGGTGCCATTGTTGGGGGTGTCGTCTCTGCCGCCCAGAAGGATGTCATGGTGTCTCGTTGTAAAAGATTCTCAGATGAAGCCAATCAGAAACTTCAACAGGCTGTGCTCGATGTCAAAGCGGCTAATGCTACTAAAAACCTGAACCAACAAATCTTCTTTGCCAAACCGGACTTAAAAAAATCAAATGCTATCTTCGCATCAGATTCATGGCTATGGGGTATCGAAAATGATCTAGGGCCAGCAGATGACGGGCAAATCGGTGGAGTAGAGCAAATACGCAGCGACGCCTGTCATTTGGTGGATTCTCAGGAACCTGGCAGGACAAGTATGACCAAGTGTATCCGGGCATCTATGGGACATCCTAATGTAAAAGGTGCACGGGAATATTGTAGGGTAATCAAAGCATTTCTTTGATAGCAACCCTAAACAGCGTCGTTGCAGGAGATGGTGACTTACAGAAACCCGGGTTTTGATGCAACCTCCCGTTATGCCTTCATTGAGTAAATGATGGAGTAGAAAATAACGGTTTCAGACCCTGTATATTGTCAGAACCAGATCTCAGGAGTGCAGATCTGACATTGCTGTTACTCATTGCAGCAAACGTTCCAAAAATAAAAGGAGGGCAATCTATGAATGGATGGCGAGTAATTTTTGAGCATCGGTTCCCAGATTTTCGTTTCTCCAATTTTAGAGCGACATCTGGAGCATTAGATCAAAGCAGTGTTCTTCCATCGATATCGCATTCCCCCCCAAATGATCTGCAAACATTGTACTATGCACACTTCGATGCCCACCTACCCCGCCCAAACTGGGCAGCAATAATCTACGACCAGCCGATCACAGATGTAATCGGCATCGTTTTCACCTGCATCGCCAGGCTGCCGCAGAATTCATTGGTCAGCAGTGGCAGTATATTTTGCGCAGGGGAACCCCTCTATAGCATGTGGGCGCTTAGTGTCGACAATAGCCACTTCAATATTACGTTTAAAGCCGAACAGACAACGGCAAGTTACATCAATTTGGCTCCTCATACGTGGTATGAAGTCCGATGGCAATGGAAAGCAAACGGGCAATCGGAATTGTTCATCAATGGCAATCTTGCAGCGTATCGAAACGATGTTCATCCGGGCAGGGCAATGGTTATCGATCGCTGTTGGATTGGCTCGGGTTCAGCAAATGATCCCCCGGTTCCCAGCGATTTCTATACCGGGGATATCCGGTATATTAATCTGCAGATTGTCCGTCCAAATGATACGTTGGCAGCAATAAGTTCTCTGTTGCCATACGACCCCAGGGACTTAGCCCAGCTGAAAGATTGCCAGCAAACCATACTAGCGCGACAAAAAATCATCAGTGATGTTTTAGCCGATTTCATGCACGCGTTTATTTTGTCAGAGACAAAAGAATCCTGGCATCGCAGCGCAACATCCGGTCATGCTATGCCCTATTCACGGAAAGCCATTGCGGTACATGGACTGTCGATGGAAGTCGGAAAGTTAACCCTCAAATATGTTCGTGATGCTGACCAAGAATCGTTGCCACCCCTGTTGAACGTGACCAGGGAGTTGCTGACGATCCTGGCGAAGTGGAATCCCGAAAAATTCTGCGAGACGTTTGACAATATGCAGGAAATATTGGAAAAAATACCACTTTCCGAAAAATGCCAAACTGTTGCAGCAAAACTCAGAAAAAAGTATGAAAACATAGAGCCATTCAACAGGTCTATGAAATTGTCGGCCGATATTCATGACATTATGGTAAGAATAAGAGCGGAGGCGAAAAAATGAGAGATCTGAATTATATCAGCAATTTCGCGTTCAACACTCACTTTGGACTGACTGCGCCGTTGAAGCATTCTGAAGTGAAAATATTAGCCAAAAACTGGTTGCCGCAAACACGTTTCCATGAAAAAGATCTATACCATCCAATAGGCCTGGTCCAATTCCTTCAACAGGCAGAAACCTATACTGCTTTAAATCATGATTTCTGGATTAAATTATACAGGGTTGTCACCCCGCCTGGCGGCGGCACCCCCCAATTTGTTCTGATCGGTGAAGCGCAACCACCAGTGGCATTCTTATCGCACCAGATAGACCAGTCCGGTTGTCTTTTGCAGACATCACACGATCTGGATACCAGCGATATTTCTTCTGATTCTTACATAACATGCCTAAGAGACCTGAGCTATGCCCGCTCCAAAAAAATTTACGGGTCAATATCAAGTCGGAATAATTACCAGATGCCGCGTTTACCGATCGTCATTATCGCGGAATTTCGCATGTTGCGTGATACTCTAAAGCACAACATTTTGGCTCATCGCGATCAAGCATTTCCTAAAACCAGTGGTGGTACACTCCTAGATGCGATAAGAGGTAATTTTCTCTTTGGCACTAATAATGATGAATGGGCTTTACTTTTAGAATTGATTAAATGTTCAGAAAAACATGATAGAAATGAAACGTCGATTTTATATTCACTGAACCAATGCCTAAAATCAAACGGCAATCCTGAGATTACACAGAAACAATGGAATGTAGTCAGAGATTTTGCTTTTCTAGAATATTATTTTATCTATGCGTACAATGATACAGAATACTATGATGAACTCAGCCGGATCGATAGCAATGAGCACGAGATGGACATCGAAGGCTGTTGCCTGGCATTTAGACGCGAAGATATTGAAGGCATACAAAGATACCATAGTCAATCCGGTCGCAATAACTACCTGGAATCAATAATCAAGCCTTATTGCCTGATGACTGCTGCCCATTCGGCAGACAATCATTTGGATGGCATTCGCCTTTTCGAGACTACGCATTCGGCAGACGAAATACGCCAGGATCTTATCGTATGGATTGCGCTTGCCAGTCATGCCACCTACCTGGATGGCGCAGGAGAGCATAACATCAATGCTGTGGCAGATGTCATTGAAGACAACGCCCTAGCTGCCGCTGCTCTCGCTGCCGCCTGTATTCTTCTCGCGCCAACGCTTTTTTGCGCCGCCGTATTTATCATTGTTGCGGCTTTTGACCATTTCAACGATGCGACAGACATAACATCTGATGACGGTCCCTATACTGGCGTCCCCGGAGTGACAACACAGCAAGACCCGCAACAGGATCCTCAATATATTCCGTCGTCCATCCTGACAACACCTCTCTCTACGGAAAATAATATCTATATCTTCCGTCCGCTGGAAAACGATGACGAGATGCATACACTAGCTGAGCGATCGTTCCCAGGGAAATGGGGTGGTCATAATGGATGTATAGACGATAGTCCAAAGTTTGACAACAAGACATCTCGCTTTTATGAACTGCTCTTAGATAAAGGCGAAATATAAATACTTTAGAGATAGGAGGGGATGGGGCGGAAATAGGGGTCAACCATTAAAAGGCCCTCTGGCAAGAAAAAAGTGTTTTTTTCTGCGAGGGATCGATTGATATACCCGACTCTGTGGATCAAAGCCTCTGTATGTTTGCCGTAGTTTATTTTTAGAAGAGGAGGACATAGGGACGCGCTTAACTTGTAAACTTGGCAGTTTGTATATCAAGAGCCCCCAACCAAAACATGCAGCGGACAAGCCGCTGATGTTGATGTTCTTCAATAGTTGTAGTCATATTATTCCGTTTGTTAGTAGGTTGTCGTTTACCGGAAAATCCCCTCTTAAACTGCTCACTGCCGAACACTTACCAGCAGTATTCGCGACACAACCCTCACCCCAAATCTCACATCCAAAAGTTCAGAATTCGCCATTAAGATACCCCATGTATAATTCTTTTTCCTATAGCCCAGTTTGTATTTTTCTTTTCATATCTTATATAATTTGGTATATACCTTTTAAAGCTTTCAGGGAGGTCATTTATGGCAGATTCCGACAAAGATAAACTTCAAAAGCTGATCGACCAACGCAATCAGCTGGAAGAGAGAATCAAAAGACAAAAAATGAAACTCGACAGCCAGGAACGCCAGCGAGACACCCGCCGCAAGATTCTGGCCGGAGCATATCTGCTCGAAAAATACAAAGACAAACCCGAAGAATTAAAGAACTTGCTGGACAAATTCCTTTCCCGACCAGCCGACCGGGAACTTTTCCATCTGCACATCAATCCACCCAAAACAGAAGAGAACTGAGGTCTTTAAATGGCGAGCAAAGCGAGACATAACCGAACAAGTCTTTTACAGTGAGGGCGCACTTATACATTGCAGGCAATGTGTGCGGTAAACAATGGCGAGTTATCATCTTTCAGCCCAGGTAATCACTCGGGGAGCAGGCCGGAGCGCCGTAGCGGCGGCGGCTTACCGCTCCCGCTCGTCCATCGCCGATAAAAAGCAGGGCTTGACGTTTGATTACACGAAGAAAAAAGACCTGGCTTATTCGGAAGTCTGTTTGCCGCAAGGTGCGCCGGAGAAGTTCAAGGATCGAAATTACTTATGGAACGAAGTAGAGAGAGTGGAAGTCCGCAAGGACGCCCAACTGGCCCGGGAAATCAACGTCGCCCTGCCTCAGGAACTAAACCTGGAACAACAGATAAACCTGGTGGAAGAATTCGTTGCCAAGGAATTCACCAGCCAGGGAATGATCGCCGACGTCAACATCCACTTCCTGGAAAACAATCCGCACGCCCATATCATGTTGACAATGCGGGAGATGCAAAATGACGGCTTCGGCAAGAAAGTGCGGGCCTGGAACAACCGGGAAAATCTCCACACCTGGCGCAAGGATTGGGCGGAAATCAACAACCAAAAGCTGAAGGAAGTAGGATTTGATGTAACGGTTGACCACCGCAGCTACAAAGAGAGAGGGATTGATTTAATCCCCCAGAAACATATCGGCTACAGCATCAAATTCCGGCCCAAGAATTATCTGGAACTGCTGGAAGTACAGCAAGATAATCTCGACAATTATATCCTGACGAGACACATCAACGGGCAAAGAATTATCGACAGCCCCGAAACTGCATTGTCCTATCTTACCCACTACAACGTATCTTTCAAGGAAGAAGATATTGACCGCTTCCTAGAAGGCAACACCTTTGAAAAAGAGCAATTCGACCTGGCCAAGTCAAAAATGATGAACACGACGGAACTGGTCAGGATCGGGCTGGACGAGAAAGGAGAGCAACTCTTTACCACCCAGACGATGATTGACCGGGAAGAAGAAATGATCCTTACCGCGGGAAGAATGACGGAGAAGGAGAATCATTTAATCACGGTGCCCATCTATAACCAAACACTGGCCAACTATTCCCTGACGGCCGAACAAGCAGAAGCTATGCGCTACATAGTAGGGGGAAAGGATATTTCCGTTGTCCTGGGAGCGGCCGGGACAGGAAAAAGCTATACCTTGGCCGCCGTCAGAGAGGCATACGAAGCGGCAGGATATCGGGTGCAGGGAATGGCCTTATCGGGAATCGCGGCGGAGAATCTGGAAAATTCCAGCGGCATCAAGAGTCAAACGCTCTTTTCCCAGCTCAGCGCCTGGGATCAGGGGAAAGACCTGCCGACCGCCCAGGATATTTATGTAGTGGATGAAGCCGGCTTTGTGGGGACGCGCCAAATGCACCAGATTATAAATGAGGTCAGCCGGGCGGGGGGGAAAATTATCCTGAGTGGTGATCTGGAGCAACTTCCGGCCATTGAAGCCGGGGGTAGCGCCCGGGCGATAATGGAGCGAGTTGGTTATATGGAGCTATCCCAGGTCCGGAGACAGAAAATAGAATGGCAGGCGCAAGCCACCCGGCTGATGTCCAGTAAGAATAATTATATGGGAAAAGTCCTGGACCGGTATGCCGCTAGTGGAAACATCATTGCACTGCAGACCAGGGAAATAGCCCAGGATGGCCTTATTGAGGACTGGAGCAAATACGTTATCACCAACCCGGATAAATCGGCGGTGATCCTTACCTATGCCAATAAAGACGTTGAGCGGCTAAATCAGCTGGCCCGGACACGGATCCGGGAAGCGGGGCTTCTCGGGAAGCGGGAAGTAACCGTTCAAACGGAGAAGGGAAGCAGGGCGTTTGCGGAAGGGGACAAGATCATCTTCCTGGAGAACAACAGGGGAATGAACGTTAAAAACGGCTCCCTGGGAACGATTGAAAGGATCGGGCCGGATCGGTCTTTCCTGGTCCGGCTGGACAAGGGAAAGACGGTTGCTTTCGATCCGCGACAGTACAAAAACATAGATCACGGCTATGCCATGACCGTGCACAAGGCCCAGGGAACCACTGTTGACCGCTCCTTTGTCCTGGCCACGAAGCGTTTTGACAAGCACGTAGCCTATGTGTCCCTTTCCCGGCATCGGGACGATGTAACACTGTATTATGGCCGGGATGACTTTAAGGATCGCACAGCATTGCAGGAAGCCGTGGAAAAGAGAAATCTCAAGTCCCTGGTCAAAGACTTTGCCGATCAGCGGGGATACGAAGCTAATTACTATCTGCCGGACTTCCCCAAGTCCGTTCATCTCAACAAGGAGTGGTTTGTTGTCCCGGAAGGGACACTTCCAGAGCCGCTCCACGGCCATTACCAGGGTGAGACGCAATACCAGGGAAAGACCTGGCACAGGATCAAAAACGATGACGGCGAAAGATTCCTGATTCCGGCAACGGCCAAACTCAGTTCAAAAGACCTGCTCCTGGAACGGGTTGACTATAATGGTAAAGACCTGGTTAAATCCGCAATAGTGACCAGATCGCCCATCAAAGACAAAGTTAAAGAAATGGGTATGGAGCTGGGGCGGTTTCTTGGCGGCCTTTAGGTGTGTCATATACTGGGTGTTATGTGAACTTTGAGGGATGGGCTGGCTTCCAAATTATTGGAGAAACTTTGGAAATAAAATTTATCATGTATGTTATCAAATGTCCTAAGGACATTTGATAACATACATTAATAAATTTGTCAAGAAAAAAGTTGATATTTTAAAAGAAATTATTGACAAATGAAGGTTTGATATGTTATTCGTCCTAAGGACGAATAACATATCAAACCCAACACAGGTTTATTATATGGATATTACAGCAATATTAACAATGTTTCTCAGAGAGTTAAATCAGCCTGTTATATCCGATTACGAATTATATCTAAATATCTTTCATTTTTACCAAGTTAAAAAATATCGCGAAGAAAAAATAGAAAATGCTAATAAAATAAGATCTTTTCGTTATGTTAATGCAAAAATTATAGACCGTTTAATTCAATCTGGAATAATATCGAAAGACGAAGATTTTCCTAAAGGGAGGGTATTTAAAATCATAGGTAACAAGTATTTAGAAGCAGGCGATGTTGCCTGTTCAGTAGACCCATTCGCATACATTTCACACCTCAGTGCGATGGCATATCACGGACTTACAAACAGGCTCCCCAAAATGCTATTTATTTCCACTCCACATCCCAGAGATTGGTCAAGATTTGCCCGTCTTAAAATGAAAAACGATATAGGAGAAGACCTCTTACCCGATTATGATCATTATCGCTATCCTAAACTTGTTAGGATAAGATTTAATAAAATCCAACACACACATGTAACTAAATACTCGAGTGTTCATCACGGGGCATTTAAAAAAATCCAGGACAGAAAGTTAAGAGTATCTACCATAGGTAGAACTTTCCTTGATATGCTTAGAGAACCTGAATATTGTGGAGGCATGCGTCACATTACGGAAATATTTGCCGAAAATGGTCTGCAATATAAGAATTTAATTATTGATGAAATTGATCGACATGGGACGCTAATCGAAAAAACGAGAGCTGGTTATCTCTTAGAAGAATATGCCAAAGTACATGATGAAAAAATTGACAAATGGGCTGCCCTTGTTGAACGTGGGGGGTCGCGTAAGTTAGATGCCGCTGAACCTTACAGCGAACAGTATTCGCCGCGGTGGTGGTTATCTCTGAATATTGGATAAATAATGGATAGTTTAGATTTTCCCCAATGGATTGATCAAAGTGCCGATTCCGGCAACCGGGCCTTCCGGCAAGCGATACATATCCTCATACAGGCAATCTCAAAGTCTGAAATTCTTCAGGCTAAGATGATTATTCGGGGAGGTATTCTTCTTTCGGTTAGATTCAAAAGCCAACGGCATACAACGGACATCGATTTTGCGACATCTGACAAATATAGCGACTTAGATGAAACTGAATTTATAAATGGTCTTAAACAATCTCTTGCTAGCGCATGCGAAGATTTGCCATATGGCCTAGATTGTAGGATTCAAGGAGCAAAAATTCAACCTTCCGGCGAAAACCGTAATTTTCAAACCCTAAAAATTCGTATGGGATATGCATATAAAGGATCATCAGAACATAAACAATTGGTCGTCAATAATTGTCCCCATGTAATTAAGATTGATTACTGTTTCAATGAACCAAACCATAAAATCGATACGCTTCAAATAGAAGATGGAGGAGAAATTAAAGCGTATAGTATTGTTGATTTGTTGGCAGAAAAGTATCGAGCCATATTGCAGCAAGAAATCCGCAATAGGACAAGGCGTCAAGATTCATATGATATTTATTATCTCCTAGAAAATGAAAATTTAGATGATGATGATATCAAAGAACAGATTCTTATTGCTTTGATTAAGAAGGTAGAATCTAGAAATATAGAAATTAATAAAGGTTCATTGTTAAATGAAAATATTAGGAAAAGATCTCAAGCAGAGTACTCAAGATTGGCTCAAGAAATTACAGGAGAGCTTCCACCGTTTGACAAGGTTTATGAAAGAGTCAATGAATATTATGAATCATTACCGTGGAGTAAGTTTGAGGACCAGCATTAGACAAAATGATTATAAAATCAGTAGACTGACTTGACCTTAAATCACAATCCTTTCAACCTCATCGAGGGACACCTGATCATTGCGCCGGTCATAAAGCCCCGTCGTCCGGGCGGACTCGTGATTAGCCATTTGCTGGGCCACCTCCAGCTTGCCCCCGTTCCTTAAATATTCCGTAATCCCCGTTGCCCGGAAACTGTGACAGCCTATTTTTGTGCGTACCCCGGCATCTGCAGCACGGCGGCTAATCATCCGGTAAACATCCGCCTGAGTCACCGGCTTGTCGGAAAGCTGTTTTGTCCGGCCCTGCGCCGTCCGAAAAAGGTATCCTTTGGCGTCCTTTTCGATCCCTGCGGTCTCGATGTAGGCGTCAAGATAGTGTTCCAGGTTATGATGACAGGGCATCTCGTGGCGTTTTCCACCCTTTTCGTGGAGACGCACCCAGGTGCGGCGGCCCTGCACATAGACATCTTCCACCCGCATTTTGATAACGGCCCCGACGCGGGCAAAAGTATAGACCATCAGGCCCATCAAGGCGCGATCCCGCAGGCCGACCGGCGAGGTTGTGTCTATAGAATTAAGCAAAACATGCGCCTCCTCGACGGAAAGCACCGGCGTCTTGCCTTTTTTTACCACATGTTTCGGCCCCCGAACGGCGCTGGCCGGATTAACCGGCACCACCTGGCCCAAGACCAGCCAGTCAAACAGCATCCTGATTGCGGCCAGCTGGAGCTTGACCGAGGGAGCCGCCATTTCCTTTTGGAGGGTTTCAATATAGGCCGCCACATGCACAGGCCGCACCGCGGCCAGCCCGGTTATGTTATGTTCAGCACACCAAGCCGCAAAATCCCCGGCAGCCCGCGCATAGGCTTTCCGGGTATGGGGGTTTCTGATCCGGGCGGTAAAGAACTCGACCACCCGCTCGGCGGTCTGAACATCGGGTGCAAAGAGCGCCGGAAGTCCTTTTACAGTTCCTTTTCCTATGGCCACTAACGCCTGCGTCATACCCCTTCCCCCTGCTGTCCTCTAGTGATTGATAACGTCCTTTATCATACACTAAAAGGAGGGGTTTTTGCAACAGAGATTTTTGATGTTTACCCAGAAAAGAGGAAAAGTGTTGACAAGTGATAATTGTCAATATATTATGTATCTATGATTAAGCGGTTTCGACATCGCGGCCTTGAAAGACTTTACAAGAATGATGACCGGAGGGGAATCAACGCTGAGTATGTTGAAAAGGTGCGTCGTATTTTAGCTCAATTAAAAAACGCTTCACAGCCGGATGATATGGATATTCCCGGGTTTAAACTTCATCCACTGAAGCAGAATTTGTCAGGATTTTGGAGTGTTACAGTGAATGCGAATTGGCGAATTATCTTTAGGTTTGAAGATGGCGATGTTACTGACGTTGATCTAATTGATTACCATTAATGGAGGACAAAAATATGAGTACGATGAAAAACCCCCCTCATCCTGGCGAGATTGTTCGCTATGATTGTCTCGAACCGTTAGGGTTGACCGTAACCGAAGGCGCAAAAGTGCTTGGCGTAAAGCGGCAAACGCTCAATAATCTTGTAAATGGCAAAAGTGGCATTTCGACGGAAATGGCGATCCGTCTTTCTAAAGCCTTCGGCAGCAGACCGGAAGTCTGGCTTAAAATGCAGATCGATTACGATCTTGTTCAAGCGAACCGGCGAGACGATATCCAGGTTAAACGTGTGTATCGGACACATGAACACCCTCATTTATAAGATGCAAAAAGCAATGGGCGAAATATTGGATATTGCACATGAAATGGCACAAGACCTTTTTAAGGTCGGAGCTATGGACGAAATCACCATGCGCGAGGTTGAGAGCCTTTGTCTTCCGTCAAAGCGCCCTTTTCAGCCCGAGGACATTCGACTTATCCGAATTTCTAATCACTTGAGCCAAGCTGCATTCGCAGCGATCCTTGGCATTGGCAAGACGACTGTGCAACAATGGGAGCAAGGACAGAAAAAACCTAGTGGCCCAGCGCAGCGTCTTCTTGACCTTATTGATCGGAAAGGGCTAGCAGCGCTCGCTTAAAGTCAAACAAGGTTTTGCAATGAGTGACGATGATAAATTTGAATTAATACATGGCAGTGGCAATGTGTTTCGGGATTTTGGCTGCCCTAAAGCCGATCTGGAACAAGCCCGAGCTACGCTTGCGGCGGAGATTATTCGGACATTGGATGAGCGCAAATTATCGGTACGTGAAGCTGAGAAGCTAACGGGCGTATCTCATTCTGAATTTTCTCGTATTCGCAACGCGAGACTTGGCCGCTTCACACTTGATCGGATGATTACAATACTCGGAAAACTTGATGAGGAAGTTGAAGTAAACGTTACTTTCCGGCATCGCCCCCATGTTCCCAAAGATAATTTACAAGCTGTATAATAAGGTCGAAATCATCTCCTTGAGCTTAAAATGCAGGTCGATTATGATCTTGTTCAAGCGAACCGGCGAGGCGATATCCAGGTTAAGCGTGTACATCGGGCACAAAAATGATGAGAACGTTATAATCAGATTTGTATTATAAAAGATAACAGAGGTTTAACTGTGATTTTTAATCCCAATCTAGCCAGTCTACCGCCCCCACAGCTTCGGTTATGGCCGGAACTAGACGCAACGCCTGAAACGTTCACGCTATATGGTGGAACGGCGCTTGCGTTGCGCCTTGGGCATAGGATTTCCGTCGATTTCGATTTTTTTTCTAATCATCCCTTTGATCCGGACGAGCTGGCCGCAACTATTCCCTACCTCAAGGGAGCGGAGCGCGTGCGGGTTGCCCCTAATACTTTGACTTGCCGTGTCGACCGTGACGGCCCTGTTTTGCTTTCTTTTTTTGGAGCACTTGGTCTTGGGCAGGCCGCGCCGCGTGACCAAGTTAAGGGACGCTCGCTTTACGCAGCGTCGTTACTGGATATTGCAGGGACGAAAGTTGCCGTGGTGCAAAAACGAGCTGAGGCAAAAGATTATCTCGACATCGATGCGCTGTTGCAACATGGCATCGACTTGCCGACCGCATTAGCTGCTGGTCGTGTCGTTTATGGGCGCAGTTTCAACCCGATGATTACGTTGAAAGCTCTATCCTTTTTTGATGATCTGCCAACATTATCCGTCGATGTGCGAAAACGTTTGATTGCTGCCGTTAATTCTGTCGATCCAACCAGCCTTCCCGTGCTAACACCTTACGCCAAGCGTGCGGATGAGAAAGATCTTTCTCCATGAAACCTTTACCCGTTACGCCGGAAATCTTAAATGTGGCTCGTCGCGTTGTCTGGTTCAGAGAACCGGCTGAAGAGCTTACCGATCCGATACATTTTCTCGCATATGTCATGAGTATTGGTACCGTTGATGATTTAAAGGCACTGCAAGGCATCGTGGGAAAAGATGAATACTGCGAGGTTTTGGAAAAGGCCCCTCCAGGGATTTTCGACGCACGCTCTTGGGCCTACTGGAATTTGAAATGCGGACGGCAGCCCGCCCCACCGTTGCCGGTACGAGCTGGTCTCCAGCCGGTGCGCCCAAACCCTTAACCCGTATGACGAGTGCGAGGGAAACAACATGATGAACGACAAGTATTTAATCTTCCGTGTTGAGTTTCTCAAGCAACGCATCATGTTTTCCAGCCGTAATAAGCTCGACGCGCCGCGCGGCTTTCATCGCTTCAATCGTATCATTATTAGGAATAAGGCAAGACGCGTCCAACTTAATTACACGCGTAGCAGCCTCCACTTTTGCAGCCTCGTAAAGGCCTTCCTCATGCAAAAAGTCGTCGAGTGTTGATCCCCAATGTTGGTTTTTTCCGCTCATGTTATCATCTCTTTCGTTCGTTTTCGTGCCAGTTCAACTTCAAAGGAATTAAAATATTAAAGAGTTTTAGGCTATAGCTTCCAGGCCTTTTTTCTGCACCAGGGCAAGCAACTTAAGGGATGGGCCACGTGGTTCTTTTTCTCCTCTTTCCCATTGGCTCACCAGGCTAGCCGTCACATTTAGATATTTTGCAAATACGGCTTGACTGACACCGGCATTTTTTCTGACTGCCGCGATTTCCTTTGCCGAGAGCTTTTCCACGCTTGTCAGGCAAGATACGTCAAAATCGCGCATCGTCTTTGCGTCGATCAGACCAAGGCGATGCAGGCCGGTCGCCGTTTCTTGCAGCGCTTCCAACGCTTCACGCTGATATTTCTTTTTCATGGTCTTTGACCTCCTCTAATTCACCCGCTTTTAGTGTTCGTGGAGCATGGCCTCATAGACCTTTACCAGCTTATAGCTGCGGGTTTTTTTAGACTCCGAGGCGATTTCAAAAAAACCGGCATTTACCCACTTATGACACAGGAGAGAGGCCGTGCGTGGGGCGTAGCCAAACAGGGCCGCAACGTCTTTGGATCCGATTTTTTGTGTATCCTGAAATAACTCCAGCACCTTGCGTTGTTTTACGTCAAGGGTGCGCAAAAGGTATGATTGATCCTTACGCCCTCTTGTTTGTTCTCTCTGCGCTTGATCCCGAACTTTTTCAAAAGCTTCCGCCATACCTTCGATAAAATACACGATCCATTTTGTAACGTCGGCCTCGGCCCGCCCCAGGTAGTAGTTGTGTGATGATCCAACCGTCAGGGCTTCGTAATAGGCATTCAGATTCCGTGCATAATACTCCTCAAGGGCGTATAACCCTTTGAGGCCGTAGCTGTTCAGATGAAGGATGAGCGTAGTCAGGAGTCGCGCCGTGCGCCCATTACCGTCGTAGTAAGGGTGGATGGTTGCAAACTGGTAATGTGCGAGACCAGCTCGCACTGGTATGGGTAAATCATCTTTTCTGCTGATCCATGCAACAAGCTGTTTCATCAGTCCCGGAACGTCCTTGGCCTCAGGCGGCATATAGACTATACCTTGTGAACGGCTGTCGCGGATGACGTTTTGCCCATCGCGGTAAGGAGTAGGTTTGACTTGTGTTATTCCGCCACCAACGACAAGAGCATGAAGTTTTTGAATAGTTGCTTCCGTGATAGGATTACCCCTTTTGGCTATATGCTCTACCTCATCCAAAGCAGCGTAATACCCTTTTACTTCGGACTGGTCTCTTTCGCGTCCGGGAAAATGCTGTCCCTTTTCGATGACGTTAGCGACTTGTTCCTGCGTCAGGCGATTACCCTCGATCATTGTCGAGTAATGCGTAGAAAATAACCTGGCTGTTTCGTGCAGATGAGCCAGCATTTGCGGTGTGAGCGGAAGTGAAGCAAAGACCTGTTTCACCGCCTCGATCCGCATCAAGGCATTGGCTGTGGCAGGCGTGATCGTAAATATAGGCTCGAATTTGTCGGGCATGGATTTCCTATGGTTGTTGCGCAAAGAATATTTTATGCCGATATCATGCCGATATCATGCCGATAAAGCAAGATAAAAATCTATGGAGTTGCACGGCAATCACAATACGTGAAAGGGCTTCAGTGTTTTGTTAAGCCCGCCCCTAGTTATTTAGCCATTATAACATTTTAATGTCATAATGGCTTGCCAGCATACCATATTAATGGTATACCAGTATCACCTAAGGAAAGGTTTAATAATTATGATATACGCAATAGCAAACCAAAAAGGCGGTGTTGGCAAAACAACAACTTGTCTTAATGTGGCAACTGTTCTCGCCGAACAGGGCAAAAAAGTTTTAATGGTTGACCTTGATCCTCAAGCCGGCCTTACTACGTCGTTAGGTTTTAATCCGGAAGAACTACAACCGACCAT
>Ga0302238_1001529_pt1 | contig 18541 bp, 12 predicted proteins | sample AAG_UR_Asn_MG_FD_193527 | JGI IMG/M metagenome (GOLD analysis project Ga0302238, IMG submission 193527) | Enriched activated sludge microbial communities from anaerobic digester in WTTP, New Holstein, Wisconsin, United States - AAG_UR_Asn | ecosystem: Engineered > Bioreactor > Anaerobic >...
TGGCCGGTCTGAAGGCCATAACCGAATACAGCCCCGATTCGGCCCTGGTGACGGTGCAGGCCGGTGCCACGGTTGATGGCTTCTCGGACTGGCTGCACGACAAGCACCTGGCCATGGCATGCTCCCCCGAGGGCAGTGGTGGCCTCTCGCTGTGGGAGTATTTTCTCTCGCCTGAGGTGGGGAGGTTCGGGCCCCACTTCGGCAGCAAGTGGGAGCAAGTGCTCAGCATGACGGCCGTTCTGCCCAACGGCAGGCTCTTCAGAAACACCGCTTCGCCGGGCCGCAGCGTCGGCCCCGATTTCTCCAGGCCAATTCTCATGGGCAGAGGCCGGTTCGGAATACCGCTTGAATTCACCATGAAGGTCCACCCCAAGCCCCCGCGGCGAGAGTACCTGCTCCTTGGTTACCCCTCCATTGAAGCGGCCCTTGATTCGGCATGGCAGCTTGCCCAGGTTGTGGCGCCAGAGTTTCTGGAGGTGGGTTACTCCAAACAGCAGGGGGCCGAAAGCTGTTGGATCTCCATGGAGTTGTGGGGTGAGGGGAACCGACTCTCGGTGCGCAAGGAAAGGGCCCGAAAGCTGGCAGGTGCAGTGGGGGCATCCAGCCAGTTCAGCATGGATTCGGAGCCCGCTGCACCTGGCCCCATGGTTCATGGCACGCTGCAGAAAGAGCAGGCCGCTGCTAGAATCGCCGAACTCGTGGGCGCCAACGACGCAATCGAATTGAGAGCCAGAGGCTTCATCGACAACCAGACCTGTCTGCTCATTTCCGCGGCGCACAACTGTATCGGACTCTGTTCAGGCAGCAGCAGCATGCACTCTTCACCCGACGGCGAGAAGATGCTGGCCTCTATTGCAAGCAAACTGGACCCGGAAGGCATCTTCTCTTCCGTGCCGTTGCTGTGGGAGTAACGCCATGAAGATACGCCCTGACATGCGTCAGCTTGGGCTGTGCCGATACTGCCCCACCCTGTGCCAGTCTCGATGCCCCGCAGGCTTCGTCTCGGGAAACATCTCCTTTTCGCCCTGGGGCAAGATGTCCCTGGCCAAGCGCATCCTGGATGGCGAACTGGCCGCTACCCCCGCTGCCTGCGCTGCCACGGCCATGTGCTACGAATGCCTGGCCTGCAGAGAAGCCTGCAACCACGAGAACGACGTCCCATCAAATCTGGCCGCCTTCCGAAACTCCTACGGCGCCCAGGGAGCAGCGGTGCAAATCCCCGAGGAGGAGCGCTACGACCAGGCCAAAGCCTGGGCTCTGCTTCAGAGCGTTGCCCCAACTTGGCGTATGGAGGATGCTACCCAGGTCCTGCTGGTGCCGGGCGAAGAACTGCTGAGGCCCGACTCCGCACACATCCTCAAGGCCATCTTCGTGCTGCTGGACCTCATAGGCGACAAGACCGTGGGCATAACCAGAGACTCGGTGCTGGAGTCCGGGCATATCGCCTACCTTCACGGCCACGGTGCCGAGGCCATGGCGCAGATGAAGCAGGCTTACAAGAGGCTGGGCCGCTATAAGAGGGTGCTCTTCGTCTCGCCTCACAGCCTCTCCTTCGTCAGGTTGGTCTGGCCACTCCATGACCTGGACCGGTCAAAGATTGAGACATCCCTGCTGGAGTATGTCGGCAAGCGAATTGACTTCTCCGGCGCTGGGTTCTTCCCCCACACCGTTGCCTGGCACGACCCTTGCCACATGGGCAGGCACTTGGGCTTCTATCAGCTCCCCAGAGACCTCCTGGCCTGGGCCTGCAATAGGGCCCCCACCGAACTGGCCCACCATCATGACCGCTCTCAGTGCTGCGGTGGTGGATACCCCATGGTCTCCGTGGCCAAGGAGACATCCCTTGGAACAGCCCGGCTTGTGCTGGACGAGTTCAAAGATACGGGCGCCCAGTACCTGGTCACTGGGTGCGGCCAATGTGTCAGGCAATTCAAATCGGCCGCACCCGACGCCCCTGTCCTGCACCTGTTCGAGGTGCTGGCCACGCGCAGCGGCCTCTGAGGTCTCACATGAACGCATTCAAAACCATGGCCGTAGTCAATCCCAGAAGCAGCAACGGCAAAACCGGCAAAGGCTGGCCCGACTTCTCCAAAGAGCTGGCCCGAAGGGTTGGTGCCGTCGACTTCCGCCTCACAACCTTCCCCGGCGAGGCCACCATCCTCACCCGGGAAGCCCTGGCCAAAGGCTATGACCTCATTCTCTCTGTTGGCGGCGACGGAACCCACCACGAGGTGCTGAACGGCTTCTTCGACGGCACCACACAGATTAACCCCCAGGCCGCCTTGGCCGTCATTACAAGCGGTACCGGTGGAGACTTCCGCCGAACCCTGGGCCTTGAGCCCGGCCCCCATGCCGCACTCAAGCTGCTGGACGGCGAGGCCCTACGGCCCATCGATGTGGGGCGCTTCTCCTACTTCACCCACGATGGCAAACCAGCTACGGCCCACTTCCTGAACATCCTCAGCTTCGGCATCGGAGGCCTCGTTGACCACTACGTCAACACCACCACCAAAGCCCTGGGAGGCAGAGTCTCGTTCTTCATGGGCACCCTGCGGGCAATGATGAAGTATCGCCCGCAACCCGTGCGCATCTCCCTGGACGGCGGCCCCGCCATGGAGCGCACTATCCACGTCTGCGCCGTCGCAAACGGGCGCTATTTCGGCGGCGGAATGTTCATCGCCCCCCAGGCCGAGCTCGATGACGGACAGTTTGAGGTGGTCCTGTTGAAGGACCTCTCCACGGCCAGATTCGTCACCATGTCCAGCCACATCTACAGTGGAACCCACGTTCAACACCCCAATGTTGAGGTGCACCGCGCTTCCGTCATCGAGGCGTCACCGGTAGTCCCAGGCGATGCCGTGCTGCTCGATGTGGACGGTGAGGCCAAGGGAGCCCTGCCTATCAAAGTTGAAGTACTATCTAAATGCCTTAAACTCAAAGTCTGGTAACCTCATACATGAGCAATAAGAACATCAAGAAAAAGGCTCCCACCGGGGTTCCAGAACCCGGCCGCCAAGAGCGTGCCGCCGCATGGCTGAAGAGCCCGGCAACCATGGCCCTGGCAAGAGACCTTGGGCTCGCTCTGCTGGGCGGCACCCTCATCGCTCTCGCCTTTCCCCACTTTGACCTCTGGTTCCTGGCCTGGCTGGGGCCGGCCTTGATTCTGGCAGCGACCAGAGAGCGCCGGGGCTGGTCTCTCTTCCGGGTGGCCCTCCTCGGGGGAGCCACGGCCAACCTCATCGGCTTCTTCTGGATGAACCACCTGCTCACGGTCTTCGGCCATCTCCCCTCTCTCCCCTCCCTGCTCATCGTCGCTGCCGGAGCCACCTATCAGGCAATCAGCATAGGTGCTGCCTATACCGCTGCTTATTATGTTTCTAGAAGAAGCTCCATCTCGCTAGTTTGGACACTACCTGTTTTCTATACGGCATTTGAGTACTTCCATCCCATATTGTTCCCATGGTATCTGGGGAACTGCCAATACCAGCAGCTCTGGCTGACTCAGGTAGCCGACCTCGTGGGCATCTCCGGGGTGACATTCCTTGTGCTTCAGGGGAACGCTGCGCTCTACCTGCTGTACGAGCATCTCAGAAAACGTCAGGCCCTGACTCTGCAAGCTCTGGGACCGGGGGTCACCATCGCCGCTGCACTGGTCTACGGCGTTGTGCGGCTGGCGGCCATCGACCAGGAGGACTCGGAAGCAAAGCAGCTCAAGGTGGCCGTAGTGGAGCCCGAGATTGGGATTCTGGAGGAGCAGCGTAAGCTCTTCCCCCCTGACGAAAACCCTGTGGACATCCTGCGCTGGAATCTGCTGCATCACCAGTGGCAATCAGCGGAGTTGGAGCAGCAGCGGCCCGACTTGCTCATGTGGCCCGAGAGCAGCTTCTTCCCGGCGCTATCGGTGCATGCCCACCGAACCGAGCCCGACTTCCTGGCCATTACGGCTTCTACACTTCGTGGCCTGGAGTTTGGAGGAGCGTCACGAACGTCGCAGCAACTCGATGCCGCCACACCAGCGGCTTGCATCTCTACGGGCGAAGAGCGTACCTGGTGCGCCGGTGCCGAGGGAACCGTTTGGAAGATGAGCGGTTCCGATCTGGTTATGGTCGCCAAGGGCCCCGAAGAGATTGATTGGCGAACGGTAGCGGTGCAGTGCAGCGCCGATAACGGACTGGAAGGAACGTCATTCCAACAGTGCACGGTCTTTGTGTCAGGCAGCGGTGGCACGGTGGGCGTGCTGGAAGAGAATAGCGTCCGCATGGTTCAGACCGACCTGCCAAAGAGTCTCACTATAGCAGCGTCGCTCTCTCTTGGTGACGACATGTTGCTGGTTGCCGGTGCCGGTTTGGCCGCCGTGGTCAACACCAGAGACGGTGCGCTCCAGGAGTTGGACCTGCCCGAGGCAGCCTGGCGTTGGGCCGTCTCGACGACCCGAGGAGTCACCCTGGTGGCAGCCGATGGACTGATGGCTGAATTGGGCTCCCAGAGTCCCACGCAGCACGGCCGCCCCGAGGCACTGCGTGGGCAGAGGCTGGTGGGAGTATCCACCCTTGACGGCGAAAGAGTGCTCCTGGCTACCAACAAGGGGCTCTACACCGTTGGCGATGATGGCACTCTTCAGTACCTGGCCCTGCCTGGTGCCGTGTCGGTGGCTTGCGACGGAATCGGCCTCTGCGCCTGCGCCACAGAGCATGGCACCCTGAAATTCCTCCATGGCTACAACATCGCGCCCTTTGAGCTTGAGTTGGAAGATACTACTAACCTCTTCTTGACGGCCATTCCGCCAACCCGCTATCTCTGGTGGGTGCCGCCCGACGCCAGGCGGCTGCATACGTCGCATCGCCCCTTGCCGGCCCAGGGCCCCTACCCTGGCCCGGTGCTGGCCGACTCGCTGACACCAAGCGCAGACGCAAATTCGCCGCAGCGAGGCTTCCGTCTGCCGCTGCTCTTTGGAGCCATCGGTGGGCTGCTGGTAGACCCCGATGACCCCGGCGGACTGCAGAACCACCGATACAACAGCGCCTTCCTCCTCGATGAGTGGGGCGTGGTGAAGGGGCGCTACGATAAGCAGTACCTCCTGGCCTTCGGGGAGTACATCCCCGGCGGAGAGACCTTCCCATGGCTCTACGACCTCATACCTGAGTCCGGCGCCTTCAGGGCCGGGCCCAACACCATGACCCTGGACTACCAGGGCAACCGCCTGGGCATCCTCATCTGCTACGAGGACCTCATTTCCAGCCATACCCGCTCGGTGGTGAACCAGGGGGCCCAGGTGCTGTTGAACCTCACCAACGACGCCTGGTTCGGGAAGACCAAAGAGCCCGACCAGCACTTCGTCTTGGCCTCCTTCAGGGCCATCGAGTACCGACGTGCCCTGGTTCGGGCAACCAGCACCGGAGTCAGCGGTGTCATTCTGCCCTCGGGCCGGATCAGCGCACGCACCGGAATCCAGGACCCGGAGAGCTTCGTGCAAAGCGTCCCACTCAGAGATGAGCCTACGGTATACGCCCGCTTCGGCTATCTCTTCCCATGGGTGCTGCTTCTGGCCGGGGCCCTCTTCGTACTGCAGGCCCGCCGACGGCGGGAGTCCGCAGCTTGAAGCGTTGACAGTGCCGGTGCAACGGTGTACGCACTTCCGAACTTCTGAGTTCCAATGATAAATGGTCAGGAGAGTAGATGAATCCGACAATGCTGCTTACAGGAAATCAAGCCGTCGCAAGAGCCGCCTTCGAGGCAGGCGTCCACATTGCCACCTCCTACCCGGGATCCCCCATGACCCAGTTCATGGAGAACCTCGCCTCGCACCAGGAGGTCTACTGTGAATGGAGCACCAGCGAAAAAGTGGCGCTGGAAGTGGCCATGGGCGCCTCCTTCGCCGGACGGCGAACCATCTGCGCCATGAAACATGTGGGCATCAACATCGCTGCCGACCCCCTCATGACCTTCGCCTACACCCCCACCCGCGGAGGATTCGTGCTGGTGGTTGGCGACGACCCCGGCATGCACTCATCACAGAACGAACAGAACTCCCGGATGTGGGCCCGCTTCGGTTATATGCCGATTCTGGAACCCGCCGATGCCCAGAGCGCATACCAGTTGACCCTTGCGGCTTTCCAAATCTCGGAGCAGTTCGAGACCCCGGTAATCATCCGGCTCACCGACAAGACCTGCCACATGGCCGGCGTCGTAGCCACGGGCCAGCGCACAGAAGTGCCCCGGAAGCCCTTCCAGCCCGACCCATCGAAGTACTGCATGGTGCCGCCAAACACTATCCGCCGACGGGAAGCCCTGGACCAGCGCATGGAGGCCGTGGCTGCATGGCTCGAAGAATCCCCCATCAACACCCGCTGGGCCGGAGAGCCCACTTCAAATACTGCTGTTATCACCTCGGGACACCTCTCCTTGTACATCCAGGAGCTGGCGCCACAACTGCCCATGCTCAGCCTCGGTTGCGTCAACCCCCTGCCCATGAAGACAATCCGGGCCTTCGCCTCCCAATTCCAACGCATACTCGTGGTTGAAGAGCTCGAGCCCTTCATCGAGACCCTGCTCAAAGCCACCGGGCTCACCAACATCCATGGAAAAGAGTTCTTCCCCAATCAAGGAGAACTCACCCCCGAGAAGCTGCACGCTTCCCTCACCAGAGCCGGCCTCGAACTGGAGCCCCTGCCCCAAGCAGCTACCGTTGACCCCGGCGTGGTCAGACCCCCCATGCTCTGTGCCGGGTGCCCACACCGACCCGTGCTGCACATCCTCAAACGCCTCAAAGTCGAGTGCCATGGTGACATCGGCTGCTACATCATGGCGGCCCATGAACCCTTCGCCCTCTACAAGACATCCACCTCCATGGCCGCCTCAATGGGCACCGTCATGGGCTGGGAAAGAGCAACCGCCGGCGAAGAGAAGCGCCTGCCACAGGTGGCCGTGGTGGGCGACTCCACCATGATCCACTCGGGCCTCCCCTCCCTGGTCAACGCCGTCTACAATGGCCACACCATCAAAGTGGTGATCCTGGACAACCGCTCAACATCAATGACCGGATGCCAGGACAACCCGGGAACCGGCGTCGATATCGGCGGGCAAAAGAATACCCCCTTCAACTTCGCCAGCTTCGCTTCCATGCTCGGGCTGGAGGTGGTCGAAGTGGACCAGTTCGATTATGCCGGAACCAAGGCGGCCCTGAAGAAGCACCTCGAAGATCCCGTTAAATCGGTTGTGATAATAGCTAAACGCCCATGTACTTTGAAATATGGCATAAAAGAACCATTCTTCTACGTCGATCCAAATATCTGCATCGGATGCCGCTCCTGCATTTCGGTCTCCTGTCCCCCTATCTCCATGGAGGCCTACCCCGGCAAACCCGCAGGCAAGCTCAACTCCTTCATCCGCTCGGACATGTGCGCCGGATGCTCCGTTTGTGCCCAGGTCTGCCCCGTGCATGCCATCATCCGAAGTGAGCCTGGGGTTGCCCCCAACGTCCCGGCCCCCTTGCCCCGCAACCCCGTGGAGTAGAAGATGGAGAGCAACATGGTCAGCAATATCTTTTTTTCTGGCGTCGGCGGCCAGGGACTGGTTCTGGCAAATGCCATTACATCATCTGCTGCCTTGGAAGCGGGCCTTGACGTCAAGACCAGCGACATCTACGGCCTGGCCATGCGCGGCGGCGCACTGTATGGATTCCACCGCCACGGGCCCCGAGTTCTCACATCCACCTTCGCCGCAGGCCAAGGAGACATCCTGGTGGCCATAGAACCACTGGAGGGGCTACGCTGGGCACGCATGATGCGCCGTGGGGCCGTGGCCATCGTCAACACCAGACCCGTGCTTCCTTCGCCGGTGCTGCTGGAGAAAGCGGCATACCCCCTGGATTTCGCCGAACGCCTCGCTGACGGTGGACTGATAGTCAAGGCGGTGGATGCAGTGGGCATGGCACAACAGGCAGGAACGGTCCGAGCGGCCAACACGGTGCTGCTCGGGATGCTCTCGGCACAACTGCCACATATCCCCGAGAGTTGCTGGACCCGGGCGCTGGAGATTCACCTTGGAAATAAGAGATTCGAGGAGAACTTGGTCGCATTTAATAGTGGCAGGAGCATAGCCAAATGAGCTCTAAGACAACCGTTCGATTCGGTGATGGCGCCGTGGTGACGGCCATCCCCATGGTTGTCGGCATCGTGGCCGACCTCACGGGCATACCATGGATAGCGCTGGCCTCATTCCTGCTGCTGCTGGCTCCACGGCTTCGAAACGCCCTCATGACCATGGAGTATTTCGTTATCGCTTCCGTCCTCGCAGCCGCTGCCGTTGCTGCAATGACCATGACGCACAATCCTGATGTGTGGAAATCTATGTGGTTTGTCTCGTTGTTGGGGACAGGGGGCGTGGCAAGTCTGCTGTGCACAGTGGCGAACCTACGCAAGCAGAAAGGGTCCGCCAGGTTGGCCTTCGTTCTCGTCCACCTCTCCGTGCCCGTAATCCTGGTTGGTGGCGGAATGAAAGCGGCCTACAAGCAGGAGGGAATGGTGGAACTCCACGAGGGCGAAACCACCGCCGTGGCCCACGAACTGGTCAACGGCTTCGCCACAGGCCAGACCTTCGAGCTGCCTTTTAGGGTCAGGTTGGAGCGCTTCAGGGTGGAGTTCTACCCCAAGCGCTTCTCTCTCTACCTGTTCGACGCCCGACAGCCCCAGATGCCCATTGGCCAGATGGAACTCCTGGAGGGAGAACGCCTGCAGGCAGGCGGAGTGACCATCGAGATGAAGGCGCTGGAAACCGAGACACGGGACATCGCCAAGAGCCACGGCAACATCATGCTCACCAGCCTCAACCTCGAGGCCAACGGCCTGGCCCTTTCATTTCCAATTGCCGCTACGGAAGTTGGGAAGCATATTCCCCTGCCCTTCGGCGAGGGCGGTAATCTTGCCCAGTTGGCCCACGACGCCCTCTCAAAGTCGGGTGGAGATACCACGGACGTGACCATTCTTCGGCCCCTCATGGCATACCAGTTGGCTATGGACTGCCCCGAAGAAGCCGAGTTCGAGCCGTCCAAATGCACAGCCATGTTTCTTGACGCATCGGCCCCCGACAGGCCCAAGGCAGCACTGCCCGTGGATGCCCCCGGTGAAATAGCGCTGGATGGAGGAAAGCTTAAGGTCAAGCTCCTGGGCACCTCCCAGGCCCCAATGAAGATGGGAGGTGACGGCCCGGCAGAACTCACAATCACCACGGCAATGTTGCTGCTTGACGGTGAGCCGGCCTACTTCCCGCTCACTTTTGAACGGGAGGGAACAATCACCGACCTTCCCCTGGGAGACTCGGTGTCGCTTGCCGATCTCATCCGCAGCTCCAGAGCCCAGTTCGGTACCCCGCAGCGGGAACTACCTGCCCTCTTCGACCACATGGCGATCATGGTCCAGGCCATTGAGTCCCCCAGAACCTTCCAGAGCCGGCTAACCCTGCTCGACTCCTCAGACCAACCCCTCGTCTCCGAAGAGATTCAGGTCAACGAACCACTCAGATACGATGGCTGGTGGCTCTACCAGTCGGACTGGGACCCACGCCGGCCAGGGTTCAGCGGCATTCAAGTGGTGCGAGACCCGGGGCTGTGGATTGCCCTGGGCGGCCTCTTCCTCCTTGCCGCCGGTGCTCTGCTCCACGTCAGGCGCATGTTCGTGAGGGCCGTGGATAACGGAGGCAACCCATGAGCTATCTTCTCATTCCAATACTGTACGGCCTCGCTGCTTTCTGCTGGGCAGCGGCCATGCTTCCTGAACGATTCGGCTACCTCGCAGCAAGAAGCCACCTGCGCTGGGCCGGATTCTTCCTCAATCTCCTCGGCCTCGCTGCCGCTGGATACTACGTGGCAACACTGTGGATCGAAACCGGGCACCCCCCCTTCAGGACCCTCCAGCAGAGCCTCGTGGTCTTCACCATCACAACCACCCTTGCCTGGGCCCTCACCATGCGCGAACTGCCCGTGGCTGGCTTGGCCGCTGCTGCGTTCAACCTCCTTATGGCAGGCTACGGAGCGACCAGGGGAGACTCCAACGTTCACGAGATGCCGCCAGCACTGCAGAGCGCCTGGTTTATTCCCCACGTGGTGATCTACTTTGCCGGTTACGCAGCACTTTTCTTCTCATTTGTAACAAGTGTACTATATTTTGCAACGGATGGCAAAAATGTGGCCGCTGAAGGTAAAGTCGACTTCGCCCGCTGGACACACATGCTTATCCTCTTCGGCTTCAGCATGCTCTCCGTCGGACTGATCCTCGGCGCATTCTGGGCGAAAGTCGCCTGGGGTGACTGGTGGACCTGGGACCCGAAAGAGAACTGGGCCCTGATTTCTTGGCTGCTATACGGAGCATGGCTCCACATGCGCAGGGTGGAGGGGGTCTCCCGAAGAGCCATGGTCATCCTCGCCGTGGTGGGCTTCTTCGCTGTGCTCTTCACCTATCTGGGTGTCAACTACTTACCTGCTGCCCAAAACACTCTTCACTCATACACAATGAACTAGTCTAATCTTGTTGAACTATTGAAGATTTTCTATTGGCAGCCGATTCTGACGAAAACATTGCGCCAGCGAAGCACTTTTTCTACATATGGGAAGTTAAAAGGGGCCTTGCCTTCTCTTCTGGACGGATTCGTATTGCCTGGGCCCGTGTTATATGCTGAAAGCCCATATATCAAGTTTCCATCATATAGATCCAAGTACTTCTTCAGAACCCGGCATCCACACTGGATGTTCTCCTCGGGGTCGGTCATGTCGCTGCCGCACTTCATGTGTGAGGCAGTCCTGGGCATGAGCTGCATCAGGCCCGTAGCCCCCACCCTTGAGCGGGTCTTGGGGTTGTAGCCCGACTCCACCTGAATCACCCCCATGACCAGTTCGGGCTCCAGACCGTGCTCCTTAGAGTAGGCCTCGATAAGCTCTTTGTACTTACCGCAGGGGCCCGGCTTGGGCAGGTCACTGTTGCCGTTGCGCCAGGTGCCGGCCTTTCCCACAGCCACCTTTGCGGCATCACCACCAGCCACAGCCCTCTTGGTGCGGCTGGTCCCACTTCCTGTGGCGCAGGAGGCGAGAAAAAGGGCAGCGATAAGAAGGGTTGCTCTCATCATCATTGGACAAGTCTAGCGCACGGCACCGAGGTTGCAAAAAAGGCGGCCTCCTCCTACATTAGCTTCGGAAGTAAGTCGGGAGGAAGCTATGAACGGGAAGAAGGTCGTGGTTATCGTGCTTGATTCGGTAGGTGTCGGAGCCATGCCCGACGCAGCCCACTATCTTGACCAGGGCGCAAACACTCTGCTGCACGCTGCGGAAAGCCTGCCCGGCTTCAAGATGCCCGTGCTACAGACTATGGGGCTTGGTAACATCCTCGAGTTGCCCGGGGTTCCGCCGGCAAGCCAGACCGTGGGTGCCTTCGGCAGAATGGCCGAGGCCTCTGCCGCAAAGGACACAACTACGGGCCACTGGGAACTCATGGGACTCATATCCAAGGAGCCCTTCAAAACATTCCACGATGGTTTCCCCCCTGAGATCATCGACGCATTCGTCGAGCAGAGCGGGTACGGCATCCTTGGAAACGTTGCGGCCAGCGGCACCGCCATTCTCGATGAACTGGGCGATGAGCACCTGCGGACGGGTAAGCTTATCGTCTACACCTCTGCGGATTCAGTGTTCCAGATCGCTGCCCACGAAGAGAAGATCCCCCTGGAAGAACTCTACAGAGTCTGCCGCATCGCCAGGTCCATTCTCGACCCCTATAGAGTTGCCAGGGTCATTTCTCGACCCTTCGTCGGAAGCTCCGGTGCGTTCCAACGCACCTACAATCGTAAAGACTTCTCCATGGCCCCCTTTGGGCCAACCCTGCTTGACCACCTGACGCAGAAATCCATACCCGTGGTGGGGGTTGGCAAGATTGGCGACATCTTCGCCGACCGCGGCGTGCCCCAATGCATCCACACTGAGGGTAACGTGGATGGCATGCGCCACACCCTGGAAGCCTACAAGAAGATGGATTCAGGGTTGCTCTTCACCAATCTGGTCGACTTCGACATGGTGTGGGGCCACAGGCGCAACCCACAAGCTTATGCCAAGGGGCTTATGGAGGCAGACCTGGCCATAGGTGACCTCATGCGGGTAATGGATGATGAGACTACTCTCTTCCTCACCGCAGACCACGGCTGCGACCCCTCCTTCACCAGCCACACAGACCACACCAGAGAGTACGTACCTATCCTCGCAGCAGGAGCCGGAGTCCCCAGGAGCCTCGATCTGGGTACAAGAAGCTCCTTTGGCGACTTGGCCGCTACTATCGCCCGAATCTTCGGCATTGAGGCCGACCTGGCCGGTAGACCCATGTTTTGAGAGCCAGGTGGCCCGAGATGGTGGCTCACTGGCCCTTTTCGCCCTTGTGTCACACTCAATAGCTGGTAACGTACCGCCCATCGGAGGGTCGCATGCGCCTTGCTCATATCTCGGATCTTCATCTGCTCGACCTCACGGGCATTAAGCTCTCAAGACTGCTCACCAACAGGAGAATCCTTGGAGGCGTCAATCTGCTCCTCAGACGCGCTAAAGAGTATCGCCCCGAAGTCCTCGAAGTGCTGGTCGATGACCTCATTCGGGAAGGCGTGGACCATATCGTCGTCTCAGGCGACATCAGCAACCTCGGCCTGGAATCCGAGTTCGAGAGGGTCTTTCACCTCCTGAAACTCCTGGGCGACGGCACCAGAGTCTCCGTAGTACCCGGCAACCACGACTACTACACCGCAGGTGCGGCCCTTACCCGACGCTTCGAGAAGACCTTCTACCCCTTCATGTTCCCCAACGGCTTCTCGGACCCGGACGCAGACCTCTACCCCTATACAAAGGACCTCGGAGACTGCCTGCTCGTTGGCGCATGCTCCGCCATCAAAACCCAGCCCCTCATCTCCCACGGGCGCATCGGCGAACGCCAACTCCAACGCCTTGAACAGGTGCTCTCCGATGCCTCCTCCCAGGGCCGGATGACCTGCCTCGTGCTTCACCACGCCCTCCACATCCGGGATGCCATGCCCGAATACACTTCGCGGCTCCTGGACCGGGATGCCGTCCTGGCCATGATCCACCGCTGCAAGGTTGACCTCGTCATGTATGGCCACGACCACCACGGAGTGACCTGGGAGCGAGAACAGCCCGGGAAGAAAACGCAGTTCGTATGCTGTGGTTCCTCCACAAGAGTCACCAACGACACATCAACCGTCGCTAAATATCGAATCTATAGCATTCACAACAATAGATTACGAAAGCTGGACACGAAAATATACGATCAAAGTATTAGAAAATTCGTGCTAAGCTAGCAATATATGGCACATTTTGTCCCACTCACTGGCCTTCGGGCGTGGCGCATCTTATTCCAGCCGTGACCGGGGCCGCCGGCAGGTTCACCCATTGCATTGCATCAATAGCCAGATCCTCGGCATCCTCGGATAGATAGTGCCCCCCGGCCAGCAGGCCCTGGGTCGCCCCTGGCATCCACTGAACCCCTGGAGGGGCTGCACGGGTCTCGAGAAGCCACTCCGCCACGTTCCCCGCCATGTTGAGCACGCCGTAAGGACTCTGCCCATCCTGCCCAATGGTCACATCCCAAGGTTCGCCCCCCTGCCCAGTCTCCAGGAGCGCAGCGGCCGCGATGGGCGAATCGTCGCCAGTGCGCACGGGACGGGTGTTTCCCCAGGGATAGACCCGGGTGGGGATGGGGTTCTGCCTGGATGCCGTCTCATCACCATCCAGCACCTTGCCCCCCCTGGCCGCCTTGGTCCACTGGGAACGCGTTGGCAGTTCCAACCCCCACCAGCGGCAGTAGTCCCGGGCAATGTCTCGGCTCACCGCCGAAGCGGGGGCCAATTGCTCCAGCATCGTTGGCAGCGGCGGCAGGCGCCAGTTGCCCTCCAGTGCAAACTCCTCGTGCCTCGATGCCCAGATGGCCCAAGGCAGCATCTCATAACGCGAGACCTCCTCTCTCATGATGCGGAATGCCTTAACCGCCACAGGCTGCAGCTTGGCACCGAATCCCTCTGTTGCGGCCACATAGGCCACTCCCGAGGGCACCTCCACCGTCCTGGACTTCATGGCCCTGCACGTCGGAACCCGTATCTCCAGAGGATGCTCCCGGTCGTTGGTATTGCCCACTACGTCCGCCCCCGGCGTTCTCTCGAAAGGAATCCACGACGGCCCGCAAGGCGCCTCGCCCTCTCTGTTGCGGCCATCGATCCTCAGCAGCACATTCTTCTGGGGAGTCATCTCAACTTCATAGAGCAGTCCGCGAGGATCCCCTCCCTCCACCTGCCGAATCTGCCCGGACAGCTCTCTCTTCTCGCCTTGAGTTCCGTCGATGTCGTCGTAGAACCCCATTGCGATTCCTTCCAACTCCGAGGCAACGGTGCTGTCGCTGGTCTTCCAGTCGCCATCGAAGAATACCAATCGAAGGTAGAAGCGGCCCGGGGGCTCCTCATGGACAGCGGTCACACCCAGAAGAGCCTGTAACCCCAGGGCACCAAGGAGCAGCGCACCAAAGACCACAGCCCCCAGTGCCGCCTTGCGCACGGCCCGCCGACGCCTGGACCTCTCCAACACGTCCGTCGCCCGCCACTTCGGCCGACGCTCCGGCGGCATCCGGGATATCTCGTTGTCCAGTTCCTGCAGCAACCCCTCGTGGGCATCCAGCGCGTTCAACTCATCGGTATTCAGCATTCCGGGCTCGTCGGCCGGCGTCAGGGCCTTCAGCAGGACTATCTCACGCAGCCGCTTGTGTTCGGCCTCGTCACTGTGCAGATGCTCCTGCACCCACTGCGAGTACGCATCATGGGCCAATTGCCAGTGAAGCTGCCCCGATACCGAATGTGGCTGAATGATTCGGTTTCCCTGGAACAACGAAATCAGGAAGCCCACCTGAGGGGGAGAGCAGTGTAGCTGCAGGACGCTGCGCAACTCCGAATCGGGCCGCAACAGCCTGGTTCCATCCACGGCCACCATGTCGAACAGCAACCGCCGGGCCGAGGTTGCCTCGGAGGGGGCAACGTACTTCTCTATGACATGTTGTATGTGCCGCTTCAGTATACCGTGCAGACGGCCCAGCTTTGCGTAGTGCTCCGCTGTCAACTGGTTCTTGCCCGGCTCCAGCATGTCGTAGAGCGCCTGCCCCACCAGGGCCAGGTGCGGCGGGAAGAGCCTTGGCTGGGCCTGCCCGACCTGCGGCAGAAGCTCTCCACACGCTAGAACCATATCCTTTTGGGTCTCCGATACCAGCTCGCCTTGGACCAAAATGCGTGCCATTCGAAGCGGCTGTTGGAAGGCGTGGTAGGCCTGGGTCAGCCCCAGTGGCCGCAACGGGAACTCCTGAGCCGCAGCGAAGTTCAGCCTGCGCCGAAGCCCCGCCGTCAACGGGAAAGTATCCTCTCGCACCGAGAGCAGCACCGAAACGTCCAGCGCCCGGTCCTCCAACAGCTCCTCTAACTGCTCCTCGAACAACTTCTCCTCAGACTGCCTCGACCTGCTGCCCTCAAACAAGCTCTCCACGTGGTCGAAGAGCAGCACCATACGCTTCGGGTGGTTGAACTGAGCACTGCGCACGGCCTGCCTCAGCGACCTTGCCCCGGGCTGGATACGCCGAATCGCCTCGGTGAGGGCCTGGTTCAAATCCAGCTGAACCGCCACCATCCCCGACTGCTCGCATCGTGGTCCCACACCGGCCCTCAGCAGCGACGTACGCCCTACACCCGACTGTCCCAGCAACACCACTGCCCTGGAAAAGAGCAGACGGTCCAGCAGCTGCTCAACCTCCTGATCCCGGCCGAAGAACAGGTGCGCATCCTCCAACTCAAAGGCCGACGACGCCCTGAACGGCTGCCTTGAGCGAATCACCCTGGCAATTGAATCCGATAGATCCCTCCCCGACCCCTGTAATGCCTCCAGAAACTCCGCCGACGACCTGAAACCGTCCTCAGCTTTGGGTTGAATGGCCTTCAAGACCGTATTGCGAACGCGCTGGGGCACACCCAGTTCAGCCAGCGCTGAGGCCGCTGTCTTCGAGACAAGCTCTCCAGGCCTGATTCCCACCAGCATCTCAAAGAGAACCACGCCCACACCAAACAAGTCCGCCTGCTCATCGTTGTGATGGCTACCCCTTCCTTCACGCATGTAACCCGGCGTGCCGCCCAAGGCTATCTGCGCCACATCCTCCTTAAACCGGGCCACCCCGAAATCCAGCACCACCAGCCTCTCACGGTTGTGATGCCCCGCCACCAGCATCATGTTCTCAGGCTTTATATCCCTGTGAACTACCCCCTGCGTATGGGCGTGCTCAAGCCCAGCCAGCGCCTGACAAGCCAGGTCCACAGCCTTCTCCACAGGCAGCCGACCGTGCTGCTCCAACCGCTCCCGCAGGGTCTCCCCAGGCAGATACTCCATAGCGTAGAAGAGCTGACCATCCTGAAGAGTACCCGAGTGGTACAAAGTAACAATATTGTAGTGCCGAAGCCTCGCAATGCTCCACATCTCACGCAAGAAGAGGCTCACGCTCTCGGGCTCGGCGCTGGCACTGGAATGGAGCACCTTGATGGCTACCTGACGCCTTAGGTCAACCTGCTCCCCCAGGTAGACCGACCCGAAGCCGCCGCTTCCAACCAACTCCGAAACCCTTATCCTGTTGGGAAGCATGGTCCCCAACGGAATTGCATTGCTTCGGGTATCAAACAGTCCCAGTTCAGGCAGCTTGCCACCGGGAGCCGCAGCCCCAGGCTCCAAGGTGACCGGCGAGTGTATCAGGTGGTCCTCACCCGCCCCCAGACTCGTGGCCCAGGCCGCACCAAAAGAGCGCCCCTCCCAGTGGGCCTGGTCCACCGAACTCAGCAGACTTCGCACCGTCACCCCGCCTACCTCGGCAACCATGAGGCCGCCCGAGAGAGCGTTCTCCAGCCAGTTCAACGTCGAGGGAACTGCCTTGCCCGTGCTCTCCATCCAAATCTGCGTGCAGGAGACCTTGGGCGCCCCCAAACGCCTCAACATCTCCCCGGCATCAACCTCTCCACCATCCAGAAAACCAATGTCGTAGATAATAAGAACGTGGGCCGGGTCAACCTCCTCCAGCGCCTCGTGGAACCAGTCCAGAGGCAACATCCCGTGCTGCTTCATCGTTATGAAGACGTCCCGGGCAAGCAGGTTGGGCTTCCCGTCAAGGCCCAGAGTAGCGTGGCCGGAGATCACAAGAGTCAGAAGCGCTCCCGGTCGACAAGAGGCCAGCGCACGACCACTCTCTGAACGCAGATGAACCGCTACGGCCGAAGGCAATGTCTCGTTGGGGCTTCCCAACCTGAACACCCTGAATGGCAGCACGCCCGACGCCAGGCGCCTGCCCAACCTGTCCATCCGCTCTTCAAGCTCTTGAACCACCGTTGGGGTATTTCGAGCGGCCTGAATGTGGTTGTTGGTAATCAGAAGGCAGAGACGATCTGAGTAGTCGCAGTGTATCAAGGCCCACCCCGGTACGAATCGAGTTTGCTGGCAGAAACGGTATAACACGCCTTGAGTGATGAGCCAACTGCAAACTACTCTTCCCGGTAGACCCCCTTGTCTTTTCTAACCAGCCTCTTGAAACCCTTCTCCTTGAGATTCGAAGGCGCAAGCGGGTTTGCCGCAACACCAAAACCCACAACACGCTTCTTCACCGGCCCCCCACACACAGGGCAAACCTGCACCAACTCCCCACTTCCATGGGCCAGCTCGAAGACCCGTTCGCACTCCAAACCAACCTCTCCCTCGTGCTCATACTCGTAAAGCGGCATCCAACCCTCCTCAGTGCTCTATAGTTGAACCATCACTCCCCATGAACGCAGATCGCATATCGTCCCACCCCCCAGGCAGGGAAACACTGCCGGTAAAGTTGACCATGCGTCCGCTCTGACTGGCCGTGCCCGTCTCGTGCACCCGTTTCAGAAGCTCCCCCAGGTAGCAGCCCACAGCCTCACACCTCGTGCCCTTGCTGCCGCCCCCCACACCGTCGCCAACCATCTGCCTGGCCAGCGCCACCGCCGCTGCTATCCGGTCCCGTTCCGGCTCTGGAAGCTCACCACAGCTCGAAGCAAGAAGCTCCACGCTCCCGGCAAGTCCGTCCAAAGCCATGACAAGGTCCCCCACAACGGGGCCCCCACCTGGCCTCCCCCTGGCGGCCCCACCGCCTTCAACCTGCCTCACATACCCCGTCGCCTCAGCCAGCGAACTGGCAGAAATCACCGTCGACACCCTGCCCTCGTCCCCCTCAGGCATCACCGCCAGCAACCATGAAGCCTCCCTGCCACCAGAAGCCCGGCTGCTCACATAAAGCTGCTTCCCCGCACCGCTGAATCCCGCCAGAGGCGATACCGACCCGCCAAGCGAACCACGATTGGCCTCAAAACCCGCCACAAGATGCTCGTCGCCCCCAGCCACCAGATCACCATCACTCATGCAGCGCCCCCCACTTGACTCCACCCCCCCGCACCATGAACTCACCAGCCCAACCTCCAT
>Ga0302238_1001535_pt1 | contig 18478 bp, 19 predicted proteins | sample AAG_UR_Asn_MG_FD_193527 | JGI IMG/M metagenome (GOLD analysis project Ga0302238, IMG submission 193527) | Enriched activated sludge microbial communities from anaerobic digester in WTTP, New Holstein, Wisconsin, United States - AAG_UR_Asn | ecosystem: Engineered > Bioreactor > Anaerobic >...
AGTCCTGCGACTCGTCCACCACAATGGCGTCATAGCGGATACCCAGCTTGCAGGCCGCCTCGGAAAGGAGGGCGGGGGCATCGACGCTCCAGAAGGTCGCAGGGTCGAGGTCGTTCGGCACGAACTGCGTGCCCGTCTTGAGCACCAGGTCCCGGCAGAGCCCGTGAAAGTGCTTCACCGTGAGCTGGGACGACAACGCCTCGGGCACCGTGGAGGCTACCCAGTGCGCCAGGCCACGATTGAAACAGACAAACAGGGTCTTCAGCCCCTCCTGGGCGAAGCGGCGAGCCTGGTCCACGGCCAACAGCGTCTTGCCCGAGCCGGCCACCCCGGTCACGTTGGCACGCCGCACCAGGCGCAACGCCCGCAGCGTCTCGGCCTGCGCATCGGTCAACCGGATTAGCTGCTCCTCCTGAGCCTCTACAATCCGGGACAAGGCCGGCAGCAACCTGAAGGTGCTGCCCAATCCCTTGGCGATATTCGAGACCACGGCCGGCTCCAGCGGCGCCGGGTTGCTCCTGCCGTCCCACTGCGTCAGCGCCTTGCGCACCGCCTCCCCCAGCGCCGGCATGTTCAGCGACGTCAGCAGAATGGTCGGGTCACTACCGCTGGGCACGCTGCCCTCATAAACACAGTCGGGAAACACCACGGCATAGCCAAAGACAAACGGCATCCGATCGTGGTCCGGAAACGCCACCCGGCGCACCTCCTCCACAATAGCGTGCATGTTGCGGCGAGCCTGCTCAAAGGGGTCGGTTATCCGCTCTGCCCCCCGCCCCAGCAGCCGTCGCCACATCCGAGTGCTGCCTTCGTACTCCAACTCTCCGCCCTTCACCTCCAGGACCAGGATGCCCCGCCGAGGGTCCAGCACCACGAAGTCGGCCTCACCCTCCTTCAGCGTAGTTTTGTTGCTCCAGGAGTGCCGCTCGGGCCGCAACCACGGGAAGCTGTGATAGACCACACACTCGTCGGGCAGTTGCTGAACCAGGGCCCTGGCCACATCCCGCTCACCCCGGTTCTCAATCTCGTCAACCTCCAGCTTGGGCACCAGTCTGGCCATGAAGGGTCTCCTTGTGGGTACCATGTTCCAATACAGCCTGGTGATGGGAGAGGCAAGGGGAGATGGAACTTGTCGGAGAAAGGGGGCGAGTTGTTGGCAGACGTGTTGAGGGCGCTGCGAGGGCAGGGTGGGGAAGGAGAAGGGCTGCGTTGGCAGAGCGGGTTGAGGATTCGCGAGGCCGGTTCCTCGACAATGTGGACGGCGAGCTTCGATACGGCCGCTCGCTGCTTGACGTCGGGGTAGAAGCTGCCATGGGTGACATCCGATTCGACCTGGGCAGGTACGCAGCCCGCGGCGCCAAGTACGATTGGGGTAAGCGTGCCCCAGCAACGAGACTCAGCCTGTCTTAGCGAAGATGTTCATTCCTACCTCCGATTCTGTCTGCCATCCCGCTTGACTCCCCCAGCAAACATGCCCTAAGGTCTCATTTGTTCACGTCATTGGAGGTCCAGATGATAGTACGGGAGCGTTTGTATCCACTGGTTCTGCTCAGCGTCTTCGCGTTGGGCTGTTCTTCAAAGGGCGGGGCGGGGACCGAGGGGTGCGAGGCCGAGGCGTGCGTGGAGAGTTGTCTTGCGGAATCGGGGGCCTCGGGAAGCTGTGTTGATGGCCAGTGCCGCTGTGAGCAGGCCGTTGTGGATGCCGTGGATCAGGTCGAGGAGGTGGGGGTTGGCGGTGACGTGGACGTGGCGGACCTTGGAACTGACCTGGGTACGAATGAGGTTGGGGTTGAGCCTGAGTGCACAGGCGAAAATGTTCTGACCAAGTGCGAGCCCGGCCAGGGCTGCGTTGAAGGGAAGTGCGGGCAGTGTCGGTCCGCTGGCGATTGCGCCAGTGGCTATGGCTGCGCCTCGGGTATGTGCGGGCCATGCACTGCTGCTGGCCAGTGCGCTGAGGGGCAGGGTTGCAGAAACGGGGTTTGTGGAGGATGCGTCAAGGCAACCGACTGCCGAGAGGGCGAAGCCTGTGTCTCGGGAGAGTGCGGGGCCTGTTCTACGGCCCAGGGGTGCTTTGGCCTGGTTTGCCTGGATGGAGCTTGCTCGCCCTGTGCCGGCCCAGAGCAGTGCGCTGCCCAGTATGGCTCGGAGTACGGCTGCGACGGCGGCGTCTGTGTGCGAGAGAGCTGCCAGAGCGACGTTGACTGTGCCGAGACGGGAAGGCTTTGCGACCAGCAGACCTTCAAGTGCGTCGAGTGCCAGACAACCGGTGCCTGCATAGGGTCTCTGGCTTACGGCCCAGGCCACCAGTGCCTTGCCGGCGAGTGCACCAAAGGCAACTGCGCCTCAAGTGATGACTGTCCGTCGGATGCGCCCATCTGCGGTGCCGACAAAGGGTGCCGTGGCTGCATGGCCTCTGCCGAAGGTAGGCACATGGAGTGCTCAGCCCGGTTTGGCGAAGGGTGGATCTGCTTGCCTCAGGGTGCCTGCGTCGAGGGCGACTGCGTTGCCACCAGCGAGTGCCAAACCCAGGGCTGGCTCTGCCCGCTCTCCTCCGCTGAGCAGTGGCCAATGTACTCCTGCCGGCCCTGCGAGCCTCTCACCGATGACGAACGCTGCCGAACCGAATATGGCCTGGACGACCTGATCTGCGAGGACGGGGCCTGCGTCACCGGCTGCGTGCCCCTCCTTGGTTGCACCGGAGGCATGGTTTGCGGAACCGACCGACGCTGCCATGAGTGCAACTCCACGGACGAATGCGCCACGGCCTTCAGCTCGGGTCACATCTGCATCGAAGGTCTGTGCGTGCAGGGAGACTGCCAGACCAATGCTGACTGCGCTGCGGACGGTAAGGTCTGCAACAATAATCTTTGTACCGCATGTTCAACGCTGGACAACCCCGATGGTGCATGTGCCGAGGCCTTTGGGGCGGGTGGGGCCGTCTGGATATGTGAATCAGGGCTATGCATACCCGGTGATTGCCATACATCAATAGACTGCCTGGGGGCCAAGTCTGGGTACATTTGCACCAACTCGGCGTGCATTTCGTGCGAGGCTCTGGCGGCGAGTACCGAGGAGCGTGATGCTGCCTGCTCGCTCTCCTACGGCAACGACCATATCTGTGCAGGCGCTGCTTGTATCGAGGGCTGCACGCCGGGGGCGGTGGAACCTTTGCCAGGACGGGTGTGCGGTGCAGACAAGCGCTGGAGGGCCTGCGCCACCGACGCCGAGTGCGCCATGGGGTCTGGCGAGTCTTCGACCATCTGCAACTTTGCCACGGGGCGGTGCGACGCTGGATGTACGGCGGGTACGGCCTGCTCTGGAGGCGACGTGTGTGGCGCCGACCACCGCTGTGGGGGCTGCGATACCAACGCCGAGTGTTCCGCCGCCTACAGTTCCGACTTCCTTTGTATCGATGGGACGTGCCAGGCAGCGGAGTGCAATGACGAGAAGGCATGTGCGCTGGGGCGTGTATGCGACGAGTTCTTGTACTTCTGTAGGGACTGCGAGTCCCATCCTGAGTGCGGGGCAGATAAGGTATGCGACCTCGCTGCATACGGTGGTACGGGCAGATGCCGTGTTGGGCAGTGCACGAAGGCGGTGGAGGAGTTCGTGTGTTCGAGCGGCTTGTGCATCAACTACAACTGCGCTGCGTGCGAGCCCCAGCAGGCCTGCGGGCCCACTTGGCAAGGGCAGGGGCGAGTCTGTGACGGCGGAGTTTGCGTCGTGGGGCAGTGCACCGTTGCAAGCCAGAGCGACGACTGTTTCTCCAATCTGTGTGTTGATCACAAGTGTGTGGGCTGTACGTCGCTATTGGGCTGCGGCGACGGGCGAGTCTGCGACACGGGCAACCAGCGTTGTCTGTCGGGGAACTGCATCATAAGGGATCATTGTGGTCTCTATCCCACCACGAAGGTTGGCCAGGTATGCGACGCGATAATGCGAACGTGCAGGCAATGCGCCGGTGCGTCGCAGTCTCTAGCGGACCAGGACTGCCTGCTAGGGGGCTATCCAGCAGGAACAATCTGTGTGGAGGGCTTCTGCCAGCAGGGCTGCTCGGGGCACTCCTCCTGTCCATCGGGGCTGTGCGTATCGGGGCACTGCCAGACATGCTCTACAGACAGCCAGTGCGGCTTCAACCGCTCGTGCAACGAGGATTCAGGCATCTGCGTAGAGGGCACCTGCGCCGTAGACGCCGACTGCCCCACCCCGGCCAATCAGTGCCGCAAGTCAAGTTGCTCCCTAGTAGGCGCTGCCTTCAGTTGCACAGAGTCGAACCTGCCCAACGGCTCCCCATGCAACGACGGTCAGTTCTGTACCCTGACCGACACCTGCCAGGAGGGCATCTGCACCGGCAATGGCAACCCCTGCGACGACGGCCTGCCCTGCACCCAAGACAACTGCTCCGGGGCAGCGTGTGGGAATCACGACATAAATCCCGGAGCCTGCAAGATAGGCAATACCTGCTATGACGAAGGGACTATCGATCCTCTAAACCCATGCCAGGAGTGCCGATCGAATGTGAGTCAAGTCTCCTGGACAGCCGACGACACCAACGTCTGCACGCAATTCGACTCAATCCCCTGCAAGGCCTCGAAGTGCCAGGCAGGCATCTGCACCATGGTAGCAGGCCCAAACCAGATTCCATGCCCCGACGACGGCAACCCATGCACCGATGACTACTGCACCGCCGGCACATGCGTCCACCCCCACCTCCCCAACGACACCCAATGCCCCAGCGACGGCATAGACTGCACAACCGACACCTGCCAGAACGGAGTATGCATCAACACCCCCCAAGACTCCTTCTGCAACCAACCCCCAGACTGGACCTTCGAGGCATGCATCCCCCAAGCCGGCGGGTGCACGGATGTGGGGTGGGCGCGGTGGTTCACTCCGCCGAATTCTGTTCAGAATGCTGAAGCGCGAATCGTAGGTATGGCGACAGATGCAATCGGCAATATTTACCTGCTTGGGCGCTATAAGTACGCTGTAGACTTAGATCCGTCTGAAGACGAGGATATCTATTTCACCAATTCACAGGAGTCAATGTTTATCGCAAAACACTCTGCATCTGGTGAATATATATGGGGTAGTGGCTTTGGGGGAAATTATGCGAATATGTTCCCGGCAGATATAGTTGCATCTTCTGATGGGACTATTTTTCTAATCGGACGGTATGATGGATTGGTTGATTTAGATCCTGGTCCTGGCGTTGTATATTCTCCAGCAAATATATATAACTCAGCATTTGTTATGTCAATATCTAGTTCTGGCGCGTTAAATTGGGTGCAGACGGTAGGATCTCAAAATATTCCATCAAGTGGGGACAGACATGGCATAAAGCAGATAAGGCTACATGGCGATGGACTTAGTATTATCGGGGACTTCAGAGGCCATGTGGATTTAGATCCATCATCTAACATTCTGTCATGCTCAGCGGCAGTTAGTGGCGCGTATTTACTTAGGCTTTCACTTGATGGAGCTCTGGCTTGGGCAAAGTGCTGGGATAATGCTCTAAATACTGCTGTTGATGCTGATGCTGATGGGACGATATATGTGGCGGGAAAGTTGTCATCAAACTATGGAACAACAAGCTTTGACCCGCAGAACACTCAAAGCCTTCTTCAGTGCGAGCCAGACTGCCTGTATATAGCATTGTTTGATATAATGGGCGGATATATAAGCGCTATAGCCTGGGAGAATGACTACGCGACAAAGTACGAAGTTAGAGATCTTGTAACAACAGACAGTCGAATAATATATTTGACAAATAGGCGAACGGGTGATAGTATCATAGCCAGGGTGACGGCCCTGACTAAGTTTATGGACTTGGCCTGGGAATATTCTAGTACGGCTGGTTTAAATAATGGCCTGGAATTCAGACAGCTTATTGTCGGATTGGACAATGACTTGTATCTGTTAGGTGGCGAAGGTTCTTATCAGAAACTCCTTAGATTTGAGGAGGACGGGGGGCTACTTACCGGTTCCCTGTCCTACTTCACAAGCGGGAGTGGCTACGATCCTGGGGTGTCGGTCGGCGCGCTGGGGTTCGACGGCGCTTTTCATGTGGGAGTCTCCTCCCACTCAGGAGCCTTGGATATTGATTTTACACAGGCTACGCTTAGTGTTGAATCGCAGCAGTTAAATGTTGTGACAAAGATAAATGTCGCCCCTTTGGTAATGTCAAGGAACAGTGATTGATTCGTCAAGCAATGCTGGACTGTACAGGGGGGCTGTAGCTAACGGGAAAGAGGGGTCATGTATGCGACCATTGCTAGCGAGGCTTTGGAGACCAATAGAGTGTGCTTCCAGCCGGTTCTCGGCTTATAAGGGGGGCTGGCAAAGGCTTGCCCGTCGGTGCTCGTGGCCCTAGGGCCTTGTGGTGTTTTCCCATGCTGCAATAGTGGAGATGTACCGTGGCCACAGATCCCTTGAAACTCCCCGTAGGCGAGCGACTGAGGCTGGTGATGGAACTGTGGGACAGCATCGCCAGCGACGAATCCAACGTGCCCTTGACCGAGGCGCAGCGCGCTGAGTTAGATCTCCGCCTGGCGGCTTATGAAGCCGACAAGAGCGCACCGAGACCTGCAGCGGAAGTCATGGCGGAAATTCGCAGCAAGCTATGAGTCGCCGGCCGATTTCAGTATCACCTGGCGCTGACCAAGACATCCTTGGCGCTGCGGCTTGGTATCAGCAACAGTCAACAGGCCTGGGTGGCCGGTTCCTGGATGAAGTAGAACTCGGTTTGGCTGGCCGTTCTCCATGGGGCTCGTGAGCCCAAAACGTGGAAGACAAGAGGCTGAGCCAATGACCGTCGACCTCCAACCGTCGCTCCGATTCGGCCGGTAGGAAGCGCGTTGGGAAAATGGGGTACCCGATCGCTTGCAGTCCGCCGACATCTTCATCCAACAGTGACCCAAGTCCGAATCGTTGACCAAACTGCATCGGGCTGCTGCGCAAGTCCCCCTTGCTGCCCAAGACTTTCATTGCTAATATCGTTTTCACCGAACGGTGAAAGGCGGTACCAGAATGAAAACACCGGACCTTGAACAGGAAGTCCTGCTGACCCTGGAACGAGTGCTTGCGGATGTGCCCTGGTTGAAGGGGGTCAACGCCGCATCGAAGGCAGGTTCTGAATCCTGGGGTCGAGACCTGACGATCACGTTGGACCGGCCCGGAGGGAAGCTAACCCTCCTTGTGGAAGTAAAGTCCAACGGAGAGCCTAGACACGTTCGAGACGCCGTCAATAGCGTGTTACGCAGAGTCATGGAGAGGCCCAACACCTACGCTGTGATTGCGGCGCCGTATGTCTCTGAGGGGGTAGGCAGCATCTGCCGTGAACAGGGTGTAGGCTACCTGGACCTGGCGGGGAACTGCTACATCTCCGCTGCTGGCATACACATTGTGGTTACGGGTCGGCCAAGGCCACCATCGGCTCCCAGGGAACCCAGGACTCTCTTTGCAGCAAAGTCCAGCCGTGTGCTTCGAGCCATGTATGCGTTCCCGAGGAAGAACTGGCGGGTAGTTGAGCTGGCAAGGGAAGCCGGTGTGTCGTTGGGCCAGGTTGCCAACGTGAAGAAGGCGCTGGAAGACAAAGAGTGGGCCATGTCTACCAAAGATGGCCTGGTTCTGACGAAACCCGAACCGCTTCTGCGTGCTTGGGGCACAGCCTATGGCAAGGGTAGAGGAACTACCAGGCGCTTCTACTCAATGGCCAAGGTGAACGACATCGAGGCCGCTATCTCTGAGCTCTGCATTGCCAAGTCTATCCCCTATGCTCTCTCGTCCTTCTCTGCGGGACAACGAATTGCGCCGATGGTCAGATACTCGGTCGCCTCGGCCTATGTCCTGGGGGACATACCAGCTATCGCCACCGAGTTAGAGTTGAAGGAGGTTGGGGCCGGGGCGAATGTTGTACTCACAGCTCCACGCGACGACGGCGAACTGATGTACTGTCAGCCTGTCAGCGGATTCAACATAGTAAGCCCGGTCCAGGCCTACCTTGATCTACAGAGCAATCCGGCCCGTGGCGAGGAAGCGGCCGAAGCCATTCTAGAGCAGGTGATTGTGAGCCGATGGTAACCAGGGACGACTACCCAGGCAGCGAGGTCGCTGCAGCTAAGGCGGTGCTGCTTGAGATCTGGCATGTGCTTGGTGCCTACCGCAACAACATGGTGATTGTGGGCGGGTGGGTGCCGGAGCTTCTGCTAAACCACTGCTCACCATTCTCGCCCCCCCTTCGACTCGGCCTAGGCCTCGCTCAGGGTACACGGCCGCTGGGGGGATCGAGAAATCTGAGCGGCCGTGTAGGACCGGAGGTGGAAGGTCATGTGGGAAGCCTCGACGTCGACCTGGCCTTGGACCATCGCAACGTGCCGGCAGATAGATACCGCACCATTTTGGAGTTGTTGGAAGCAGCGGGCTACCAGCGCGATGCCCGGCAACCCTTCATATTCAAGCGCTATGTTGAAACCCAATCGGGGGACGTTACCGTACAGGTGGATCTTCTTGCAGCGGAATACCATGGCACAGGAAGGAGCCATCGGACCCAACGTGTCCAAGACCTGATGCCTCGCAAGGTGAGAGGCTGCGACCTGGCTTTCGAGGCCCCCGTCAGTCTTACCATGAGTGGTCGCCTACCCAATGGGGCCGAGGACTCAGTGTCGGTACAGGTGGCCCCCCTTCATTCATTTTTGGTTCTGCCTTGACTCGAGCGAGCGAGTGCTGAGGCTCGTGAACGTTGTCCGCCTGACGCATCCGCTCGAGACGAGCAGGGAGTCGGAGTAATCTCTGGATGCTCGAGTGGTTCAAGTGGGCTGGGTACAAGCCCTGGCCCACCTGATCCGGATTAGGCATATTAACAATAATATCAGGGTACTCGGTAGCCGAGATTGGCCCAAAGCGGCGCTTCGGAAGGGGTGACGTCAGCCGTTCGACAAGCTCACGGCGCGCCTTCCCCCTAGCCCCCTTCCAGACAAGCTGGACGGGGGTATAGCTACAAGGTTGCTTTGGTACGCATGGCCAAGATGATAGATGATTCTATAGTTCCCAACCAACAGCGCGCGAAGTGACTCGTCCTCAAACTCGGGCACTATCCTTGCTGCTTACGGCTTGCGGGGTCCAGTGTACCCTCATTCTCCCAGCAGCCTTGCAACGGCCTCTTCGTGTGGAATCGTCTCTCCGGCCGCTACCTGAGAGAGACCGGCATGCACTTTGGACAAAAAGTAGAGCCTTTCTATGACATCATCAAAGGTCACGTCGTCGGGTAGCGCCCTGGCGGCTTCAACGACCAATTCCTTGACAGATGGCGTGGTCATCACGACCTCCTCACACAGAATCCACCGCTGCGGCGTTGAGCACACGGCAGGCGACTCAAACTGGGGGCAGTTTAGGAAAGCCGGAGCATCAAGTCAAGCTGGCGGACTGGGGCAGCAGCGGAGCGAAACGTCCTCCGTCCCCAAACGGTACTCCGTCCCCAAACGGTATTTCCTACGTTCTTCATATTCGACCGTTCCAATAGGATGGACGGCGGCGGAGATGCATGACTGCGACCACGATGATCCCAACGGGGCATTCCATGGAGGATGCCGTTCGGCACGCGCAACAGCTTCATCGCAGGCGGGCCCGAACTTCCTTTACAACATCGGCAGCGGGGCGCGCAGAAACATTGCCCAACTCAAACTCCTCGAAGCGCCTGACTGCTTCCTCTAGCCAAAGCGATTCGCTGGCCCGATCGTCCAGTTCATCCAGGCTGGAAATCAGGTTCATGGCAAGCTCTGCCCTCTGGTGAAGGGGCAACTGCATAGCCAATTCTCTCAGCTTCTTCGGGTCTGTCGACACGGCGTTACCTCCCTGAGCTGGGGATAGTCTGCATCCTGTGGAACCACGAGGCAACGACTTGCTCCTGCATCCCGAGATTGGCGAATCATTCTAAGGGTAAAGGGGCTCAAGCATTCGAACCGGCGGGCAGTCTCAGCGCGACCGTCACTAAGTCGGTGATGCCAGGACTCGCAGCGTAGAAGTGACTCTGTAACCTCAAGACCCTCTCCTGGATGGCAAGCTCAGATTCCATGATGGTCTGCACCATGACACCCAAGTCTCCGCTGATTAGGAACGACCCGTTCGGAATCTGCTAGTCATCGAACTCAGGGAGGAGCATCAGCAATCGGCTGTGCTCCACGGAGATGGGCTTCTCCTTCTCGAATGGGCAAGCGCTTGCCATCGGCCGGAAAGCTACGGTGCTTCAAATCTCTCACCTGCCTTCTTCATCACTGTGTACGTGTATATGATTGCTGCATTGTCTATTTCCCTTTTGACTTCGGCGATGGCGCTGTGACCAGGGGCCAATTTCTCAATTGCTTTTAGACAATACTTGGCGGCAGGGACCTGGCCCTCCCTAATGCTGTATCGGGCTATCAGGGAGAGGAACGCCACAACCTCGGACAGATGGAACACCTTTCTCGTTGGCTCCTGGACTGTCAGAAGGAAGGGCTTCTGGAACACCTCCAAAACCCTCTCGTGCTGATCGAGGGACATCAATGCATTGCAGTAGTTTATTTTGCCAAACAAGTAATCTGGGAACAGTTTGTTGGTTTCGATAGCAACTTGAAAGGCTCGTTCAGGTTTTCCACATGCGAAGTAGGCCATGGAAAGGTAGTTCCAGAGTTGCTTCAACTCAGGGTATCTTCTTATGGCTGCTTCAATCAGCGGCACTGCGGCAGTGGGGTTACTTGACAGCATCGCTACCAAGTCCGCCATCTCAATCTTCTGCTCCTTGGTCAGTCGAAGGTAAGCATCGTCATAAATGGGATCGAGTGATATCTGTATCCGTTCAGAAATGGGTTGGCCTGCCTCTAACCCATTCGTCTGGCCCCTCGCCATGGCCTTCTTCTTGCTTCGGCTCGCCATGCTAATCTCCTTGATGCCCCGGGCGCAACTGAAAGAGGGGCACTCTCCCTTACGGGCACCCATGTTAGAGCTTTGGTGGCGGTATAGCCAGAGGCATTTGGGTGCGGACACCGCCCGGGACGACCTCGGGAATCCAGTGATGGAGAACTATCGGCGGCCCACCAGCAGCGGGCCGGGAATCCGCTCTACTCCTTCTCAAGGATGAGTCGGGCATGCTCCTTGGCAAAGGCGAGGGACTTCATTTCGTTCATCAGGTCAAACCCGGTTCGGAACTGCGACTCGTCTTTGGAGCGCCATGATACCATAGCCTGGTCCAGGCGGGTCATTAGTGATGCTGTGTGTGGGTGCTCTGCAATCCCTCGGAAGAAGCGCCGGGATAGTTCCCGGCGCCGGCCTAGGTGGGCCTTCAGACTCCTGCACCAATCAACGCCGGCGTTGTGCGATGCGATCTCGTCGCTGCTCTTGGGCTCAGTCTTGAGGGCCAGACCCACAAGCATCCTGGCCGCACGCTGTGAATTGAGCAGACCGCAAAGAAAGAGGGCAGCGGCTTCCTCTTTTCTGCCAAGTTCAAAGGCAGCCAGAGCGGTAAGAGCGTTCCGTTCCGGCCAAATGCCCGACGTGTATCTGCACCATCGGTAGGCCTCGTCCCATCGACCCAGGTTCAAGTAGACCTCCCCCCTGTGCCATGCGGCTGACATATCGTCCCCGCACTCCGTATCCAGGCGTTCACAGACCCGCAGCGCCTCGTCATAGCGCCCTGCCCTATTGAGTGCCCCGCCCAGGTTGCGCAGCCCACGAATGTAGGGACGTGTCTCAAGCCGGTTCCAATAGTCCTTCTTGGCGGTACGCTTTGGGAAGAGACGTCGGCCAACTTCAATGGCTTGGTTGTACATCTCAATAGCATCATTCAGCTTGTTTCTATCCTGCGCGATTAGGCCAAGGTAGTTATATCCATCGGCGTAGGTTGGGTAGCATTCGACAAATAGTCGGAACAGAGCATCGGCCTTGTCATGCTCCCCGTTCAAGTAGAGGGCTTTGGCCCGCTCTTCCTCATCGAGATCCATCTGGTCAGGCGGCAGCGCGTGGAACCAGAAGAAGGGGGTGTCCCGGTTCCACTCATCCTGCTTCTGGTTGCACTGGCTCAGTCGCCAATCGATGAGTTGCTTAAGATACTCGAGTTCATTTTTGTGTGCGGCCAGCACTTGAGCCGAAGTGAAACGCCACTGGGGGTCGGCCTGGAGGAGCTGCCGGGTGAAGTCGACCAGCCCGGCCCTGAAGGTCTTGCCCAGGCGTGCTTCCCGGTAATTCCAGAGGTCAGGCAGGATGTCCATCTGCTTCTCTAGATCTGCTAGTAGGGCACTCCAGTTGAAGCGGATGCCCGGATTCGCCGCTTCCACCATACTCTTGAAATCGAAGTGCTTCACTGCCTCAGACTTGCCAAGAGCTGCCAGCGCCTCAGCCTTCGAATAGAAAGTGAAAAGTGTCATCTGCTCCACCTTGCCACTCTCCCGATTGCGGACTCCGTGGACGATGATCAACTGGTTCCCCTTCTGACGCAGATATGCCATGGCGGCCTCCTTGTTGTGCACGACATGCTTAGCATGCACAACACAGGGTGTCAAGGGCGAATCCTAACTGCTGCCTGGAAGCCGATCCTGAGCAACGCCGCAGTGACCTTCTATGACATCATCCAAGGTCGGTCGTCGGGTAGCACCCTGGCGGCTTCAACGACCAGTTCCTGACAACTGCCACAGCTTCGCCAAGGGGACTGCCAGAAAGCCGTTGGGGCCCAGAGGGAGGGTGTCTTTGCGGGCATAGAGCAGGATGCCGCCTCTGAAGTGTTTGCCGGCCTGGGCTGTCAGGACGTGACAGGCCCTTGGCGTCGTCTGGCTTTACCGTGGCCGAGGCCTTGACCTCAATGCCCAACACCGACGACCCCTTGGTGATGACCAGGGGAACTTCGACCTACCAAGGGGCCATCCAAGCTTCGGTTGGGGAAGCGGTGGCATGACTTGGTCCCCCCATGGCCACAGGTGGTTGTCACTTTGGTGCTTCAGTCCAGGGTGTACTGCAACACTATTTTAATGACCTGCTTCACCTGGGGGCACGCCCCTATGACTCGAAGGCGCCGCTGGACCTCATCAATGCCCATGAGCCGAATCGGTTCTGCCAGAAGTGCATGAATATAGGATTGAGTTGTCAACGAAACATGAGACATATCCAAGCAGATGGAATCACTCTTGGTTGTCACGGATGGAATCAGTTTCGAGTCCCTGATGCCTGCAGCGTAGAGCTTGTCCTGAGCGATGGTTCTTATATCCGGCGATATGCTGATGCAAGTCTCCGCTGGCTCAGCCCTCTTCCTGAAAATGTCCAGCGTAGGCCGTCCAGACAGTTCCAGATGCACCATTCTCTCGCTCTCCGCAAAGGAAGTGTCGGAGTCGGTGAAAAGCGAAACGGCTACAGCGGTCCCTGGCCATGAGCCCTCAACATCCTGGATGCCTGCTTCGCTGTAGCCACCACGCTGGTTAGAACGCTCCTTCGCTACCAGTGAGTCTGACATTAGCAAGAAGCTTCCTCCCATTAGGGTCGCTATACGGCGTGTCATATACAGCCCAAGGCCAGCGTTCCTCTTGTCGTCCGTGGATCCGCTTGTTCTTGGCTCTAAGGCAACTCTAAGGGCAACCGACTTGTCAACCTTCTGCTTCCACCGTCGTTGAACATGTTTGGGGACAGTCACACCCATGTCCACTATGGCGACAGTAGTTCTGCCCGCATTAGGGAAGTATCCGCCGCAAACGAATGCTCCCTCGGGGCTCTCAGAGTGCTCGAACACATTGCGCAGTATCTCTGCAAGAAAGTACACTAGTCCGTCGGCAATGCCGGGGTTTCGCCCCGCACCTTGACAGACAAGTCGGATCCCAGATAGGGCGTGCTCAATATGCTCCTCGTCCTGAACGTGTCGCCGGAGAAACCTCTCTGACGACAACTGGGCTTGGTCAAAGCGGCCGGCCAGGGCCGACAGAAGACCGCATCGCCACGCATAAGGACTTTTGAGTGAATCGTCAATAACAACACGGACAGACGAATCATGAAGGCGGCGAGACCATGCAGCCAGAATTGCCAAAGCCAAGGGATCCACATAGGAGACGGGTTCAATCGCCAAAACAGTAACTTCTTGGCACGTCCCGTCAGTTACCCAAGGCAGGACACCAGCGTGGCGCTCGCACCAACCCAACTGCACCATCCTTGGAAGCACCAACTTCATTTATCTCCCTCCCATTGCGAGGTGGGTGAAGCTTCGCAAGCGACACAACACTTGACACCCGGAGCACGAGATACTACCCTACTCCAGACGGCTTGCAAAGCCGATCACGTGGCTTTCTGCCCGGCCATTTATTTGCCATTTGGGGTTGAAAGCGTGGAATGAAGATCATTCCAGGGAAAGGGGGACATGGTATCCCCCTTTTTTTTTGCAGGTGCTTCATGCCCACCTCCTCCAAGGCAAGACTCTACTTGTCAAGCATCATCCTGAAGGCCGCAGCCCTGAACTCCTCGGAAGAGCCTCTCCTCCTCTCGAGGCTAGGAATATTGCTTAGGCGAGTGGCCACCGACTTCGATGTGAGAGCCTATGGCTATCCCACACTGAAGGATCTTCTGGTTGACCTCCCCGAACTTGGTGAACTGGTGGTGGGGCCCAACGGACATCCCCAGTTCCGAATCGGCCCTTCGCCGCAACTAGGTCAGGAAGATACTGGACCCATCGAAGCACCGGCTCCTGACTCGCTGAAGCTGAAAGTCCGATTCTGGCAGGCAATCACTAGCTTCAGGAAAGAGCGGTCTCGGACGAAGTTTGACCTCGATTCGGCACGCGTCCTGGCTCCTGAAGCGGACTCGGAGGATCTGCTGGAGCGTTTTCCAGAGCGTTTCTTGGCGCTTCCAGACGCTGGGGAGTCCTTCCAGAAGCTCTTGGCCATACAGTTTCTGAAGAGCGAGGCGGGGTTGGACGAGGACGAGATTGGTTCACTGGTTGAGCCTGCAGAGTGGCTGATGTCAGTTTCGAGCAGGTTGAAAGAGCTGGGCAAAGAGGTACAGTGGCGTGACTTCCGCAATGAGGGCATTGTCCGCCTGGCCGTCGAATGGGCCGAGAAGCATGGCATCGAACTCACTAGGATTGCAGATAGCAGGAAGCAGCCTTCGAAAGTACGAGAAGAGAGAGCGTCTCGGCCACCGGCACCACCAAATGTCAGCGTCAGTATTCGCCAGGGACTGCACCAACTAATTGATTCCCTGAGTGATGATGAGCTTCGCCATATCAGTGTACCAGCATGGATTCTGTTCAGGCAGAGATAGGCCCAATGAGAGTGGCCATGAAGAGAGCCTGTCAGATATCCAGAAGCAACGGGCCGTTGCCAGGCAGCCCTGACGGCCGCTAAGGGGATCGAGTTATCTGAGCAGCCGTGTAGCAACCGGTCCCACCCGATCGACAACCCATCACCCATGGCCACCACCAACCATCAGATCTCGCACTGGATGCAGGTCTGCACAGTTGCCAGCCCGACAATCGCCTTCACTGCCTGCTCGATGTCCTCGGTGATGCAAGTCCAGCCCTGGACGGCGGAACCATCGTGGTTGGACTGCTCCGAGCAAGAGGCCGAGCCATCGTCCAAAACGAAGCCCAGGGCCGCCAGGTCTGGTGCAATGGTCTTCTCCATGGTTCTCTCAGCTTCGGCCTCGCACTCCTCGGGGGTAGCGTCGGAGTCATCGGAGATGTTCACGTAGACCTCAGAATTGAGTTCCAACCTGGCCCCCTTCCCCTCCGGCGTGGCCAGCACTGTCGCATCACCTACCGTAACCTGCACCCAATGCCGAGTCACACCGATCTTGGGTGCGGCAGCCCCAGAAAACGCACCGGCGGCTCCGAGAGCAGCCTCCAGAGAACGATAGAAGTCCCACAACGGGGTCACAATCTCCTTGGTCGGATGGCTCATGGGCGCATGGTCCGGCAAAGCAGCGAACTCAGTTACCGCCGCCAGATAGCGGTGGCGATGGTGAATCTCTGTCTCACCATGGCCCACCACATAGGCCGTCATAGAGCCGTCGGGAATGGCCACCAGACCTGCCCTAAGTGGAGATGAGCCGCCTTGGACGTTGGCTTGTCCACCGTTGCCACCAGGCCTCAGCTCCCATTCAAACCAATCGACGTTCCGTCCCTCAATGACCTCGCCAGGAACCTGCTTGACAGCGACCAGAACAGACTCTACCGCACCAAGCGGTCCAAGGGCCTCTTTGACCAGATCCTCAACAGAGAACTCACCCTCATCGTGTTTCACATATACCTGCATGACGCTCCTCAAAATGACTGACCAATTGAGCCACCCTAGCAGTCGGAGTGTTGTCAGTCAAGTTTGAAAAAGAGGAGTATCCCTGAGCGAAAATGTGCCCCGTTGCCTGGTACATGGACTTCACCGACAAAGGGAGCCGTCGTTCCAGCCACAAACCGCTATTGCAGTTCGCTCCAACGTTACAGCGGCCCATATCACGCCGGCCAACCACCTATGAGCCACACGGCACCACACACGGCACCGTGCATGGGTCCACTGTACCCTCATTCGCCCAGCAGGCTTGCAACGGCCTCTTCGTGTGGAATCGTCTCCCCGGCCGCAGCCTGACAGAGGCCGGCATGTACTTTGGATAAGAAGTAGAGCCTTTCTATGACCTCATCAAAGCTCACGTCGTCGGGTAGCGCCCTGGCGGCTTCAACGACCAGTTCCTTGACAGATGGCGTGGTCATCATGACCTCCTCACGCAGAATCCACCGCTGTGGCCTTGAGCATACGGCGGGCGACCGGTGGCCCAAGCCCTCCCTTCCCCCAGAGTGACCGGAGGCCAGGCACCACTGCTCTCCACTTGGATCGTCAAGGCTGATAGGCTATATTCAGCCAGGAGGGTGCACCATGCCTGATGAGATCAAAGCTCTGGTGGAAGAGTTCTTGAAACGGGTCGTACCCCTGTATCGTCCTCGTAAGGTGATTCTCTTTGGATCGTATGCAAGGGGGCACGCCCACAGCCACAGTGATGTTGACCTGCTTGTCGTAATGGATTCGGGGGTCTCCTCTCGACGAATGGCCAACGAGATGGACTTGCTCATGGTGGACCGCACCGTGGCCATGGACCTGATCGTATTGACGTCGGAACAGTACGAACGTCAACGACAGTTCCCGGGAACCGTAGCCAGCGAGGCTGAGCGGGAAGGACAGGTGGTCTATGAGTTTGCCGCGTGATCTGGCCACAATAGTGCTTCAGTGGGTCGCCAGGGCTGAAAACGATTACCTGAATGCTGAATACGTCATTACCATGAAGGATGCATGTCCTTATGATACTGTAGCATTTCATGCGCATCAGTGCGCAGAGAAATATATCAAATGCCTTATGTTATGCTATGGACTCCAAACACCAAGGACACATGACCTCGTCGCGTTGGTCAATGTCGGCAAACAGGTTCTCCCCCCGGAGGTCAAAGCAGAACTTGTGCAGCCCCTGAACCGCTACGCAATCGAGTCTAGGTACCCAGGCGACTGGGAGCCCATTGAAGGGGATGAGGCCCGAAATGCTTTGGCTACCACAGCGATAATCCGGAACGCAATTCGAAGAGAGTTGGCCCGGTTCCTTCCGATGCCTCTGTCCTGAGGTCTGGGAACGTCCAGGACCATGAACTGCTCAAAGACTTTGCCGAACTCGGGTGTCTTTGGCGACATCGAACGTTTGAGCAGGGAGTTCGTTACCCCACAGTCGAAATAATAAGACTTACTGGTCTTTATAGAACGCCTTTTCCTGGTACGAAGAAATGGCTCAAGATAAGATCCCAGCAGAGTATCGATTGAGGGTTCAACGAGAGTCGTCGTTTCAGGGCCATTGCTTCCGCATATCCGGATAATCCGAAGTGGCGCTTCGGATATTTCGACATGAACGGGACAAGTCAAGCGACACAACCCCACCTGCCATCCCTGGCCCACGTAATCAGGAACAAGCATAGGCCTTGGTTGCGGGAGGCTGCGGTAGGGGTGGCGTCGGCCAGCGGTCTTCGACCGCTAGCGCGCCCCCAACCCCAGGCAAGCTGGGGGCTTATAGCTCAAGTTCTCGGTACTGGGGCACTTATGTGGTATATATCTAGCCGTTTGGCCATCTACAAAGGCTCACCAAAAGAACCATGTAGCTATACCCCCGTCCAGCTTGTCTGGAAGGGGGCTAGGGGGAAGGCGCGCCCTCTGGGCCAGCGGCCCAGAGGGCTGACGTCACCCCTACCGAAGCGCCGCTTTGGGCCAACAGCGGCTACTAAACACCCGGATATTATTGTTAATATGCCTAATCTGGATCAAGTGGGCTGGTAAATGTTGGGGAGATACGAGGCTCAAAACCACTGCTCGCCATTCTCGTCCCCCCCCCCTCGACTTCTATGGAGGAGGATGTCAAGAGGATACACCCCTGCGGTAGCGGCAAGCCGCTGTTCCCAAATCGTATTGCATCCAGCCCCGGTCCCGGTTTCACCGACCACCTTTGGGTTACATGA
>Ga0302238_1001536_pt1 | contig 18471 bp, 11 predicted proteins | sample AAG_UR_Asn_MG_FD_193527 | JGI IMG/M metagenome (GOLD analysis project Ga0302238, IMG submission 193527) | Enriched activated sludge microbial communities from anaerobic digester in WTTP, New Holstein, Wisconsin, United States - AAG_UR_Asn | ecosystem: Engineered > Bioreactor > Anaerobic >...
AAACCATCAATGGTATAATTTTTAGGAAAGATGGAAATCTTATAATAACTGAGCCTGAAAAATTAATTAAGCTTGACGATCTACCTGATTTTAATTTCAAAAACATCAACATAGATAAATATGATACTAATGTCAGCAATATTTATCTTATCAATGATAATGCCCATAAACTCAAAGAAAAAGGACACAGATACATCTCAATCTTCCTTGCCAGAGGATGCCCATATAACTGCTTTTTCTGTTACAGGCATCTGAAGGGATATCGTACTTATAGCAGGGAAAGACTAGAGAAAATACTTTCTGGTCTTAAAGAAAAAGGATTCAGTTTCATATCTTATGGAGATGAATGCATAACAGCAAATAAGAATAACTTGAAAAATATATGCGAGCTTTCAAAGAAATATGATATTTACTGGATAACAAGTGGAAGAGCTGATCATTTAAATGATGAAGTTATTTCTATGCTTAAAAACCACAATTGCGCAGGCCTCCAAATTGGAGTGGAATCATTTGATGCTTCAATGCTTGAAATCATGAACAAGCGTATCTCACCCCAACAAAACATAGACGCAATGAACATCATTTATAAATATGGTCTTCATACCACACTGCAACTAGTTTCTGGTTCTCCTGGAGAGAATAGAAAAACTATTTTAAACACTAGAAAAGGTATGTGGAGCTGTTTCTTTAAAGATGACAAAATTGCTTCTGCAATTTTAAATCCATATCCAGGTTCCCCGGCTTATTATTATGGTATTGAAAAAGGATTGATTAAGGATAAAGAGTGGGTTCATAAGAATTTTTCGAATAAAGGTGAAATAATTGTTAACCTTTCAGATTTAAGCATATGTGAACTTCGAGCCTGGCAAGTATGGCTTTTTTTCGAAGCCTCACTTAGTTATAGAGTAAAGAATAGAAGGCTTATTATTAATAAAAGCTTTATCATAAGGCTGAGGAATTTTCTTTTAAGTTATGTAAGACTGATGCTCGAACCACAAAACTTCTTGTATTTCACCTTATATCTTTTAATTGGGTTCAAATACTGGCTCAGGCCTTTATCAGCTCCTAGATATATTACATAGAATATTTTCAAGAAATCATCGATTACTAGACATCCTAATACTAGATTACTATTTTATTAATATATATCATAAACGTTATATTTATTTTTATTCAGAATTCGATAATAGGATTAGGATTATTAAATATTGAAACATAAGGAATTTAAATGGATATATTCAATTTAAAGAATGTAATTATCAATCGAGGGCTTTCTGGTACATTAAAGTACCTATTCCGTTCTTGCCTTTTTATGACTGCGCGACTTTTTCCAGGAAAAAAATATCTTGTATTTACCATATGGGATGGAGAATATAAGATGTTTCTTAATATCAATGACGATGGAATTTCAAGGACCCTTGCCGCCAATGGTAAAAGAGAAATGCAGCTCAGGGCAATACTCGAAGAGGAAATCCGCCCTGGAATGTGTATCTTCGATTTGGGAGCTAATATAGGTTATTATGCAATATGGGAAGCCCTTACTGTTGGTCCGGAAGGACGTGTCTACTGTATAGAACCAAGTCCTTCAAATTTTGAACTCCTTCAGAAAAACATCTTTTTGAATAACGTCAGTGAAAGAGTAGAAATATTTAATATCGGCGCTGCTGACCGAATTGGCGAAGCTGACTTCCATCTCGCAGAATTCTCTAACCTTCATACTTTTATGGCAGAACAGTATAAATTTGGTGATAAATCTAAAAGACTGCTAAATGGACAGACAATTAAGGTCCCGCTCACTACTGTAAGTGAATTTGCTAAAGGTAAAAGAAAGATTGATCTAATCAGGATGGACGTTGAGGGTTTCGAGGTTGAGGTTATCGACGGAATGGAGGATGCATTCATAAATAATCCTGATTTCTCTCCAGCAATCTGCTTTGAGACACATTTCCCTAAATATGATGACACACATCATAGCATGAGAAGAAGATTACTCAAACTTTTCAATAGAGGTTACATGGTTACAAGGATTTCAAGCAATGATGAAAAGAAGAACAAACACATACTCGACATGGGATATTATCCATACAAGACTCTAATGACTTCAGACACGCAGACACAAGGACTTTACAAAGATATAAGAAATGATGATGCAGAGAAACTTATCTGTGATCTTGGTGGTGTTAGAGATGTTCTGCTTAAGAAAATCTGATTTTAATATATCGTGATATTCTCATATGATAATCAATGTTCTGACAAACAATTCTTGCCCTAATTCCAAGGCGTTTAACTGTCCTATCTTAGCTTCAAATATCTTCTTTGACGAAAAAGGATACAGATTTGTTTTCCATTTTAAGATTTCCCCAAAAGTGTTTAACTGCGATGCTCTTTTAATAAATTCCAATGTCTTCAGATTTCATTGGAAATCAAAAAAAGATAAGATTTTTGAATTTCTTGATATTGCCAGAACAAATAAACTAAAAATACTATGGTTCGACACTACCGACAGCACATGGTGCACACAATTCGAGGTTATGCCTTATGTTGACCTTCTTCTTAAAAGTCAAGTTTTCAAAGACAGAAGAATGTATCTTCAAAGGTTTAGAACAGGCAGAATATTCACTGATATTTTCGATGATTTATATTTGTCCGGAGAGAAAGAGGAATTTTTCCCTCTTCCGACTGAAGGAGATCTCAGCAGGATTAAAATCTCCTGGAATACATGTTTTGAGAACTATACCGAGTCGCGATTTAGGCTTACAGCAAGGCTGCATCAGAAAACACGCCCCCTTCTCTCTGGAATATTACGTGAGAATCTTAATATCAGATTTACACCTCCAGATATCAAACGTGATATAAAGGTGAGTTGTAGATTAGGTCTTTCACATTCGCGTCCATCAATTGTCACACATAGAAAGCATGTAATAGAAATAATGGGAAGGATGGGAGTACCCACTTCAAAAATATCATTGCCTGATTATTTTTCAGAGCTTCGCAACTCACAGATCGGTATTGGCCCATTTGGCGTCGGCGAGATCACCTTACGCGATTTTGAAATAATCATTTGCGGTGCTGCCCTAGTTAAGCCAGAAATGTGTCATCTTGAAACATGGCCATCCCTTTTCCAAGAAGACAAGACATATATCAGCCATAAGTGGGATCTCTCTGACCTTGAGGATAAGATCTTTAGATTAATTTATTCACCTGAGCATAGGCTCAGTATAGCTATAAACGCCCAGAAAATATATAAGGATCAAATCTCTCCTCAAGGTCTAGCATGTTTTGCAGAAAGACTGATAAAATTAATAGAGCAGTCTTAACCAAGATATTCTTACTTCCAATTAATATACTTTTTTGCAATTCCATCTCTAAATTCAAACAATCCAACGGCAATCACAACTTCCAAGATAAGTCTTAATGCAATTCCATTTTTAATTATATCATATAGAAAATATCAAGTAATTGGCAATTTAAGGATGTCTAATAAATGATTTTGCTTCTTGTTTCAAGTAAATATATGCCTGAATATTCTGGATCGGGTTATAGGGCTCATAATCTTTATAAAAGACTGTCCTCAAAGCATCCAGATATAAAATTATTGGTTGCCACAGGCTCTGAAACTGATAATACGTGCATTGATTATATATATGACGGAATCAAGATAAAACGGATTTCCTGCAAGCCATTTCCAAATATTGATAATACCTTTTTAAGAATGTTAAAGATACCAATTAATTTCCATGCCGAATATTCTGCCGCGATAGACTATTTTAATACTTTGCATAAACCGGACTTAATACATATTTTCGGAAAGAATTATGTTACTGCAGCTGCACTTAATTATGCTAGAATCAACAATATCCCGGCAATCATCGAACTCTGCAACGAAATGGACACCCCATTACAATACATCCCTTTCGCCAACAGAATTGAGGCTTCAAATAAACTTCCTAACAAATATCTTTTCGTATGCATTTCTGAAAGACTCAAAGTCACTTGCTTAAAAAACAATATTTTGGAAGATAATCTATGGTGCAGGCCTAATCCTGTGGATGAAAATAGATTCAGAACGGTAGAAAATACAGATAAGATATCTCTTCGAAAAAAGCTAACTCGTTTTAATGAGAATGATATAGTCATAAGCTGCATAGCTAAATATATCCCAAGAAAAAATCATAAAATTCTTATTGAGGCAATGAAATACCTTCCGGAACAATATAAGCTTTTTTTAGCTGGTCCAATAGTTGACTCTGGCCCTTTAAAGGACAGGGATTCAACTGTTTTCAATGACCTCGTCAGGAATATTTTTGATAATGGCTTGGATAAAAGAGTTCAAATATCTAATGGCTTTATCGATAAAATCGAAGAATACTACCAGATGTCTGATGTCTATGCTTTTCCAAGTCTGAGCGAAGGATTAGGAACCCCAATGCTTGAAAGCATTGCATGTGGCACTCAAGTTGTTGCAAATAGAATATCTGGCATAACGGATATCTGGATAAAAGATGGCATGAATGGTTATATTAGCAGTAACAACGCTACAGATATTGCAGATAAAATCATGTCAGCCTGCAAGATTCCTCGTAAAGAAATGCTCAATGAATCGAAAAAACTTCTTTCTAAAGCTTCAACTTTGGTACTTGATGCGAAATATATGGAAAACATCAAGTCTTTAACAACTAAATAAGCAGAACGAATGGATTTATTCAAATACTTTAAGTTCTACAGCCGTCTGACAAATAAGCGAATATACTTTTTTGTGTTTATGGTTGTCGCAGGAGCTTTTTTCGAGCTGATCTCAGGTGGAACTTTTCTTGCAGTAATGGATTTTAGCTCCAGAAACCATACTAATCCTATCACAAAAGGAATATACGGAATAATTTCAATGATGAACCTTCCCAATCCGGAGTGGGAACTTTTTTCCCTTTTGTCTGTATGCTGTTTATCCTTTCTGACAGGAAGTATGCTTTTAATATTTTCGGCTTGGTATAGCGCAAAGCTTGAAGCTAGTATATATGTATCACTCCAGCAGGAAATCATTTTTAAAATTTTTAGAGCTAAATATGAATATATAATATCACACAATCTTGGATTCTTAAACAATGCAGTTGTTAATGAGATGGCTCGGTTGAGTTCCTCATTTAAATTTTACACTTCAATTATTGCTAGTTTCATACTTGCATTGACTTATCTCATATATCCCCTTGTTCTAAATCCTTTGCTGCCAATTTTAATGCTTGCCATATCCTTTCCTCTATTGTATGTATTCAGGATTATCAACAAGAAAACGAAGCATTATTCCTTAAAAAACACGTCGGAATACGGGAAGTTATATGGCCTTATCTACCAGATACTTGGAAACATTAAATATTTGAAGGCTACAGCAAATTATCCACGTATTTTGATAAGACTGAAAAATCAATGCACTCATCTAACCATGGTAATAAGAATGCAAGCCTTCTGGGCCAGTATAAGTTCAGATGGATTCAAACCTCTTATTATTGTTGAAATATCAATTGTGATATTCTTCATGGTTGCCATATTTAAATATAATATTCAGGAAGTACTAGTCCTTATGGCATTTCTCTACATGGCATATCAAAAAATTATTTCAATTTATGGCGCATATCAGAAGTTCGTGTCTATGACAGGCACCATAATGATTTACGAGAAGCTCCAAAAAGAACTTTCTGAGCACGACGAGACAATTTCTATGTCAGGCAAGGATAATCCCGATTTTTCTGGTAATCTGGTATTTGAAAATGTTTCTTTCAAATATTCTGGAAAGAATGAACCTGTAATCAAGAATCTTTCATTCAATATCAAATCAAACAGTACTGTTGCATTCATAGGTGGTTCCGGTGCAGGAAAGTCGACAGTTGTTAATCTCATATGTGGACTCCTTCATCCGTGTAATGGCAAAATTCTTCTGTCAGGTAAAAATTATGATAAGATCGACATTTCAGTTTTACGTTTTTCCATAGGCTATGTAACACAGGAACCAGTAATATTCAATGATACCGTCTCCAACAATATCACCCTTTGGGACAATTCCATAACGGATAGGATTCATTCCAGTATACAAAGAGCCGCTGCCGATGAATTCATAAATGATTTACCAGAAAAATATGAAACTGTTCTTGGTGATGATGGTTTAAATATATCCGGTGGACAGAGACAGAGAATTACAATCTCCAGAGAACTGATAAGGAACACTCCTATTTTGATATTTGATGAAGCAACAAGCGCCCTTGATACAGAAACTGAAAGAAAGATTCAAGAAAGCATTGATAAATCTCATGGTGAACGGACCATTATAATTATCGCACATCGTCTTTCTACCATAAGAAATGCAGATAGAATATTCGTCCTTGAAAAAGGATGTCTGATTGAAGAAGGCTCCTATGATGAACTATATAATAAAAATGGCAGATTCCGCAAAATGGTTGACAGCCAATCTTTAAATTAATCCCTTTTTTTGAAAGAATAGAGAGACTAATAAATTGAGGATTTGTTTTTAATAACCGTCATGACAAAGACAGATATAGTTCTTATAGTACCTTTCCAAGAAAAGGCGGCTTTTGGCCCAAGGTTACTAGACAGCTATCTGACATACAATGGATTCAGTGTCGCTCTTGTATATTTTAAGCGCAGAACGCAAGAAAACTCTTCTCCTTCTTCCATTGAAATGCAATTACTGGTCGATTTCATTATTGCAAAATCTCCTCTTCTCATTGGAATCAGTTTCATGTCAGTATTCAGGGATGTTGTTGCATCCATCATCAATGGAATCAAAGCCAAAACGAATATTCCTATAATAACAGGTGGCGTACACGCAACCATATGTCCAGAAGACTGTCTGGAACTCGCTGATATATGCTGTATTGGAGATGGAGAAGTTCCACTTAAGATGTTACTGAATCAACTTAAAACCGGCAAACTCAGATCTGACATACCCAACTGCTACTTCAGAAATGGCTCTGAAGTCATTAAGAATCCGATGACATATGTCTGCACTGATTTGGATAAACTCCCTTTCCAGGACCTGACCTCTACGGGAAAGTATTTCATCGAGGACGACAAGATTATGAATGAGGATCCATACATCTCTTACATAAGAAATTCAAAAAAATACGATTTCAAAGCATATAGAGGTTGCCCCTACTGCTGTACATACTGTGGCAATGACTCTATCCGTGCCGCATACGGCACAAAGGGAAAGTTCCTTAGGAGAAGATCTGTGGAGAATGTCATCCTCGAACTTAAGATGGCGAAGTCCACCTTTCCTGACCTGCAATCGATGGGAAGCTACGATGAAGTCTTCCTTTCAGATCCAGATTTTGTGAGGGAATTCGCAGAAAGGTATTCGAAGGAGATAGCACTTCCCCTGTCATGCGACACATATATCACGACTGCCTCTGAGGAAATGGTCACAATGATGGCTAATGCGGGACTTAAACGTGTTGCAGTAGGTATCGAAGCGTTCTCAGAGGAAGTCAGAACCAAGGTCTACATGCGATATCAAAAGGATTCAGATCTCCTTGCAAAAATCAAGATTTTCGATCACCATGGGATACAACTGAGCTATGATTTCATCCTGGATAATCCCTATGAAAAACCCGAGGATATAAGAAATTTTTTCTTGGATTTCATAACAAAACTCCCAAGACCATGTTATTTCAATTTTTATTCCCTTTGCCATCTGCCGAAGTCAAAGCTAACATATAGACTGCTAGCCGATGGATTGATCACTGAAGATGACATCGTAGGTCTCTCCAACAAGGGGGTATTGCAATGGAAAGTGACAAAGAAACATGCCAGATCTCCCAGAATAACATTCTGGATTGACATGATGGTTCTTTTCTCACATACTGTCAACCTTGGAGGATGGAAGCTCCACATCCCTATTTCTCTTATAAAACTCATTGGCAGACTCGAGAACGCATTTGTCCTCAGGACTGCGACATTCGCTTACAACGTATTTGCGGCGGTCAGCGAAGGGAATATCATGAATATCGTATTAAAGAAGGTAGGCATAAAATAATGACAATAATGAATTTGGAATACAAGGGAGATATATACTGAATCATGTGTGGTTTTGTCGGAGCAATATCTAAGAACGGAAAGTTACTTCAGGAAAATGTTCTCAGGGAAATGACGTCCATAATCACGCATCGCGGTCCTGATGATGATGGATTTTATACTAACTCTGACTGGCTCCATATGGGTTTCCGCAGACTAAGCATAATCGATTTAAGCGTAAACGGACACCAGCCGATGCTTGCATGCGATGGCAGATATGCAATCATATATAATGGTGAAGTATACAATTACAAGGAGATCCGCGATGAGCTACGAGGATTTGGATATGATTTTGTGTCAGACAGCGATACAGAGGTTATCGTCAAAGCATATCACCAATGGCGGGAGGCATGCCTTAATCGATTCATAGGAATGTTTGCGTTTATGATAGCAGATCTGCATGAAAGAAAAGTCTTCATTGCTAGAGATCCTATTGGAATCAAGCCCCTATACATGTATGAGGATGATGACTTCTTCTTTTTCTGCAGTGAAATTAAGTCCCTGCTTCCTTACAAGAGATTAGAACCTGACTTTCAGTCTCTAGATGAATTCCTTATATTTAGATACATCGTTGGACGACGGACATTGTTTAAGAATGTAAAAAGCCTTCTTCCAGGACATTATTTGGAATATAAGGACAGGAAAATAGTCGAGAAGGAATATTTTCATCTATCAAACACTTTCAAGCCTGAATTCTCCCGTTCCTTTGAGGAATCATGTATTGAAACAGAACAGCGTCTTCGTGAAAGCATTGCGCTCCATCTCAGGAGTGATGTTGAGGTCGGGGTTCAGTTAAGTGGAGGTGTTGATTCCAGTCTGATAACTGCTATCTCGTCCCAGCTCACAGGAAAAAAACTTCATTCATTTTCGATTTCGTTCTCTGAAAACGAATATGACGAATCAGAATATCAGAAAAGGGTTTCTTCTCGTTATAATACCGAACATCATGACTACCCGCTTGATGAGAAAAGCTTCTGTCAGTATACACCAAAGGCTATCTGGCACTTTGAACATCCCCTATGCGATCCGAGCGTGGTAGGAACATATTACCTGACAGAGCAAGCAAAACATCATATAACCGTAATGCTTGCCGGAGAAGGTGCTGATGAAACATTCCTTGGATATGTTAGATCCACCCCCGCAACGGTAAAACGTCTTATGTATAGAAGGTTCTTCTATCAACATCCAACATTAAGAAATCTACTGTCAAAATATTGGCAATTCAAAAAAGGGAAATCATTTCTTAACGTCACACGTTATAATCCTGCGATGTATAGTCCCTCCTATGCTGATCTTAACGATGTCGATTCCCTTATAAGGGGAGATGACTCCGGTATGGAATTTCGCCATCAGATAGAATCTTATGCAAAAGGAAATCTTGTTGATGAAATACTAATGCAAGACCAGATCTGTGATATTGCCCAGTGGCTCTGCCGGGCAGACAAAATGGGCATGGCATCTTCAATAGAAATCAGGGTTCCTTTTTGTACAGTGCCAATGTTCTCTCTTGCAAATTCAATCCCCTACAAACTACGAGTCAACGGTGGAGAAAGAAAGGCAATCCTCAAGAAAATAGCTGAAAAATATATTGACCTTGACCAGATTTATAGAAAGAAGATCGGTTTTGGAACCCCACTTGAATTTTGGATAAACAAGGACACGGAATTCAGCCATCTCTACTCAGACATCATTGAATCCAAGGAATTTAGAGGCAGAGATTTTATCAACCATACTCATTTTGACGAGATATATGTATTGCGAAAATCAGGGGTTAACCGAGAGCGAAACTGTTCTTTCCTCTGGACATATTTCAATCTCGAATTGTGGTACAGGATATTTTTCGAAGAAGGATGGAAGAAGTTTTTTAAAAATAATTAACAAATGTGTGGAATACTCGTACATCTTGGCGGTGAGATAATAACTGCAGGCCACTATGCCCTGGAAATTATCCGACACCGTGGACCCGATGCCTTTGGTGTTGTGAACTTCGAGACCAACCTTGGCCCCATGTCTCTAGGTCACCGCCGTCTTGCTATTATTGATCTTGATCCACGCTCCAATCAGCCGATGTCATTCGATAGCGGGGCTTACTGGATAGTATATAACGGCGAGATATACAATTATCTGGAACTTAGGAGAGAATTGATGTCTGCAGGCTGTCTATTCCATACGAATTCGGACACGGAAGTGATTCTTGCAGCATACCAGAAATGGGGGCGCGAATGTCTAAAAAGATTTAATGGAATGTTTGCATTCTGCATTTATGATAAGAAAAACAAACGGCTTTTCTTCGCCAGGGACCGCTTCGGGATAAAACCCCTTTACTTTTGGAATAAATCTGGCATCTTCTGTGCCGCATCCGAAATAAAACAGTTCTGCTGCGTTCCTGGATTCAGGGCTGAGGTAAACATGCTGAAGCTTTACCATTTTCTTAACAGCGGTGACTTCGACTACGATGATGAGACTCTTTGGAAGGGTGTTCAGGAACTTGAACCTGGCTCGCTGGCAGAAATAGATTTATCGAACTGGAGACCTGGGTATCCGTTTAGAATTGAAAAATGGTATGAGCTTAATTTAAGACGCAGCTCAAACATGAAATATGAAAATGCCGTCGAGAGATTTCAGGAGCTCCTGTTGGACTCCATCAAATTAAGGCTTCGAGCTGATGTGCCGGTTGGCTTCCTTCTTTCTGGTGGACTTGATTCCTCATCTCTTGTAAGTCTGTGCACCAAAATTCCAAGGGATAGTGATGCTTCTCTGAAGACTTTTTCATCTTGCTATGAAAACAGCCCAGTTGACGAGAGAAAATATATAAAGGAGGTACTTGCTTATACAGGAGCAATGTCATCGCTACACTTCCCGAAGCCAGAGGAGGTTGCTGATTATCTTGACCTTGTAATCTGGCATAACGACTTGCCGGTACGACATGGTTCTCCTGTACCACACTGGCTGCTATATAAGCATATTCAAATGGATAATGATTTTAGGAAAGTGATTATTGAGGGGCAAGGAGGTGATGAAATCCTATGCGGGTACAGAGATTTCTTTTGGAGCATGATATTTAACCTGTTAATTAATAAAAAGATCCCCCAGTCCCTGTTACAGCTTGTTCAAATCAAGATGAAACATGGATATAGCTCAAAGATAATAATGAGAAAACTTGGAAGACTGACCTTCCCGTCTATGGTAAAATATCCTGCAAATCAAGCAATTAACTCGGAAGACATGCTTGGAACAACAAAAATCCCTGAAATCCCGATACGAAGGGAACAGCCCTCCGTCAAGGAGATGCACAAGGCAAGGCTTAAAATACTCAGGTATATTCTGCACAATGTCGATAGAAATTCAATGGCACATTCAAGGGAAACAAGGGTTCCTTTCCTCGACTACAGACTCGTTGAGTTCTGTGTAGGCCTACCTGACTTATTCAAAATCCATAATGGGACAACAAAACGTGTCATGAGGTCAGCAGTGAATGGAATAGTTCCTGATATGATAGTAAACAGGAATGACAAACAAGGTTATTCCAGCCCCATACCATCATGGCTTGGTAAAGAAATAAATCAATTTTTTATGGACAGCATCAATGATGCTGTGAGTTTGCCATTTGTAAACAAAGATGTCGTAATTCAGGGGGTCACCGAATTCCTTGATGGCAAACGTCCTTTTGATCCGACATGGTGGAACTTGATTACAACTAACAGATGGATAAAGACTTTTAGAATATCAATTTAAACCCCATGAACCTAGCAGAATTCAAACCTGTATTCTTTATACCATATTTTCTTTTGACGCTACGTGGAAAAAGTAAACTCAGTGCTCCTGAAAAAGATCATGAAATAATATTTTCCGCTGAATCGGCAGATCATAAACTTTCCATCTACTTTTCCAATGTTAATCCTCCTCCTATGATCAAGGAAGTCGGGGAAAAATGTATAATCCTGCTTGGAAGTCCTATTATTGGAAACATGATTGACCGTGAAAAGGCTGTCCGCATTGTCTCTGACGATCTTGATATTAATGCTCGAGTAGCAAAAGAGCTTAACGGTGAGTTCCTTTTTATTATCTATAATCGCATCTCCGGAGAATTGAAAGTTATAAATGACAGGTTCACTTCAATCCCTTTATATTATTATCGCAATGAATCCTCATCTGAATTCTATGCTACTCCATATTTTTCATGCCTCTGGCAGATAAGAAAATCACTTGGACTCAAGATAAACCAAGAAGCTATTTGTGAATTCCTTTTTTTTCAGAGGCTTCTTGGAACAAAGACATTCCTTCATGATATACTCTTTCTTCCAGATGCTTCTATCCTGAAATTTAAAGAAGGAAAACTTTCAATAGAACGCTACTGGCAGAGGGACTACCAGAAGACAAACTCCTCCCTCGAAGAAAACTCACACCGCCTTGCGGAACTGGTTGAAAGATCCATAAGGAACAAGACCAGTGACGGCAGGAGATATGGCCATTTCCTTAGCGGTGGAATGGATTCGAGATCCGTGTTAGCAGCATTTGAAAATAATTTCCCTACATGTTTCACCGCTACCATATCAGAAAACCGCGAACTCCGTACTGCAAGGGAGATTGCGCACACGAAAGGTGCAAAGCATATCTACTTGAAGCTGCATCCAGAACACTATTCACAGATTTTCGAGCCTGCGGTGAAAATAATAGGGGGGATGTATAATTATGATCATGGATTGTTCCTGGGATATAGCGATGTCGTAACTCAAAATGCTGATGTCTGTTTCCACGGGCATGGATTCGACTACATGTTCCAGGGAATGTATATTCCAGGCAAACCCGTCGTGATCGGAGGAAGGACGCTTTATTACAAGACTCTCCTGGAACTGCCTGATGATCTTGTCTCTTTCTTCATTTCAAATGTCTCCTACAGGATAAAGCAGGCGGACATATGGAAGTTTGTCAAGCTGGAAAAACAGCAGAACCTCAGGTATTTCCAGAAGGAAAGCATATCTGAGATCCTCTCCGATGGCAGGAACCTAACTGATTCATCTAACGATCTCTGGGAATATCTGACCTTCCATCATCTTTCACGTCATTACAGCTATCCGAACCATGCCACCATAGCCACTCTAACAGAACAGAGAGTAGTTTCATTCGACAATGATATATTCGATCTTTATCTGTCTCTCCCTGTTGAGCACCGTTTTACCGGGAAGATTGAAAAGAGATGCTTACAGATTCTTGACCCACGTATTGCTGAAATATGGAGTGCCAACACGAATCTCCCTGTAACAGCATCAGCCTTTACGCAAACTGCTTATCAGCTTGCTGGAGCATTCAAGCGAAAGTTTTTCCCTGAAAAAGATAATCCATCCTGGATGGAAAGAACCTGGCCCGATCGTGAGTATGCCCTACGTAGCCAGCCTACGCTTAAAAATGCAGTTATTGATCTATGCACATCCGAAACTCTTGAGGATATCGATTTTTTGGATATACAGAAGATCAGAGATGAATTTCCCCGTTGGCTCGAAGGTGAAAATATTCCCGGGATCAGCGGAGATCTTGTCCAGACAATCCTCACTCTCGGTACATTTCTGAAGATTTGAAGCTTTCTAATTTTAATATTAGATTAATTTAAAAAAAGGAAATCTAAAAACATGTATATTTTAGGAATAAATATAGGACTTAATTCATCTGCTGTCCTAATGAAAGACAACAAAGTGATATTCGCCATTCAGGAGGAACGCCTATCCAAGATAAAGAATCAGCCTGGATTCCCTTCTCTATCAATAAAAGCCGCCCTTGATGCTGGTGGGATTACGCTTGACCAAGTTGATAAGGTCTGCGTAGCTGGTAAAAGCTCCAAGATCCCACAAAACAGGAACGAAGATCTCAATAAATTCCATGAGAGATATGGGAAGATAAAGAAAAAGTGGTTTGGAGAAGGGAAAAACACCTTTATGACGTTAGCTCAGAAAGGTATTTCAAAATTTACACGTGGCGGAAAAAATGAAAAAACTATGAACTTAGAGGACTATCTTGAGAAAGGCAAACTGTGTCAAAAACATGAGCGTTATGATCATCATCTATGCCACGCAGCATCAGCCTATTACGGGCTTGCAACAAAAAGGAAGGACAAATATTTGGTTTTCTCTTTAGATGGCGGCGGGGACGGGATGACTAGTGCCGTTTATATCGGATACGATAACAGGCTTGAGACAATTGCATCCTCTGACTCATTTTCCCCCGCATGCCTATATGCCCATATTACCTACATCATGGGCTTCATGCCCCATGAACATGAATACAAGCTTATGGGGCTCGCGCCTTATGCTCAGCCCAAATACGCTGATATAGCAAAAGATCTGCTCTATCAATTTATCGGCTTTGACGAAAAAAATCCCTTAGTGTTTACAAACACTTCGAAATATCCGAATATCAGGAACTCTGGAAGCCCACAGAAGCAACAACTAATCCATGACCTTTACAAATCAGTCCTTGGTGTCCGTTTCGACACCTTGTCCGCAGGCCTTCAGCTCCTCTCAGAGGAAGTTGCTATAAAATGGATAAAGGCTGGAATCCAGAAGACCGGGATAAGGAAAGTCCTATTGACTGGTGGATTCTTCATGAATGTAAAGGCTAACAAACTCATCTCCGAGATTCCTGAAGTTGAATTTGTGAATGCCTTCCCGTCATGTGGAGACGAGTCCAATGCTTTTGGTGCAGCATTCCTTGGTTACCAGAAGTTGAGGGGGAAGAATTCTCCAGAAATCGAGTTCGAAGGTTGCTGTATAGGCACCGAAGCCACTTTCGATATAGAAGAAGCCAGAGAAAAATACAAGGACAAGGTCCATTTTGAAAAGATCATAAATATCAATGAGAAAGTCGTTGAACTCCTAACTTCCAGAAAAATAGTGGCAAGATGCTCGGGAAAGATGGAGTTCGGTGCCAGAGCACTTGGAAACAGATCAATCCTCGCATCACCTGACGACATGAGGATCATCAACAAGATTAATGCAGCAATCAAGAAACGCGACTTCTGGATGCCATTCGCTCCTGCTTCCCTGGAAGACAAGCTTGATCTTGTAATAGACGTCCCGAAATCGCTCAGGGAATCATACTCCCCCTACATGATGTTTACGTTCAATGTGAAACCTGCGATGTATGACAAGATTGTCGCCGGGATCCATCAGGCTGACAAGACAGCCCGTGCACAGACAGTTAATCCGAAGATATATCCCGAGTTTTACGATATCATCTCCAAGTTCTACCAGAAGACAGGTATCCCTACTGTGCTCAACACCTCCTTCAACCTTCATGGCTATCCTATAGTCCTCGGTGCATGCGATGCAATTGATGTGTACCTGAATTCCGAACTGGATGTGCTGGTTGTAGGAGACTACCTAATCACAAGGAAATAGTTCTTCTATCTGATTCATATCATATGCGCTACGCTATCGTTTCCGATCTTCACGCGAACAGGTCAGCATTCAAGGCCGTGATAGCTGATATTGCCAGCAATGACGTTGACAAGATAGTCTGCCTCGGCGACGTCGTCGGATATGGACCAAATCCTGCTGAAGTTTTGGAAATGGCATATTCCAAGATCCATTTCTTCGTCCTGGGCAACCACGATGCGGTAATCGCCGGTAAGATATCCCCTGAATGCTTTAATGAAAACGCTAGGAGAGCCCTTGAATGGACCTTTTTATCCCTTGACAGGAAGGCCGCAAAGTTCTTCAGTTCGCTTCCCTTGGACGCAAAGGGTGGAAACATGCGGTGTGCACATGCGGAATTCGCAAATCCCGGAAGATTTGGATACATTTTCGATCCGGTCGACGCCGAGGACTCCTTCAAGTCATGTTCGGAACAAGTTCTTTTCTCGGGACACAGCCATGTTCCCGGTATCTTTGTCATGGGGGACAGGAAAGTTGCCCACTGGCTAGATCCGATTGATTTCGGCATTGAGGATGAAAAAAGATATATTGTCAACGTAGGCTCTGTGGGACAACCTCGCGACAACGATACTCGCGCTTCCTACTGCATATATGACACAGATAAAAAAGATGTTCTCTTCAGGAAAGTCGCTTTCGATATTGAGGAATACATTAGTGAACTCAGGAAATCCGGAATCCCGTCAGCTCCGAGTTATTTCATAGATATATACCACAAGCAGGCGCCTCGCCCCATCAGGGAGCTCATAGATTTCCACAGGATGAGCGAAGACAGGACCGTCAAGGCCGGCTCAGAGACGGCAGACCTCCAAAAAACGGTCGCTAAGCTCAGAAAAACAAGGCTGATCCTGCTTGTCATGCTCGTGATTACCGCAGCATTTCTTTTTATCCTTGTCTTCTGCTACTCATCCGAAAAGAACGCAGCTGAAAAAGCCAGGAAAGATGCCGAAAAGACAAAGAGAAACCTTGCTGATGCCACTAGAGAGATAAGCAAGCTGCAGAAAACTACTTATGGCGGCCTTTCTTATTCAAATACTGCAATTCCGCCAAAAGGTGAACTCATGATTGATTTTCCACTCATGCAGACGGCTGTTTCAAAGTTAACCCCTCTTAAGGAATGGATGATCCAGCTCGATGATCCTGAAGCACAGAAAATATCTGTTGAAAAATTCGATGGTCAGAACACACTAAAGCTCAGTTCATCATGCCAGGAGGAAATTTCAATAAGCTCAAAGGCCATTCCAGCATTCAAAGGTATGAGATTTGCAGTTACATATAACATGATGACTGGGAATTCTCCGGCAGGAAACCTGGAGATCCTATTCGAACAGATACTTGAGGACACCACAAGAAGGACCGTATGCCTCAACACCATTGAGGGGATCAAGGATTCCGGAAAGTGGAAGAAAAAATCCATGACTGAAGAAAAACCATTATCTGAGAACGGTAAGATGCTCATCACCATCCGTGGCAGTTTCAAAGGAAATATCATGTTTCGAAACTTAATCCTGAAGAGAGTTGACTGATGAAGATAGCGCATCTTATCGCTCAGTTTTACCCCTATCTAGGTGGAGCGGAGATATGCGTACACAATGTCTGTGAGAGCCTATCTAAGGCAGGTCATAGCGCGACAGTGATATGCACTACCCCTGCCCCAGCAACAGAACCAACAACAAATTATGAGACCATTCATATTTTCAGCAGACTCTGTGGCCTTCTAGGGAGATACCCCCTCATCGGGAAGCATGTCCTATGGCATATTTTATCATCACTCCAGAAAGAAAGGAAATTTGATCTCTGGCAGGTTACAATGGGCTATCCCCTGGGAATATATGCCGTTGATTTCTTCAAGAAGAATAGGATTCCATGCATACTCCGCTGTTGTGGCGAAGACATCCAGAAATATCCGGAGATCGGCTATGGATACAGATTGGATGAGAAAATAAACAGGTTTGTAATTGAAAAATACCCATTATTCGACGGTTTTGTCGCCCTAACCCCATCCGTCAAAGATGAATATTTAAAATTAGGCATTCCTGAAAAAAAAATCCATATAATCCCAAATGGTGTTGATACTGAGAAGTTCGCAGTTAAAAGATTATCTTTTGATAGGAAAACTGTAAGAAGGAAACTCGGTCTTGATGAAAATATACTGCTAATACTAACTGTCGGCAGGTACCATCCTAAGAAGGGCTTTGATTTGATACCTCAAACGGCCAAAATTCTCAGAAGCAAAAAACTGAATTTCCAATGGGTAGTCGTCGGAAAAAATACTTCTGAAATAATTAAAAAGTTCCCAGCATGCCCCGGAGAGATCAGGTGTTTCGAAAATATGGCATGCTCCGGAGGAGAAATCTTATCATTACCTTCTTCTGAACTGATTGAACTTTACTGTGCATCGGATCTTTTTGTACTTCCCACTCTTATCGAAACCTTTGGAATGGTGCTTGTAGAAGCGATGGCAGCTGGGCTTCCCATAATTACAACCGATACGCCTGGAGTCCGGGACGTGATAATTGAAGGTCTAAATGGTATAAAGGTCCAGTCCGGTAATTCAGAATCTCTTGCAGATATGATATTTTCACTTCATGGCGACAATGTGCTCCGCAGCAATCTTTCTGAAAATTCACTTAATCAGGTAAAGGAATTGTATGACTGGAATATTGTGACTGGAAAGTATATTGGCCTATACAACAAAATTTCAAAAGGACATTCCTGAAATGTGTGGGATAAGCGGTTTTTTTAAATATAACAATTCAGAAAACAGCTCCATCCTTGATAGGATGAACAATTCTCTTTCCCACAGGGGTCCTGATGGTGAGGGTATTTTCATTGAAAATGGCGTTGGACTTGCACACCGAAGGCTTGCAATAATTGATCTGAATACAGGCGCTCAGCCTATGCATTCTTCAGATGAACGTTATGTGACCGTGTTCAACGGGGAAATCTACAACTATATTGAACTACG